>Ga0326726_10002158_pt1 | contig 18138 bp, 12 predicted proteins | sample MHFenrmetagenome_2_FD_207603 | JGI IMG/M metagenome (GOLD analysis project Ga0326726, IMG submission 207603) | Lab enriched peat soil microbial communities from Michigan Hollow, Ithaca, NY, United States - MHF15MN | ecosystem: Environmental > Terrestrial > Soil > Wetlands > Peat | place: USA... | reverse complement strand
CCGGGCCTGCGGCCCGCCTGCGCCGTGGACGACAATTACCGCGCGCGCCTCGCGGCGTGCGGCGTCAACACGGTGCAGACCGTGCGCCGGCCGGGACGCGAGGTGCCCATCGCCTGCACGATGGCAGGGCCGGGCGCTGCTGCTGCGGACTGGCGCATGCTGCCGGCGCGCCGGCTCGCATTCATGATCATCAGCAGTATCGAGCGCGGCACGCGCTGGATGCTGTTCGAACCCAATGAGCCGGCGACCTGGCGGCGGGCCGCCGCGCAGGTGCGCTCATTCCTGGCTTCGCTCGAGGAACGCGGCGCGTTCGCGCAGCGCGCGGCCGGCGATCGCTGGTACGTGCTGTGCGACGAGCGCGTCAACCGCGAGCAGCATCGCGAGCGCGGCATCGTCAACCTGCTGTTCGGCTTTGCGGCGGCGCGGCCCGGCGAGTTCCACGCCTACATGGTCAGCCATCGCGCCGGCGGCAGCCGCGCGCAGCCGGTGAGCCCCAACCTGGCGGGCCTCCCTGGAACCGGCATCACGCAGATGCTCGAGGAACTCGAGCTGCCGGCCGACGGCACCGGCTGATTCACGCGCTGCCATAACCGCCGCCACCCGGCGTCTCGATCACCAGAACGTCGCCCGCGTTCACCTCGACGCTGGCGCAGCCGGGCAAGTCGCGCGGGCTGCCTCCCGCGGGCTCGAGGCGGTTGATGCCGGTCGCTCCGTCACCGCCGCCCGCAAGCCCGAAGGGCGCGATGCGACGGTGATTGGACAGGATGGCCGCGGTCATCGGCCTCAGGAATTCGATGCGGCGCACGAGCCCGTCGCCGCCGCGATGCCTGCCGGCGCCGCCCGATCCGCGGCGATAGCGGAATTCGCGCAGCAGCACCGGATAACGCGCCTCGAGCACCTCGGGGTCGGTGAGCCGCGAATTGGTCATGTGCGTCTGCGCGCCGGAGGCGCCGTCGAAGTCCGGCCCGGCGCCTGAGCCGCCTGCGATCGTCTCGTAGTACTGGTGCAGGGCGTCGCCGAAGGTCAGGTTGTTCATCGTTCCCTGCGAGGCGGCGAGCGCCCCGAGCGCCCCGTACAGCGTGTCGACTATGCATTGCGAGGTCTCGACATTGCCGGCGACGACCGCGGCCGGCGGCACCGGATTCAGCATCGATCCCGGCGGGACGCGGATCTCGAGCGGCCTCAGGCAGCCCTCGTTCAGCGGAATGTCGGCGTCGATCAGCGTGCGGAAGACATACAGCACGGCGGCCGTACAGACGGCGAGCGGCGCATTGAAGTTGCCGGCGCTCTGGGCCGACGTGCCGGCGAAGTCGATCACCGCCGCGCGCGCCTTCCGGTCGATCCTGACCGCGACCTCGATCGCGCTGCCGTCGTCGAGTTCGTAGCGGCGCCGGCCGTCGGAGAGGCGCCCGATGACCTCGCGCACGAAGGCGTCGGCATTGTCCTGGACATGGCCCATGTAGGCCTCGACCTGATCGCGGCCGAAGAGCTCGATCAGCCGGCCGAGTTCGGTCATGCCGCGTGAGTTGGCGGCGAGCTGCGCCTTCAGGTCCGCGACATTCTGGTCCGGGTTGCGCGCTGGCCATTGGCCGGACGCCAGCACGGCGCGCAACTCGCGCTCGCGCAGGCGGCCGCCGTCCACCAGCAGGAAGTTGTCGATCAGCACGCCTTCCTCGTCGATCGTGCGGCTGGCCGGCGGCATCGAGCCCGGCGTGATGCCGCCGATGTCCGCATGGTGGGCGCGCGATGCGACAAAGAACGCCGGCTTGGCGCTGCCCGCGGTGAAGACAGGGCTGACGACGGTGATGTCGGGCAGGTGCGTGCCGCCCGCGTAGGGCGCATTCAGCATCCAGGCGCGCCCGGGCCTCAGCTCCCTGCCATTGCGCTCGATGACCGCGCGCACGCTCGCGCCCATCGAGCCGAGATGCACGGGCATGTGCGGCGCATTCGCGATCAGGGCGCCCTTTGCGTCGAAGAGCGCGCAGGAAAAATCCAGCCGCTCACGGATGTTGACGGACACCGCCGTCGCCTGCAGCACGGCGCCCATCTGCTCCGCGACCTGCATGTAGCGGTGGTTGTAGATCTCGAGCAACGCGGGATCCGGGTGCCGAACCGCGGCGCGCTCACGACTTGCGGCGACGTCGCGCGTGAGCTTCAGCTCGCCGCCGCCGAGCAGGCATAGCTTCCATCCCGGCTCGACGACCGTCGTGGAATTCGGCTCCACGATCAATGCGGGCCCTGCGACTTCGGCGCCCGCGGAAAGGCCGGCGCGATCGATCGCCGCCACTTCGCGCCAGCCGTCGAACCAGGCGCGGACGCGGCCATCCTGAGCCGGGGAACGGGTCGCCGTGGCACGCGGCAATTCGCCCGCCATTTCCTCTCCCGGAGCCACGACCTCGGCGCGCAGCGTCGCAACGATCACGCCGTCGAGGTCCGGGATGAACCCGAAGCGCTGGCGGAACGCCGTGCTGAAACGGTTCAGCATCGCCGGGAATTCGTCGAACGGTGTCCCGATCGCGGTCTCGGTGCCCGCGGCGCGCAGCTCGACGACCTGTGAAAACCGCAACGTCGCGGCATCGGCGCCCTGCGCGATCAGCGAGTCGCGGAGCGCGAGGCACATCGCATCCAGTTCCGCGGCGAGCGCCACGCGCGAAGCGGCAGCGATCGGCTGCTCCAGGCTCTGCCTGCGCTGCAGGCTGCGGTCGGCGAGCCCGATGCCCCAGGCCGACAGCACGCCGGCCAGCGGGTGAATCAGGATCTCGCCGATGCCGAGCGCTTCGGCGACCCGGCAGGCATGCTGGGGCGCGGCGCCGCCATAGCAGAACAGCGCGAATCCCGCGGGATCGTGGCCCTGGCGCACGGAGACATGGCGGATCGCGCGGGCCATCGTCTCGATCGCGACGTCCAGGAATCCTGAGGCAAGGCTCTCCGCGCTCGCAGATGTTCCGGTCTCCTTCGAGACGCGCGCCGCGAGTTCGTCGAAGCGCTGCCTCACGGCATCTGCATCGAGCGGCAGGTCGCGGCCCGGTCCGAACACCGACGGGAAGAACTCGGGGCGGATCCGGCCGAGCAGCACCTGCAGGTCGGTCACCGTCAGCGGACCGCCCTGGCGATAACAGGCAGGGCCGGGGATCGCGCCGGCCGACTGCGGGCCGACGCGCAGCCGTCCGCCCTCGAAATGCAGCATCGAGCCGCCGCCGGCAGCGACCGTGTGGATGTTCATCATCGGCGTCTGCAGGCGCACGCCGGCGATCGTGGTCTCGTAGCGCTGCGGGCAGCCGTTGTCGTAGAGCGCGACGTCGGTGGAGGTCCCGCCCATGTCGAATGCGATCAGCCGCGAGCGCCCGAGGGCGCGCCCTGCACGCGCCGTGCCGACCAGGCCGCCGGCCGGGCCGGAGAGCACGGCATGCGACGCGCGAAACGCCTGCGGCGCGACCAGGCCGCCGTTGCTCTGCATGAACTGCATGGTCGTATCGCGGAAGCGCTCGCCGAGCCCGTCGCGGAAGCGATCTGCATAACGGGCGAGCAGCGGCGTCAGGTAGGCATCGACGACCGTCGTGTCGCCGCGGCTGACGAGGCGGATCATCGGCGATGATTCGTGCGAAACGACGACGTCGTCGAATCCCGCCTTTCTCGCGATCGCCGCCGCGCGCCGCTCGTGCTCCGGGTAGCGATAGCCGTGCATCAGGACGATCGCGATTCCGTCGATCCCGGTCTCGCGCAGCCGCGCGAGATCGGCGGCGAGGCGCCCTTCATCGAGCGGCCGCAGGACCTCGCCCTCGGCGCTCAATCGCTCGTCTGCCTCGACGACCTCGCGATAGAGCGGCTTCGGAAGGTCGATTCGCAACCTGAAAAGCTCGGGGCGATTCTGGTAGCCGATCGCGAGCGCATCGCGAAACCCGGCGGTGATGACGAGTGCGCTCTCGACGCCGCGCCGCTCGAGGAGCGCATTGGTCGCGACCGTCGTGCCGATGCGGATCGCGTCGATCGAGGGCGTTGCGCCGCCATGCTTTCCGAGCAGGGCCAGCACGCCCGCGACACCCGGGTCGCGATCGACGAGCGGATCCTCCGACAGGCGCTTCTCGACGATCAGCCGGCCGTCGGGCGCGCGCGCGATGATGTCGGTGAACGTGCCGCCGCGGTCTATCCAGAACTGCCAGCCGCGCGCCCGACTCATGAGATGGATGCTTTCAGCGGATCCAGCGCTCCGGCGGCGAATCTCTCGCAGGCGTGACGGTAGCCGATGTCGATCGCGCGTTCGAAGGACTTCCAGGCGAGCAGGTCCAGCGATTCCAGCGGCGGCATCAGCAGGAGGTCGCTCTGGCCGCGGTTCTCGCGCCTCGAGGTCGTGCTGTTGACCATGCCCGAACGCCACAGGATCTTCAGGATATTGGGGCGCCTGCGTCGCCGGTGCTGCCGCCGGAACAGGTTCCAGAAGGCAGGCTCTTCCGTCGCATCGATGTCGGTCGTGAATGTCGGGTCGGTGGCGACGTCGACGCCGATCACGGGACCGCGATTCATCGCGCGCATGACGTCCACCGGCAGGTTGTTCATCGTGCCGCCGTCGACGAACACCTCGCCGCCGTGGAATACCGGCGGCAGCACGCCGGGAATCGCGACCGAGGCGCGCAGCCAGCGCCACAGCGGGCCCTGCCGGTGAACGGCGACGCGCCCGCTCGTCAGGTTCGACGAAACGCAGAAGAACGGCAGCGGCAGGTCCTCGATGTCGATGTCGCCCAGTTCGCGGCGCAGCAGCTGGCCGACCTTGCGGCCCGAGACCAGCGAGACGAGCGGCCAGGTGAAATCCGAGAGCGGATTCGTCTCGACGAAGCTGCGGCGGAAGCGATCGAACAGCTCCTGGTCGGTCCAGTCGGCCGCGACACCGGCGGCGAGGATGCCGCCCATGCTCGATCCGCCGACGAGGTCGATCGGAATGCCGTGCTCGCGCAGCGCGCGCACGACGCCCAGGTGCGCAAAGCCGCGCGCGCCGCCGCCCGACAGCACGAGGCCGACCGCGCGATGCGTCATCAGGCGCACGATTCGCGCCATGTCGGCGGGCCCGCGCAGGTGATGGCAGGGAGCATTCGGCAGTGTCTGCCGCCAGCGGGTCGCCGCGCCGGTGACGATGCTGCCCTCGTGCATCAGCAGGAGCTCCGCGCGCTGCATTGCATGCGGATGCCGGTCGAGCACGCGCCACGGACCGCATTCGTCCGACGCGCGCGCGGCGAGCAGCAGCACGTCCGCCTGCCGCACGCACAGTTGCGTCCAGGGGGTATCGTCGGATTCCCCCGCATAGACGACGAAATCGTTGCGCGACTCGACCTCGTGAAACCACTGGCCGCTGTGCCGGGCCGCGCGCGCGCTGGTGACGAGGTCCACGCGCCCCAGGTGCCCGAGCGCCTCGACCAGCGCGGCGGTGAGCGCGCCGACGTCGATGCCGGCGTCGTGCGGGATGACGGTGATCGTGCGGGGCGCGGCCGGGGCGGAACTGCGCACCGGCGCGTTCTCGAGCAGGCGTTCGACCGACAGCCGGGCGAGCCGCAGGATCGCCTCGGGATGCGAGAGCAGCACGCGCTCAAAGGTGCCTGACGACAGCCGCGCGAGTTCCGAGTCGCGCAGCGCCCTGACGGTCGCGGCGCGCGGACGCGCGACGATCAGGCCCATCTCGCCGACGCTTTCGCCGGCCGCGATGCGCCCGACGAGTTCGCCGCCCGGCCCGAAGGCGCCGAGGCAGCCGCTGGCGACGAAGTAGACGGAATCCGCGGGTGCGCCGGCTTCGAACAGGAGACCGCCGCCCGGCACCGAAATCCACTCGAGTTCGGCAACGGCGGCGTCGATGACGGTCGTCGGCAGCCCCGAGAACAATGGCAGCGAGGCCAGCATCGCCCAGGGATTGGCCGTCGGATCGACCTGGGTCCGTTCTTCCTGCGGGTCCACGGCAGGCGGACGATAGCACGGCCCGGATACAATCATCAGTGATGGCCGACACGGATCGGAAGCTGCTGGAGCGCATCTGGAAGGAGGTCGCGAGGATCCCGAAAGGGCAGGTCGCGAGCTACGGCGGCATCGCGCGCCGCGCGGGCCTGCCGCGCCGCGCGCGGCTCGTCGGGCACGCGCTGAAGGTGGCGCCCGACGGGCTGCGGCTGCCCTGGCACCGCGTCGTCAATGCGCGCGGTGCGATCAGCTTCCCTGCCGGATCGCGGCCCTACCGTTTGCAGCGCGAGAAGCTGGAAGAGGAGGGCGTGCGATTCCGCAACGGCCGCGTGGACCTGGCGGCGCATGAAGTGACCGACGACCTCGACGCGCTGCTGTGGCGGCCGCGCCGGGACTGATACCATCGGCGGCACAGGACTCTGGAGCGGGCCATGGCGAGCCGTCATGTGGTGTTTTCGCACGGGCTGGAGAGCAGCCCGTGGGGAACCAAAATTTCCGCGATGGCCGAGGTCGCGAAGAGCGAAGGCTGGAATGTCGATTCAGTCGACTATCGCGGCGTCACCGACGCGCGCGACCGGGTCACGCGGCTCCTGAGCTTCTGCCGTGACATCCGCGGCGACCTGGTGCTGGTGGGTTCGAGCCTCGGCGGCTATGTCGCGACCAGCGCCTCAGCGCTGCTGCATGCGCGCGGCCTGTTCCTGATGGCGCCGGCGTTTTACATGCCGGGCACCGAGGAACTCACCGCGAAGCCCGCGCCCTGTCCGAAGACGATCGTCCACGGCTGGAAGGACGATGTGGTCCCGGTCGAGAACAGCATCAAGTTCGCGCGCGAGTACGGCGCGACGCTGCACATTCTCGATTCAGATCACCGCCTGCACAGTGAACTCTCGCTGGTCAATTACGTCTTCGAATACTTTCTGGTCGCGCTCGATCTTCCAAAACGCCGTTGACGCTCGCTGCGGCACTCGCCTGGGCGGGACGGCTCGTTCGCTCAGACCGGCGACCGGATTCGCTCACACGCCGCCCGCCCGCGGCGCGTGCCGCAGCCTGCTCAATGCCGGCGCTGGATTGCGCGGGCGGCCATGCGGTCGATGAATGATGGCGCGATCAGCTTGAGCCAGAGCATGGCGCGGGCGCGCGGTGTGGTGAGGACGAGGCGGCGGCGGGCGAGCGTCGCGCGCAGGATGATGGCGGCGCATTCGTCGGCGGTCATGATCTTCGCTTCCTTCATCGGGCTGACGCCGAGCGGCTTGCCATCCGGTCCAATCGCGCGGCGGTGGATCTCGGAGCGGACGAAGGCGGGCGCCACGACGGTGACGCTGACGCCGCTGCCGGCGAGCTCGATGCGCAGTGAATCGAAGAAGCCGATCATCGCGTGCTTGGATGCGGAATAGCCGGTGCGCGTCGGCACGCCGACGAGGCCCGCGAGGCTCGATATCGCGACGATCCGGCCGCCCGACGCGACGAGCGCCGGCAGTGCCTGCCAGGTCAGCCAGGCGGCGCCGAGATAATTGACGCGGATCAGGCGCTCGAGCAGGTCGGGGTCCTTGAGTTCGTCGAGCCTCGACCACATCGTCGATCCCGCATTGTGCAGCAGCACGTCGATCCGGCCGAATTTGGCAAGCGCCGCATCGACGAGCGCGGCGCAGTCGGCGCGGCGCGAGACATCGGTCGGCACGCAGAGAACCTCGGCGCCCAGCGCCTTGCATTCCATTGCGAGCGACTCGAGACGCTCGGCGCTCCGGGCCGCCAGCACGAGGCGCGCATGGGCAGGCGCAAGCGCGAGCGCGATCGCGCGGCCGATGCCCTCGGAGGCACCGGTCAGCACGACCACCTTGCCCTCGAATGAGTCCATGTCCGTCCCCCCACACGCCCGACCGCTCCGGTATCGGCAGGATCGCGCTAAACTCCATCACTTGTCGACCCGGGAGGACCGCGATGCGCGCAATCTGGATGGCAGGCCTGTTCGCGGTGCTTGCATTGGCCGGCTGCGGCAGCAGCGAGCCGGAACCCAAGAAAGAGCCGATGAAGGTCGAGGACACGGCTTTCGGTGACCTGATCAGCACGCAGGACAAGGCACGCGACCGGACGAATGCGGCTGTTGAGCAGCACGAGGCCGCGCTCGATGCCCAGATCAGCGCGAGCGAAGGCCAGAAGCCGGAAGAAAAACCGGAAGAAAAACCGGAAGAATGAAGCGCCTGCTCGGGCTCGATCGCAGCTTTCTGTGGGCGCTGCGCGGCGTCATGCGCATCTTCGTGCGCGCGACCGTCGTGCCGGAAGACGCGCTGGTCCGCCTGCGCGGCCGCGCGCGGCCGCTGCTCTACGTGCTGGAGGAACGCAGCATCTCCGACCTGCTGGCGCTCGAACTCGCCTGCATGGACGGGGGAATGCGGCGGCCCAGCAAGCGCCTGCAGGTACGCGACCTCAAGCTGTCGCGTTCGCTGGTCGCGATGGAACGGCGCGCAGGCGTGCTGCGCCGCCGTGCCGACCGCCGCACGCCGCCGGATCTCGCGCGCGCCGTCGCGGCGGCTGACGCCGATCCCGCGCTCGAGCTCGACATCGTGCCGGTGTCGGTCTACTGGGGCCGCGCGCCGCAGCGCGAAAGGTCCTGGCTGCGGCTGATCCTGTCGGAGAACTGGGCGCTGGTCGGTCCCTTCAGGCGCCTGCTTTCGATCGTCTTCAACGGCCGCAACACGCTGATACGCTTCGGCGAGCCGCACGCGCTCAAGAACTATTCCGCATCGGGCGCCGACGGCGCGCGCGGCGCGCGGCGCCTGCTGAAGGAACTGCGCGCCGAGTTCCGCCACATGCGCGCGGACACGCTGGGGCCGGACCTGTCCACGCGCCGCGCGATCGTCGCGCAGGTGCTGCGGACGCGCGCGGTGCGCCAGGCCGTGCGCCAGGAGATCCGCGACACCAAGACCTCGCGCCGCGCCGGGCTCAGGGTCGCGCGCCGCCACGCCCTCGAGATCGCCGCGGATTACTCGCACGCGTTCGTCCGTGTCGCCGATCGCGTGCTGAACCGGATGCTGACCCGCGTCTACGACGGCGTCGAGATCAGGAACGCCGAATACCTCGACCGGCTGCCGCCGGCCTGCGAAATCGTCTACGTGCCCTGCCACCGCAGCCACATCGACTACCTGCTGCTGTCCTACGTGATCTACCGCCGCGGCTACGCCGTTCCCTATGTCGCCGCCGGCATCAACCTGAACCTGCCGGTCATCGGGCGTTTCCTGCGCAAGGGCGGCGCATTCTTCATCCGCCGCAGCTTCCGCGGCACCGGGCTCTACCCGATCGTGTTCATGAAGTACGTGGACGTGATGATGAATCGCGGCCACGCGATGGAGTTCTTCATCGAGGGCGGGCGCAGCCGCACCGGCAGGCTGCTGCAGCCGCGCACGGGCATGCTCGGCATGACGGTGCGCAGCTTCCTGCGCGATGCGCGCCGCCCGGTCGCGTACGTCCCCGCCTATTTCGGCTACGAGCGCCTGCTGGAGGGCGAGTCCTACATCGACGAGCTTTCCGGCCGTCCCAAGCAGAAGGAGTCCTGGGGCGGCCTGCTGCGCGTGCTGCCGCAGCTGCGCCAGCAGCTCGGCCGCGTGTTCATCAGCTTCGGCGAACCGCTGCTGCTCGATGGCCTGCTGGACGGGTTGAAGCCCGACTGGCGCGAAGACGTCAAGGACGAGAGCGCGCGGCCGGCCTGGTTCGGCGACGCGGTCGACGCGCTTGCCGTCGAGATCATGCGCAGGATCAATGCGGCGGCGGCCGTCACGCCGATCAACCTCCTCTCGGTGGCGCTGCTCGCGGCACCGCGCCAGGCGATGATCGAGAGCGACCTGGAAAAGCAGCTGCAGCTCTACATCGAGCTGCTGCGCGCGTTTCCGTACTCGCCGGATGTCTCCGTCGCGGCCGAGGACGGCGCGGCGATCATCAAGCGCGTCGAGCAGATGGGCATGCTGGAACGGCGCGCGCACCCGCTCGGCGACGTGCTCCGGATGGTGGAGCAGAACGCCGTGCTTGCGACCTACTACCGCAACAATGTCCTGCACCTGTTTGCGCTGCCGTCGCTGGTCGCCTGCGCCTTCCTGAACAACTCCACGATGCGTCACGAGGACGTGCACCGCCTCGTCTGGCGCGTCTATCCGTACATCCGGGCCGAGCTCTTCCTGCGCTGGCGCGAGGACGAACTGGCGGGCGCCGTGGACGGCGTGCTCGCGGCGCTCGCGGGGCACGGGTTGCTGGAGCGCTGCGCCGACGGCCTGTCATGGCGCCGCCCGACGACCGGCAGCGCCGAGGCAGTGCGCCTGTCGGTGCTGGCGCAGGCGACCATCCAGACCATCGAGCGCTACTACCTCGCGATCGCGCTGCTGCTGCGCGCCGGGCGCTCGGTGCTGACGCTGGATGCGCTGGAAAAGCGCTGCGTCACGATGGCCCAGCGCATGTCCATGCTGTACGGGCTCGCGGCCCCGGAGTTCTTCGACCGCGCGATGTTCCGCGACTTCATCGAACTGCTGCGCCAGCGCGGCGTGATCCGGCTCGATCCGGAAGGCCAGCTGACCTACGACGACCTGCTGTTTGCGGTCGCGGAGGACGCCCGCATCGTGCTGTCGGAACAAATTCGCAACAGCATCCTGCAAGTCACCCACAGCTGAGGCGCCTGCGCCCTTTTGCACTGCAAAGCGGCGGCGATCCCCAGCGCCGCGCCGATCTGCCGTGCTATGGGCACTGCGCCCACTGATATATCCTTGAGCCTGACGAGACAAACAAGGCGGGCCGGCGGCGCCGGGAGTGCTGGAGGTCCCGCCAAATACTCGCTCGATCCTGTCCTGGGGAAAACAATGACCACGATTTCCACCCGTTCCATGCCGCGTGCGCTCCGCACCGCGGTGCAGGCCACCCTGGTCGCGGCAGCCTGCGCGCCTGGCGCTGCATCGGCGATCGACTTCAGCGCCGGTGGCTGGACCGGCAGCCTCAACACGACCATTTCCTGGGGACAGCTGTATCGCGACGAAGCACGTGACCCGCGCCTGATCGGCACGGCCGATGGCGGCACGGGCCGCTCGCCGAACATCGACGATGGCGACCTCAATTACGTGCGGGGCAGGGTCTCGAACGCATTGAAAGTCGTGTCGGAGTTCTCGCTGGATCACGACAACTACGGTTTTTTCTTCCGCGCCTCCGGCCTGCACGATTTCGAAGTCCGGGACCATGACACGCACCGCACGCCGATCACCTCCGGCGGGATGGCACTGGCCGGCTCCTATGTTCGGGTTCTCGATGCATTCGGCTATGGGCGCTGGGACCTCAGCGGGCACGAGTTCGAGCTGCGCGCGGGCCGCCAGGTGGTGAACTGGGGCGAAAGCACGTTCATCCAGGGCGGCATCAACAACGCCATCAATCATTTCGACGTCACGGCATTGCGCGTGCCGGGCTCCGAACTGCGTGAAGCCTACCTGCCGCAGGAAATGCTGAAGGCGTCGCTCGGCCTGTCGGAGAACGTGACGGCCGAGGCCATCGTGCTGTTCGACTGGGACCGGACCGAGCCTGAACCGGTCGGCTCCTATTTCGCAGCCAACGATTTCGTGCCGCGCGGCGGCCACCAGGTGTTCCTCGGCTTCGGCGCCTTCTCGGACCAGGGCGTGGATTTCACGCCGCTCGGCGGGCCGTTCATCCGGGATTTCCAGGCCGTGCCGCGGGGCCCGACCGTCGAGCCGAGCAACCAGGGACAGTACGGCGCGTCGCTGCGCTGGTACCTCCCGGACTTCAGCCAGGGCACGGAACTCGGCTTCTACTTCGTCAACTACCACAGCAAGCTGCCGCTGATCAGCGGCCGCACCGGAACGCAGGCCGGCATCGGCAACTCGATCGGCACGCTGACGCTCGCCCGCGCCACGGCTCTTGGCCTCGCTTCGGGCCTGCCGTTCGATGCGGCGGTTGCGCTCGGCGCCAACGCCGGCCGCAATGCAGCGCTCGCCAGCGGCGGCGACATGTCGCTCGCGACCGCGACGCAATACGCGACCATCGCCGGCAATACGGTCCTGGGCGGCGGCAACCTGACCGCCCAGGCGACGAATCTCGCGACGCACGAGTATGCGAAGACCGCGAGTTACTTCACCGAGTATCCGGAAGACATCCAGCTGTTCGGCCTGTCCTTCAACACGCAGCTCGGCCAGACGGGAATCGCGCTGCAGGGCGAGGTTTCCTACCGCCACGACGCGCCGCTGCAGTTCGACGACGTCGAACTGCTGTTCGCCGCGCTGACGCCATTCGAGGCCGCGGCGCTCGGCCTGCAGGGCATCCCGGTGCCGGCGGACTGCACGCCGGCGCTGCCGACGCTCGCCCGTTGCGGACAGCTCGGGTCGTTCGGCGTCAACCAGGTCGTCAAGGGCTGGGGACTCTTCGACGTGTACCAGGGGCAGATGACCGCGACCAAGGCCTTCCCGCCGATGCTGGGCGCCGCGCAGGTCGTCGCCGTGCTGGAAGCGGGCGTGACCCGCGTGGCCGGCATGCCGGGCAAGACCAGCGGCGGCCCGATCGGCCGTGGCCTGCGCTTCAATGGCCCGGGCACCTCGGTATCCGGCAACGCGGAACTCGCGAGCCGCCACTTCAACGAAGTCGAGCCGCTGAACCGCTTCGCCGACCCGACCTCCTGGGGTTACCGGCTGGCGCTGCGTTTCGACTACCTGGGCCTGATCGGCTCCTGGAACTTCACGCCGCGCATCGTCTGGTCGCAGGACGTCTCCGGCACGACGCCGGGTCCCGGCGGCAATTTCGTCGAGGGCCGCTACGGCGCGACCATCGGTGTCGGCGCGAGCTACCAGTCGAAGCTCGAGTTCGACGCGAGCTACACGCAGTTCGGCGGCGCGAGCCGTTACAACGAGCTGACCGATCGCGACTTCATCGCATTGACCGCCAAGTACTCGTTCTGAACCGGCCGGAGTCCAGTCATGATGAACATGAAGAACATCCTGCGCATCGGCCTCCTGGCCGCCACCTGTGCAGCGACCATCGCGACTGCCGGCGTCACGGCCGAGCAGGCCGCGCGGCTCGGCGCCGACCTGACGCCGATGGGCGGGGAGAAAGCAGGCAACGCCGCCGGGACGATTCCGGCCTGGACTGGCGGCATCACGTCGCCGGCGCAGGCGGGCTTCCCCAACTTCAAGTCCGGCGGCCACCATCCGGATCCGTATGCGAGCGACAAGCCGCTCTACAAGATCGACGCCACCAACATGTCGAAGTACGCGGCCATCCTGACCGCCGGCCACAAGGCCCTGCTGACGACCTACAAGAACAGCTACTTCATGAATGTCTACCCGTCGCATCGCAGCGCGGCATTTCCGCAGCGCATCTATGACGCGACCAGGGCGAATGCGACGTCCGGCAAGCTGACCGGCAACGGCAACGGCGTCACGGGCGCGATCATCGGCGTGCCGTTCCCGATACCGAGCTCCGGCGTCGAGGTGATCTGGAACCACATCCTGCGCTACCGGGCCGATATCGCCGAACGCATCATCGGCCAGGCCGCGGTGAGCCGCACCGGCGATTACACTCTGGTCAAGTTCCACGACGAGACCATGGTCGGCTACAGCCTGCCGGGCGCGACCGAGGCGGGCCTCGACAACGTCACGCTCTACTTCATCCAGGAGACCATTTCTCCGGCGCGTCTCGCGGGCGAGATCCTGCTGGTGCACGAGACGCTCGACCAGACCAAGGAACAGCGCCGCGCCTGGCTCTACAACCCGGGCCAGCGCCGCGTGCGCCGCGCGCCCAACGTCGCCTTCGACAATCCGGGCACGGGTTCGGACGGACTGCGCACGGCCGACCAGTTCGACATCTACAACGGCAGCCCCGAGCGCTACGACTGGAAGCTGATCGGCAGGCAGGAGATGATCGTCCCGTACAACGCCTACATGCTGCACAGCGACAAGCTGAAGAACAGCGACATCGTCCGTCCCCTGCACATCAACCAGGCGAACGCGCGCTACGAATTGCACCGCGTCTGGGTGGTGGATGCGACGCTGAAGCCGGGCCAGCGCCATATCTACAAGCGCCGCACGTTCTACGTGGACGAGGATTCGTGGCAGATACTCGTGGTGGACTGCTACGACGACCGCGACCAGATGTGGCGCGTCCAGGAAGGGCATTCGATCAATTACTACGACATCCCGACCTTCTGGACGACGCTGGAGACGACCTACGACCTGCAGTCGGGGCGCTACCTGGCCCTCGGCCTCGACAACGAGGAGCCGATGACCGTCAACTTCAACGCGAAGCGGACCGCCGCCGATTTCACGCCGGCGGCGATCGCAAGGCGCGGCACGCGCTGACGTGAGAGCCGCCCTCGCGCTGCTGGCGTCGGCGGCAATGCAGATGGCGGCGCCATGCCTGGCGCAGGCGCAGGATGCCGCGGAGCAGGATCCTGCGGCGCGGCCGTCGGTGATCGCGCCGCTAGCGGTGAAATCCCTGATGCTCGACCTGGCCCGCGCCGGGCCGCGAGTCTTCGCGGTCGGCGAGCGGGGACATGTGCTGTATTCGACCGACGAGGGCCGAAGCTGGAAGCAGGTCCAGGTGCCCGGCAGCGCCAACCTGAATGCCGTCTACTTTTCGGACGCCACCCACGGCTGGGCCGTGGGTCATGCCGAACTGATCCTGCGCACGACCGACGGCGGCAACAGCTGGGAGCGCGTGCACTTCGCGCCGGAAAACCAGCAGCCGCTGCTCGACGTCTGGTTCGGGGGCCCGGATCACGGGCTCGCCGTCGGCGCCTACGGCGTCATCTACTCGAGCACGGATGGCGGCGCCGTCTGGGGCCAGGTGCCATTCGAACCGGTGCCGCTGGCCGATGCGGCAGCGACCCCGACGAATCCCGAGGACATGGAAGCCGAGGTCGATCTCGGATTCGAGTTTCACCTCAATGCCATCGCGCACGGCCCGGACAAGCGGCTTTATCTCGGCGCTGAAGCCGGACGGCTGTTCCGGTCCGACGACGATGGCGCGAGCTGGCGCGAACTGCCGTCGCCCTATGACGGATCCTTCTACGGAATCCTGCCGCTCGACGGCGACGCGCTGCTCGCCTTCGGCCTGCGCGGCAACCTGTTCCGCTCCGATGACGGCGGCATGAAATGGGCAGCGATCGCGACCGGCACGGTTTCGATGCTGACCTCGGGCGCGCGCATCGATGCAGATACCATCGTCATCTCGGGCATGGCGGGCGTGCTGCTCGTGAGCCGGGACGGCGGCCACAGCTTCACGCTGTCCCAGCAGGACGATCGCAAGGCGATATCCGCCGTTCTGCCGTCCGGTGACGGCGCGCTGATCGTGGCGGGCGAGGGCGGCGTGCGCAGGCTGCCGATGCCGGCCGCCGGGGCCGCCCAATGAATGAATCCGGCGACGAGAGGATTGCGGCAAGGCTCGAACCCCATGTGTTCGGGCACCGGATGCTGATCCTCGGGATCTTCGCGGTGGTGACCGCCGTGCTCGGCTGGATCGCGATCACGGGGCTGCGCCTCGACACCAACTTCATCAAGCAACTGCCGCTCCGGCACGAGTACATCCAGACCTACCTGGACCACAAGGCCGAGTTCGGCGGCGCGAACCGCCTGCTGATCGCGGTGATGGCCCGCGACGGCAACATGTTCACGCCGCAGTTCTTCGATGCGCTCAAGATCGCGACCGACGAGGTGTTCTTCATCGACGGCGTGGACCGCTCGCGCGTGCAGTCGCTGTGGACGCCCAACACGCGGTACACCGAGGTGGTCGAGGGCGGCATCGAGGCCGGCGACGTGATCCCGTCGGACTTCAAGCCCGACGCCGAGGGCCTCAAGCGGGTCAAGGAGAACATCCTGAAGGCCGGCATCGTCGGCCGGCTGGTCGCCAACGACTTTTCCGGCGCCCTCGTCAGCGCGCAGCTTCTCGATGCCGACCCCGAGACCGGCGCGCCGGTCGACTACATCGCGATCTCCCACGAGCTCGAGCGGAAGGTGCGCGACCGCATCGAGGGCGGAAAGGTCGACGTGTCCGTCACGGTGCCGGTCTCCATACACATGATCGGATTCGCCAAGGTGGTCGGCGATGTCGCCGACGGCGCGCTTTCCGTCATCACCTTTGCGATCGTCACGGTCACGCTGACATTGCTGTTCGTCTGGGTCTACATCCAGTCGCTGCGCATCGCGCTCGTGCCGGTCATCTCGTCGCTGGTCGCGATGGTCTGGATGCTGGGGCTGCTGGTGATCCTGGGCTACGGCGTCGATCCGCTCGGCATCCTCGTGCCGTTCATCATCTTCGCGATCGGCACCAGCCACGGCGTGCAGAAGATCAGCGCCGTCAGCGATGCGGCGATGTCCGGCTGCGACTGCAATGACGCCGCGCGCCGCACCTTCCGGCTGCTGTTCCTGCCGGCGATCGTCGCGCTGCTCGCGAACCTGGTCGGTTTCATCACGATCCTGCTGATCCCGGTGCAGGTGATCCGCGAGATGGCGGTGACCGCGAGCCTCGGCATCGGCGTGATCATCCTGACCGACCTGATCCTGCTGCCGGTTCTCGTTTCCTTCGTGCCGATCACCGACAGGTTCCGCCAACGCGTCGCGCGCCGCCAGCACGCGCTGCAGTCCGTCTGGAACCGGCTCGCGAGGATCACGCATCGCGGCCCGGCGGCCGTGATCATCGGCATCGCGGTGCTGCTCGGCGTGCTCGGTTTCATCAAGGGCATGGAAACCCCGATCGGAGACACGCAGGCCGGCGTCCCCGAGCTGCGGCCGGACTCGCGCTACAACCGGGACAGCAACCTGATCAACCAGCGCTTCTCGATCGGCACCGACATCATCAACGTGATCGTCGAGACCAAGGCCGACGGCTGCATCGATTTCCGCATCATCGACGCGATCGACCGCTTTGCCTGGCACATGGCGAATGTCGAGGGCGTGCGCGACGTCATGAGCCTGGCCGGCGTTTCCAAGGTGGTCAGCGCGGGCTGGAGCGAGGGGAGCCTCAAGTGGCGCAGCCTGCCGCGCGACGAGCGCCAGCTCGTGCAGGCCCAGAATTACATCGAGACCAGCACCGGGCTCCTGAACCGCGACTGCAGCGTGATGCCGGTGATGCTGTTCCTGTCCGACCACCGCGCGGCGACGATCGAGCGCGTGGTCGCCGCCGTCAAGGAATACCGCACGAAAGAGCCGACCGAGGGCGTGACCTACCGGCTCGCGACCGGCAATGTCGGCGTGATGGCCGCGCAGAACGAGGAGGTCAAGGCCAAGGAGTTCGTGATCCTCGGCTGGGTCTTCGCCGCGGTCACGATCATGTGCCTGGTCAATTTCCGGTCGGTCATCGGCACCGTGATGGTGATCCTGCCGCTGTTGCTGGTGTCCATACTCGTCTATGCGGTGATGGCCTTCGTCGGCATCGGCCTCAAGGTCAACACGCTGCCGATGGTCGCGCTCGGCGCGGGCATCGGCGTGGACTACGGAATCTATCTCTTCAGCCGGATGCAGGAATTCCTGAATCGCGGCGAGGACGTCCACCAGGCCTATCTCGGCGCACTGCGCGTCACCGGCGCCGCGATCTTCTTCACCGGCGTGACGCTCGCGATCGGCGTCGCGACCTGGGTGTTCTCGCCGCTGAAGTTCCAGGCCGACGTCGGCATGATGCTGACCTTCATGTTCCTGGTGAACATGCTGGGGGCAATGCTGCTGCTGCCGGCGCTCGGGGCCTGGTTGCTGCGCAAGAAGACGCCGGCCAGCACTGCGACCTCGGGCTGATCGGGCCGCTCAGTCGAAGGAAGGCCGCGCGCGCAGGCGCTTGATGTCCTTGCGCTGGCGCTTGCCCTCGAGCCTGCGGGCGCGCGCAGCGCGGCTCGGCCGCGTCTTCTTGCGTGCCTTCGGAATATGGCGTGCCTGAACGACCAGGTCCACGAGCCGCCCGATCGCATCGCGCCGGTTCGCCTCCTGGCTCCGGTGACGGTGTGCTTCGAGCACGATCTCGTCGTTCTGCGTCAGCCGCCGCCCTGCGAGCGCGCGCAGGCGGCGCTTGCCATCCTCGTCCAGCAATGAAGTTGCGGCGACAAAGAATCGCAGCTCGCAGGCGCTCGACACCTTGTTGACGTTCTGGCCGCCGGGGCCGGGGCTGCGCACGTAACTCAAGGTGTACTCGCCCTCCGGAATCTCGGGGCGGGCGGGATCGGCAGCGGTCATCGTCAGTCCTGGCTGTCGG
>Ga0326726_10002157_pt1 | contig 18138 bp, 16 predicted proteins | sample MHFenrmetagenome_2_FD_207603 | JGI IMG/M metagenome (GOLD analysis project Ga0326726, IMG submission 207603) | Lab enriched peat soil microbial communities from Michigan Hollow, Ithaca, NY, United States - MHF15MN | ecosystem: Environmental > Terrestrial > Soil > Wetlands > Peat | place: USA... | reverse complement strand
TACAACATGCGCAGCAACCAGACTCCCACCAAGAAGCAGCCCGTCGCTGCGAGTTAGCTAGCCTCCGGACATGCGCTGGCGCGACGGGAGCGGGCGACAGAAGGTCGTGTACGCGGCCTTGGTCTCCCTGTACGTGCTCGGGCTCTTGCTCGCCGCAGCGGACAAGCTGCAGCGAGTCGGGCGGCCCGACGTCGGCTTCATCATGGACGCGCTCGAGATCTCGCCGTCGCGGCGCGACTCCGCCGACCTCGGGCTGCGCGGCGGCGCGCGCCTGGTCGAGGTGAACGGCGAGACGGTGGCCGAGCGCTCGGTGCGCGAAGAGGTCTGGTCGCGCCTGTCGAACGAGCCCGGCGCAGCGAACGAACTGGTCGTGCAGCGCCCGGGTGGCGAAGTGAGTCGTATCTCGATTCCGGTGCGAGAGCTGCGCGTGTCGGACGTCGTGTACGCGGAAGGCGGCGTGCTCGCGCTCGGCTTCCTGTTCTTCCTGGTGGGGGTCGTGACGTTCCAGCTGCGGCCCTTCGCGCCGGAGAGCTGGGCGCTGCTCGCGCTGTGCACGGTGAGCGGCGGCTTCCTCTCGATGATCCTCTCCGGTGTAGGCCCGGCGAAGGCGCCCTATGCGCTCTACTACCGCACGATGCTCGGCCTGCTCGCCGCGGTGCCGATTCACGCGGGCCTCGCATTTCCGGTGGTGCACCGCGCGCTCCTGCGCCGGCCGCCGCGGGTTCTCTACTGGATCTACGGGCTCGGGGCGCTGCACGCCGCCGCGCAGATTACGGGCTGGGCCACCGAGTTCGCCGGGCCGACGCGCTACATCGGGATCTTCGACACGGGTCTCTTGCTCGCGGTGACTCTCTACTTCGTTGGGCGCTGCGGCGTGCTCGCGATGCACACCGAGGACCCGCTGGTCGCGCAGCGCGCGCGCATCCTGCTGGGCGGCGTGCTGCTCGGCGGGTCACTGCCTGCCACCGTGCGTTTCGTGCAGGCCACGACCGGCGTCCACGTGCTCGACATTCGCGTGGCGTACTGGTCGCTGTCGATCCTGTTGCTGGCGCTCGCGCGCACCACGTTGCGTCACGAGCTCTTGAACGCGCGGGTCGCCGCGCGACGCGCCGTGGTGTATGGAGCGGCGGTCAGCGCGCTCACTGTGCTTGCGGTCGCGCTCGTCTCGGTCTCTCCGTATCTCGTTGCGCTCTTGCTCCTGCCGCTGCTCTACGTGTGGCCCAGGTTCGAAGCGCTCTTGAACGCCTGGCTGTATCCGCAGCGCCTGCGCTTACCCGAGACGGTGCGCCGCATCGGCGAAGATCTCGCGGCTGCTACCGACGCCGACGGAGTGCTCGACGCGCTGGCCGATGCCCCGGCGCGACTGGCCGACGTCCGTCCGGCCTCGGCCTTTCTGTTCGCCGGGGTCGCGGGTCCGAACGAGAGCTTGCGCGGCATTGCGCGCGCGAAGCAGGACGCAGCGCCGGACGCGACACCGCTCTCGGCCGAGCCGCTCGTCCAGCTCATGGTCACTCTGCGCAAGGAGATCTTCCGCGACCAGATCTCCCTCGAGCCGCAGTTCGTGAACATCCAGCGCGAGTGCTACGCGTGCTTCGAGAAACTCGGCGCCGACGCGCTCTTGCCGATCGTGCGCGACGCGCGCGTGATCGGCGGACTCGCGCTCGGCGCGCGCGAGCGCGGCGACGCGTGGGAGAGACTCGAGCTCGAGGTGCTCCAGACCGTCGCGCAGCAGGGAGTCCAGGCGCTGATCCGCATCGAGGCGACCGAGCGCCTGCGCTCGCGCGAGCTCGAGTTCGCCGAGCTGAAGCGCTTCTTTCCGCCGCAGATCATCGAGCAGGTCATGGCGCGCGGCGGCGCGGCGGAGCTGCGCTCGCAGCGCAAGCTCGTGACCGTGTTCTTCGCCGACCTGCGCGGCTTCACGTCGTTCTCCGAGAGCGTCGAGCCCGAAGAAGTGATGGCGACCTTGGCGGAGTACCACCACGCGATGGGCCGGCGAGTCACAGAGTTCGCCGGCACGCTCGAGCGCTTCGCGGGCGACGGCTTCATGGTGTTCTTCAACGACCCCGTCGATCAGGAGGACCACGTCGAGCGCGCGGTGCGCATGGCGCTCGCGATGCACGGAGACATCGCGCGGCTGCGCACCGGCTGGGCGAGCCGGCTCTATCGCATCGACGCGGGCATGGGCATCCACACCGGCTACGCGACCTGCGGCTTCATCGGCTACGAAGGCCGGCGCGACTACGGCGTGATCGGGAACGTCACCAATCTCGCCGCGCGGCTCTCGGATGCGGCGAAGGGCGGTGAGATCCTGGTCAGCGCCGCCGTGCGCGGCGAGCTGCGCGAGCGCCTGCAGTTTGAGGTCGTGGGCGAGCTCGACCTGCCCGGCTTCCACGCGCCGCAGCCAGCGTTCCGGCTGCTCCCGTCCGCCGACTGACTCGCGCGACCTCGGCTAGCGACAGCGCGCGCAGCGACTTGCTACGTTCCGGCGCGAACTTCCTGGGGGGAATCGCGATGCGCCCGCTTTGGCTCGCCCTGCTCGCTGCGCCGCTGCTCAGTGGCTGCCTCTACACGCACATCCAGACACCGCTCGACTTGGACCTCGACCGCACTCGCCTCGGCGACAAGATCGGCACGTCCGAATGGCAGAGCGTGCTGTGGGCCGTGGCCTGGGGCGACGGCGGCACGCAGGCGGCGGCGAAGCAGGGCGGACTCACCGTGATCAATCACGCCGACTCCGAGACGTTCGTCGTTCTCGGCGGGCTGTACTGGCGCGAGCGCACGATTCTGTATGGTGAGTGAGCTGCGCGGCGCGCTCGCGCTGCTGCTGTTCGCGCTGCTGGCCGCGAGCGGCTGCGCGCGCCGCGCCCCGATGGGTCCCCAGGGGTATCTCGTCACGTACGCCACGCGGCCGCTCACCACGAACTTCCACGCGACGCCGGTCGTGAACGATGGTGCGAATGCGGGCAGCGTGTTCCAGCTGCAGTACTACGTCCGCATACTGTGGGGCGACAACTCGATCGGCGGCCTGGCCAAGGAGGCTGGCTTCGACGAGGTCTACTACGCCGACATCACGACCTTCTCGATCTGGACCTACTTCAAGATGCAGAGAGTGCGCGTGTACGGTCATCGCGCGGGGGCTCCTCCGGTCGCGCCTCCGTGAGCAGCAAGCGCACACGCGAGGAGGTCGTCGCCGCGCGCCTGCGCCTGCGCCAGCGCTTTCTCGCCAAGATGCAGGCCACGCCTGCGATGTCCGACGCGAAGCCGCTGGGCAGGGGCCCGAAGAATCGCCACGGCATGCCGCAGATCCCGGTCGATCAGACGCCCGCAGCGCCGGGCAAGTGGCCGGTGCTCGACCTCGGCGCCCAGCCGCGAGTCACTCGCGATGCGTTTCGACTCAGCGTCGATGGCGCGTGCCGCAACCCGTACACGCTCGACTGGGCGGGTCTGCTCGAGCTCGAGCAAGTCGACGACGTCTCCGATTTCCACTGCGTGACGGGCTGGTCGCGGCTCGACATCCCCTGGCGCGGCGTGCGCCTCGCGACCGCGATCGCGCTGGCGGAGCCCGACGACGCGGCGACTCACGTCATGTGTCACGGCTCCGACGGCTACGAGACGAACCTGCCGCTGGTCGAAGCGCTGAAGGACGACGTGCTGCTCGCGTTCGGCGTCGACGGCGGGCCGCTTCCCTCCGATCACGGCGGACCCGTGCGCGTGATCACGCCGCAGCTCTACGCCTGGAAGGGCGCGAAATGGATCTGCCGGATCGAGCTCCTGACCCAGGACCGCAAGGGGTTCTGGGAGCTGCGCGGCTACTCGAACACCGCGCACCCCTGGCGGAACGACCGGTATTCTTAGCGGGGCCCGGCGCGGCGAAGCCGCGCCACCCGCTCTTCGCTTGGCTGCGCCTTGCTGCGCGCTCGCGCTTCCGCGCTCGCTTGAGGTCGCTTCTCCCGACCTCTCGCCGCGTATGATGCGGCGATGAAGATCGAAACACTCGCGTGGGGCTACGGGCTGATCGAGGGGCCGCGCGTCGACGGCGCGGGGAATTTGTATTTCAGCGACGTCACGAACGGCGGCGTGTTTCGACGAAGGCCCGACGGATCGATCGACACGGTCGTTCCGAAGCGCCGCGGAGTGGGCGGAATCGCGCTGCACGCGGACGGCGGGATCGTGATCTCGGGTAAGAACATCGCGCACGTGCGCGACGGCCAGACGCGCGTGTTGTTCGCGCGGGAAGGCGTGCCGGGCTTCAACGATCTCTTCACCGACGCCGAGGGCCGGGTCTACACCGGCTCAATGCGCTCGAATCCGTTCAGCGAGAGCGGCCCGCGCACGCCCGGCGAGTGCTACCGGATCGAGGCGGAAGGCCGTGCGACCGAGCTCTACCGCGGCGTGTCACTCACGAACGGGATCGGCTTCTCGCCGGACGGCCGCACGATCTACCACAGTGACACCGTACCTGGGCTGATCCACGTGCATCGCCTCGACGCGGCGGGCCGCGCGACGCCGGCGACACCGATCCGTGTCACCGGCGGTCCCGACGGCCTGGCGGTGGACGCAGAGGGCGGGATTTGGGTCGCCCTGTACCAGGCGGGCGCCGTGCAGCGCTATCTGCCCGACGGGACGGCGGACGCGCGCATCGCGTTGCCCTCGCGCGCAGTCACGAGTCTCTGCTTCGGCGGCGCGGACCTGCGCGACCTCTACGTCGTGACTGCCGACAACTCCGACGATCCCGCGCGCGGCGGGACGGTCTTCCGCATGCGCAGCGATGTCGCCGGCCTCCCGGCGCCGTTCGCGCGCATCTGACGGCGGCGGGGATGGGAATCCTCGACGGCATCCGCGTGCTCGACTTCGGGCGCTACGTCGCGGGACCGTGGTGCGCGGCGCTGCTCGGCGATCTCGGCGCCGAAGTGATTCGCATCGAGAAGCGCGCGGGCAGCGAGGACCGCTTCGTGGGTCCGGTCGCGGCCGGCGGCGAGGGCGCGCTCTTCCTGCAGACGAACCGCAACAAGAAGGGCATGACGCTCGACCCGGGGAAGCCCGCGGGCCGCGAGATCGTGCGCCGGCTCGTCGCGACCGCAGACGTGGTCGTCGCGAATCTGCCGCCGCAGTCACTGCGCGCGCTGGGTCTCGATTGGGAGACACTCTCCGCGCTTCGGCCTTCGCTCGTGCTGACGACGGTGTCTGCGTTCGGCGGCGGTGGGCCGTACGAGGAGAGACTCGGTTTCGACGGCATCGGTCAGGCGATGTCGGGCGCGATGTATCTCTCGGGTCATCCGGGCGAGCCGATGAAGGCGTACGTGCCGTGGGTCGACTTCGGCACGGCGGGGCTCGCGGCGTTCGCGACGGTCGCGGCGCTCTACGAACGGCGCACGACCGGGCGCGGGCAACACGTGGAAGCGTCGCTCCTGCAGACCGCGCTCAGCGTCGCGAACGCGCCCCTCGTCGAGCAGCGCGTGCGCAAGCTCGATCGAATCGCGACCGGGAACCGCAGTCAGATCGCCGGACCCAGCGACGCCTTCCGCACCCGGGACGGCTGGGTGCTCGCGCAGGTGATCGGTCAGCCGCTGTTCGCGCGCTTCGCGGCGCTGATCGGCGAGCCCGAGTTACTCGACGATCCGCGCTTCGCCGACGACGACGCCCGGGGCGCGAACGGAGCCGAGCTCTCGGAGCGCATGGCGCGCTGGTGCGCGGCGCGCACGACCGCCGACGTGCTCGGCGCGCTCGAGCGCGCGCAGATTCCCGCGGGGCCGGTGTACTCGCCGCAGCTCGCGCTCGAGGATCCGCACATTCGCGCGGCGCGGTTGCTTCGCGAAGTCGACTATCCGGGGCTGCCGACGCCCGCGCCGATCTCGGACACGCCGGTGCGTTTCTCGCGCACGCCGGCCGGTGCGCGCACGCGCGCTCCGCTGCTGGGCGAGCACACCGACGAGCTGCTGCGTGAGCTCGGCTACGACGCAGCGGCCATCGCGACACTGAGGAGCGACGGCGTGGTGTGATGGCAAACGCCTGGACCCGTCCCTTCGAGGAGATCTGGCGCCTTGTCCGGGATCGCGGCGCGACGTAGAAAGGGAGCATGGCAGACGCGGCGAAGCTCACGGAGATGTTGAAGGCGCTGTTTCCCGGCACCCTCGGGATGACGTTTCTCGAGGTCGGGCCCGAGCGCGTGCGCGCGAGTCTCCTCGTCGAGGATCGGCTGTGCACCGTGCCCGGCGTGCTCCACGGCGGCGCGATCATGGCCTTCGCCGACACACTCGGCGCGGTGGCCACGTCGCAGAATCTCGCGCAGGGCGACGGGACGACGACCATCGAGTCGAAGACGAACTTTCTCGCGGCGGGGCGCGCTGGCACGACGATCGAAGGCGAGTGCACGCCGCTGCACCGCGGGCGGCGCACGATGGTATGGCAAACACGGGTGACTGGACCCGACGGCAAGCTGCTCGCGCTCGTGACTCAGACGCAGGCGGTTCTCGAGCGGACGCGTGAACCCGCGGAAGTCATGGCGGGGCTGTTCGCGGGGAAGTCGCCGGTCGAGCAGCAGCAGCTTCTCCGCTCACTCGAGCGCGCGGGCAGCGCCCTCTACCGGAACCTCGCCGAAGCGGCGAGCGATGCCAAGACCAAAGACGAGCTGATTCGCGCGGCCGAGCGCGAGGACGAGAACGCAGTCACGTTGGAGCGCCTCTTGCGCGGCTGACTGCGGAACCCGTCAGGACAGCTCGAGCCAGAGCGCCTTCGGCCCGCGCAGGATCGTGTTGCTCCCCCAGGGGATGTCCTGCGGGAGCAGCTTGAAGCTCGGGAAGCGCGAGATCAGAGCCTCGAGCGCGAGCCCGGCCTCGAGCCGAGCCAGCTGCGCGCCGAGACAGAAGTGAATCCCATGACTGAACGCGACATGGCGCACGTCGCTGCGAGTCACGTCGAGGCGATCGGGGTCCGAGAAGGCGTCCGGATCTCGGTTCGCGGACGCCAACAGCAGGATCACTTGTTGTCCGCGCTGGATCCGATGACCCGCGAGCTCGCGGTCGCTGCAGGCGACTCGCGACGTCATCTGAACCGGGCTGTCGTAGCGGAGTAACTCGTCGATCGCGCCCGGCACCTTCTCCGGTGCGCGGCGCAGGATCTCGAGCTGGTCCGGGTTGCGGAGCAGGGCCAGGGTCGCGTTCGAGATCAAGTTCGTCGTCGTCTCGTTCCCGGCGACGAGCAGCAGGGTCAACGTCGACAGCAGCTCGTTGCGCTTCAGGCGATCGCCCGCCTCTTCGGCGGCGACGAGCGCCGAGATCAAGTCCTCCCTGGGCGCCGCGCGCCGCGCGGCGATGATCGCTTCGAGGTAGCGCTCCAGCTCCTCCCCGGCGCGCTGCGCGGCGCGGCGATCTTCCAATTTTCCGTCGCCGAGGCTGCGCACGACCTCGTTCGACCAGCTCCGGAAGCGCTCGTGGTCCTCGGGTGGGATGCCCAGCATCTCGGCGATCACCCGCACGGGCAGCGGCGCCGCGAGCTCGGTGACGAGCTCCATCGGCCCGCGCGCCGGACGTGAGTCGAGCAGCTCCTTCAGAATCGCGTCGATGCGCGCGCGCATGCGCTCGACCGCGCGCGGCGTGAATGCCTTCGCGACCAGCCCGCGCAAGCGAGTGTGATCGGGCGGGTCGAGCCGCAGCATCGAGCCGCGGTCGTCCGCGTAGGGATCGCGCAGGCCCGCGTTCCGGAGGCGCCGGACGAAGCTCGAGAAGCGGCGGTAATTGCGCTCGTCTGCCGAGTAACTCGGATCGCGCAACACGCTGAGCACGTCTTCGTAGCGAGACAGCACCCAACCGTCGGCGGCGCGGCAGCGATGAAACGGGTCCTTGCTCCGCAGGCGCGCGTAGAACGGGTACGGATCGGAGCGCAGCTCCGCATTCATCGGGTTGAAGACGATTCCGGTCTCGAGTCTCTCGATGCCGAGCAGAGTGACGGCGCGGGCCATCTCCCGGACGTCGTCGATGCGGGTGCGAAGACTCATGACTCCGTTCTCCCTTCGAGCAAGTCGTGCTCCGGCGAGATCTCCTCGAGACTGCGACCCGCAGTCTCCGGGAACGCGAAGATGATCACCAGCGTCGCGCCCAGCCCCACGAGAAGCAGGAGCGAAACGGCGTGCCAGTGCGAGCCGGTGAGCGAGTACAGCGCTGACTCGAGCACGAGCCCGAGACTTCCGGAGAGCGTGCCGACGATCAAGCGCGCACCGGCCGCCGTCGAGCGGTGGGAGGTCGCGAAGAGCTCGGCTCCGTAAGTCGAGAGCACCGCATCGTGTCCAGTGACTGCGAAGATCGCCACGATCCACAGCGGCACGAGCCAGACGCCGCTCGCGTTGTAGTAGGCGAGCGCGCAGATCACGACCCCGAGCGACCCGCCGATCGCGACGGGTCTGCGGCCGAGGCGATCGCCGAGCCGTCCGAGCACCGGCGCGCCGAAGATCGCGATGACTCCGCCGACGAGATACAGCGTGCTCATCTGCCCCGGCGTCCAGCCGTGACCCTGCTGGAGATACTTCGGTCCCAGGAAGTCGGCGGCCGAGTAACCGACGCCCATGAAGAAGAGCTGCAGCGCGACCGCGGCGAAGCGCCGCGGATACGCGCGGACCAAGCGGAGCAGGGGCCCGAAGAAGCTCGACTGCTCGAGCTGGTCCCCGAGCGCGAGCCGACGTGCCTCGAAGCGCGGTGTCTCGGGGAGGCTGCGCCGCAGCCACGCGAGGAGCAGCAGCGGGCCGAGCCCGACGAGATACAAGCCGCGCCATCCGTTCGGGAAGGAGGCGGCGAGCGGCAGCAAGATGGCCGCGAGCCCGACGCCGCAGGCCTGGATCGCGAGGAACGCGCCGATGCCCCAGCCGCGCGCGTCGGCGTCGAACTCCTCGCTGATCACCACGACCGCGAGCAGCATCTCGGCCGTGCCGAACACGCGAGACAGGAACTGGAGTGCGATGAACGCGCTCGGGTTGGGCGCGAGCGCGCTCGCGCCGGTGAGCGCGGTGTAAGCCAACACCGTTCCGAGTAGCGCCCGTCGCCGGCCGATGCGGTCGGCCGAGAGCGCGATGAACAGGGCGGGCAGCGAGCCGAGCCGCACGATCGAGGCGAGAATGCCCACCTGACCCTCGGAGATCCCGAGCCCCGCCTGGATCTGGGGCAGAGCCATCGCCATGAGCGAGCGGTCGTACTGGTCGAAGAGCGAGGCGAGTGACACGAGTCCGAGCACGGCCCACTGGCGCTGGCTGAGCTCGGGTGCGCGCGAGAGGAACGGAAGCCAGATCGACCAGCGCGGCGGCATCGCGACGGCTACGGGCTCGATCGCCTCTGCGGGCTGTGTCATGGCCTCGGATAAGAGCAACTCGGGTGCCAGCGGCTCCGCGGCATCCGGCTTCGGAGGTCGTGTCACCGTGCAGTGACTCCGCAGCACGCTGCCTGCAGCATGCGACAGCTAGCGGCGCTTGCCGCGCTTCTTGTGCTTCTTCTGCGCCTTGCGTTGCTCGCGCTTCGCGAGTGCCTTCTGCGCGCGCGCGGCGCGGCGATTCGGCGCCATGCCCCCGAGGCCTGCGAGCTGGGAAGGATCGAAGCCCGCGGGCGCAGCGCCGCCTCCGCCGCCCAACATGCGGCCGACGCCGGGCAGCTTGCCGAGCAGACCGCCGGCTCCGCCGAGCGAAGCCATCATCTCGCGCATCGCCTTGAAGCGCTGCAACAGGCCGGCGACGTCGGGGACCTTCGTGCCCGAGCCGCGCGCGATGCGGTTCTGCCGCGACGGGTTGATGAGCTCCGGCCGCTGCCGTTCCGCGGGAGTCATCGAGGTGATCATCGCCTCGATGCGCTTGAGCTCCGACGGATCGACCTTCGCGCCCTCGGGCATCATGTCCGAGACACCCGGGATCTTCGCGAGCAGGTCCGTGAGTGACCCCATCTTCTGGAGCGTGCGGAGCTGAGTCAGGAAGTCCTCGAACGAGAACTTCCCGCGCAGCATGCGCTCGGCGTCTTTCTCGGCTTCCTCGACGTCGACGACCGCCTCGAAGTCCTGCATCAGCCCGACGACGTCGCCCTGGCCCAGCACGCGCTGCGCCAGGCCTTCGGGCCGGAACGCCTCGAGCTTGTCGGTCGCCTCGCCCATCGCGACGAAGCGCACCGGCACGCCCGTCGCCGCGCGAATCGCGAGCGCCGCGCCGCCGCGCGAGTCACCGTCGAGCTTGGTGAGGATCAAGCCGTCGAGCGGGATGCGGGCGGCGAAGCCGCGCGCCACGTTCACCGCCTCGCGACCCATCATGGCGTCACAGATCAGTGTCACGTGCTCGGGCTTCGTGAGTGCCGCGATCTGCTCGAGCTCTCGCATCAGCTCGTCGTCGATCTGCAGACGGCCCGCGGTGTCGAGGATGACCGAGCCGCGCTTCTCGGCGCGCGCGTAGGCGACCGCCTCCGCGCAGATCGCGGGCGCGTCGTCGCCGTCGCGCGAGAACACCGGCACGCCGATCGCCTCGCCGAGGACTTTCAACTGCTCGCGCGCCGCGGGACGGCGCACGTCGGCCGCGACCAGCAGCGGTCGGTCGCCCTTCGACTTCAGGTAGCGCGCGAGCTTCGCGGCCGTCGAAGTCTTGCCCGTGCCCTGAAGTCCGAGCAGCATGATCACGCGCGTGCGGTCGCGCGCCGGCTCGAGCGGCTCACCCGCGCCCATGAGCGCGACGAGCTCCTCGTAGCACGCCTTCGTGAAGTGATCGCCGGGGGTGACGCGCAGCTTCTGGCCGCTCTTCTTCCCGGCTTCGAGGCGCACGACCTCGCCGCGCACGCGCTCCTGAACCTTGGCGAGGAACTCGCGCACGATGCCGAGGTCGACGTCGGCTTCGAGCAGCGATGCCCGCACGTCGGAGAGGGCGTCGGCGATGTTCGCGTCGTCGAGCTCGGCCACGCCGCGGAATCGGTCCCGGGCGCTGCGGAAGCCCTGGGTCAAGGTCTCGAGCATCGCGCGGCAGGCTAGCAGACGGCGGTTGAAGTGCGCCGCCGCACTCTCATAGACTACGCGCCGGTTTGAGCCAGAACGTCGAGGCCCACATCACGGGCACCGTCTTCAAGATCGAGACGTCGGTCGGAGCGACGGTGCGTGAGGCAGATGTGCTCGTGATTCTGGAGTCGATGAAGATGGAGCTTCCCGTCGAGGCGCCGGCGCCCGGTCGCGTCGCGAAGATACTCGTCGAGGAAGGTCAGAGTGTGGAAGAGGGCGACGTGCTCGTCGTCCTCGATTGACTCGAGGAGAAAGTCATGGGTCTTCTGGATGGCAAGGTCGCGATCGTCACTGGCGCGGGCGGCGGGCTCGGGCGCTGTCACGCACTTCTGTTCGCCAAGGAGGGCGCGGCCGTGGTCGTGAACGATCTCGGCGGGGCGCGTGACGGAGCGGGCGGCGGTCACTCGATGGCCGACCAGGTCGTGAAGGAGATCCAAGCGATGGGCGGCCAGGCCGTCGCGAACTACGACTCCGTCGCGACGGTCGAGGGCGGCGCGAACATCGCGAAGTCGGCCCTCGACGCGTTCGGGAAGATCGACATCCTGGTGAACAACGCCGGCATCCTGCGCGACAAGACGTTGGTGAATACCGACGAGGCCTCGTGGGACATCGTGATTCAGGTGCATCTGAAGGGCACGTACTGCGTGACTCGCCCCGTGTTCACGCACATGAAGGAGCGCGGCCAGGGCGGAGTCATCGTGAACACGAGCTCCACCTCGGGCCTGATCGGGAATTTCGGTCAGTCGAACTACGGCGCCGCGAAGGCAGGCATCGCCGGCTTCACGCGCTGTCTCGCGCTCGAGGGCAAGAAGTACAACATCCGCGTCTGGGGCCTGGCGCCCGTCGCAGTGACTCGCTTGACCGAGGATCTCCCCGGCATGGGCGCCGACGCTGTGAAGCAGGCGCTCGCGCCCGAGAAGGTCTCGCCGGCCGTGCTCTACATGGTGAGTGATCTGTCGAAGGACAAGACGGGCAAGTTCCTGTTCGTGTCCGGCAACAAGGTCACCGAGCTCAAGGTCGTCGGCGCCGAGGGCTTCAAGAACCCGAACGGCGTCAGCGCCCAGGACATCGCCGCGAACGAGAACAAAGTCTTCTTGCCGGAGTCGCAGTTCAATCTGATGGGCTGAGAGTCTGGCGGGCCTGCGGTCGCGGCCTTTCTGCTCCTGTGGCTCGTCGTCACGGTGAGTTTCTACTTCGGGTACTCACCGTATCTGTTCTCGCACGTGTTCCGCGCCGCGGTGGTGTGTCCCTTCGTCGCGCTATCGGTCCCGATCGCAAGGCACCGGAGAGTGGTTCCTCGCCCCGCTGAGTCTCACCTCGCCGCAGAACCGCTTCGGGTTCGGCGCCGACATCGGCCTCGACTGGTCGGGGTTCTCGACACCGGGCCACGACGTCTGGCGCGGAGCGCTCAACACGAACCTACAACCTGGCCGTTCTGAGTGGCGACATGTTCGGCTGGCCGATCACGTCTCTGTTCTTCGTGTTGGCGCTCGCGGCGCTGGAGGTCGGCCGGACCGTAGTCTCAGTCGCGCTTGTGCAGCGAGTTGGTAACTTCGGGCCGTGGCCGACGTTCCGCTGCGACTCGTCCCGGCTCCGGCCCCGCGCGATCCCGCGCCCGTCACCGAGGGGAGCGGCGGGAATCCGTACACGTCGATGGCGCCCAGCTTCGGGCGCACCGCCGGCGCCTTCGGGCTGCGTTTCTTCAGTCAGTTCGCCTTCGAGGCGAGCGATGCCGACCGCCTGCGCGCGCTCGACCGCGAGGGCGCAGTCATCTACGTCATGCGCTACAGCTCGCGGCTCGACTACTTCCTGTTCAACTGGCTCTTCCTGTTGTCGGGCATCCGCCTCTCGGCGTTCGCGAACGGGATCAAGTTCTTCTACTACCGGCCCCTCGGTGAGGCGCTGCGCTTGCTCGCGCAGGGAATCGCGGAGCGCGTGCGCCGTGGCGCGCGGGGCATGCGCGAGCAGAGCATCCAGCAGATTCGCCACGTCGTGCGCGAAGGCGGCTCTGCGTTCCTGTTCCTGCGCACCGACAAGTTCCGCACCCGCGTGCACCGTCGCCAGCGCGCGGTGCGGGAGGGGCGCACGGAGCTCGACTATCTGCGCGAGGTCGTCGACACGAGCTTCGCGCACGAAGTCCCCGTGTCACTCGTCCCCCTCGCGGTCTTCTGGCGCAAAGGTGCGCGGCCGCAGCGGCCATTCCTGAACCTCTTCTACGGCGGGAACGAGCGGCCGACCGACGTCGGCAAGGTCGTGTCGTTCATTTGGAACTATCGGAATCTCGCGGTGCGCGTCGGCACGCCGATCGATCTGCGCGTGTTCGTCGACGAGAACCGCAGCTCCGGACGCGAGCGCGTGGTGAAGCAAGTTCGCCGCTCGCTCCTGATCTTCCTGCGGCGCGAGGAGAAGCCGGTCGTCGGAGCGGCGCTGCCTTCGTTCGCGCGGGTTCAGGAAGCGGTGCTCGACGACGCCGAGGTGCGGCGCGTGATCGACGAGGTCTCGCGCGAGAAGCGCCGTTCGCCCGCGCGCGTCGAGGCGCGCGCCCAGAAGAACCTTGCCGAGATCGCGGCGAGTCCGAGTCCGACGATGCTCGCCGTGCTGGCGGTCGTGGTCGAGACGATCTTCAAACGGCTGTTCGGACGCATCGAGCTGCACGATCTGGACGCGGTCGTCGAAGCGGCGAAGCTACACCCATTGGTGTTGGTGCCGAGTCACCGTTCGCACTTCGACTATCTGATTCTCTCGTGGCTCTTCTACCGGAGTCACCTGGTGCCGCCGCAGGTGGCGGCCGGTATCAACCTGGCGTTCTGGCCGCTCGGCGCGATCTTCCGCCGCGCCGGCGCATTCTTCTTGCGCCGCAGCTTCGACGGCGATCCGCTCTACACGGCGGTGTTTCGCAGCTACGTTCAGCACCTGATCAAGGATGGAGTGACTCAGGAGTTCTTCATCGAGGGTGGGCGCTCGCGCACCGGGAAGACGCTGCGCCCGCGGCTCGGCATGCTGCGTATGGTGCTCGAGGCGTACGCGCGCGGCGCGCGCCGCGACCTGTATCTCGTCCCGGTCGGCTTCACGTATGAGCGCCTGGTCGAGGAGGGCTCCGTGGCCGCGGAGCGGGGCGGCGCGAAGAAGCAGCGCGAGAGTCTCTTCTCGCTGTTTCGCGCGGGCAAGGTGCTCCGCTACCGCTACGGCAGCGTGACCGTTCGCTTCGGGCAGCCGATCTCACTCGCGCAGCACCTCGGGGCGGAGTTCCCGCGCCGACTGGGTCCGGGAAAAATCCCCGATCTGCGCGCGACCTCGGCCGCCCTCGGTGTCGAGCTGTGCCGGCGCATCAACGACTTGGTCACCGCCGGACGCTCGACGGTGGCCGCAGCGGCGCTGCTCGGCCAGACCGCGAACGCGCTGCGCGAAGACGAGCTGCGCGAACGCGTGCTCGAGGTCGCCGCGCTCTTGGAGCTCCTCGACGTGAAGCGCGACGGCGCGCTCGAGCGCTGCCTGGAGACGGGGCGGCCCGAGGCCGTCACCGAGCTGCTCGAGCAGGCCGAGCGAGTGGTGCGCGTTCCGTCGCCCCGCGGCGATCTGCTCCAGCTCGCGGAGGGCATGCGCCCCGCGCTCGATCTATACCGCGCGGCCGTCGGTCACGCGCTCGTTTGGCCGGGCGTGATCGCGCTCGCCCTGCGCGCGGAGTGCTCGCGCGAAGACCTACACCGAGAAGCGTCGGCCTGGCTCGATCTCCTGGCGTCAGAGTTTTTCCCGGTCGAGGGCGAAGCTCGGCGCGAGCGGATCGAGCGCGTGCTCGCGCACCTGATCCAGCGCGGCTGGGTCGAGACGAGCGCGAGCGGCGCGCTGCGCCCGAGCGACGCGGGTGCTCCGTGGCTCGCGTTTCTGCGCGCGCAGCTTCAGCCTCTGCTCGAGGCGTACGCCGCGGTCACGCGCATCGTCATCGAGAGCAGAGGCGACGGCGCGCGCGACGCGTGGATCAAGCGCGCGCAGGATGCGCAGCGCGAAGAGCTCCTCACCGGCGAGGCGCACTTCCCCGAGGGTGTCTGCGCGGTTGCCGCGGGAAACGCGCTCGAGCTCTTGCTGCGCGAGGGCGCGATCATCGCCGACGGCAACCCGCTGCGCGGCGACACCGCGTTCCGACGCGGCCCGCACTTCGACGTTCTCGAGGGTCTGCGCGAGCGGCTGGCAGCGGCACGGGACACCCGATAGAGTCGCGCGCATGGCACTGGGCGCGAAACGGTCGAAGGACGGGACGCAAGTGCTCCGCTTCGGCTTTCCAAAGGGCTCACTCGAGTCGATGACTGCGCAGCTCTTCGAGCGCGCGGGCTACCGCATGCAATTCCCCGAGCGCTCGCTCTTCCCGTCCATCGACGACAAAGAGATCGAGTGTGTCCTGCTCCGTCCGCAGGAGATGGGGCGCTACGTCCATCAGGGCGTGCTCGACGCAGGCATCGCGGGTCACGACTGGATCATCGAGAACAAGGCCGACGTGAAGGAGCTCGCGGAGCTACGCTACTCGAAGACGAGCTTCGCGCCGACGCGTTGGGTGCTCGCCGTCCCCGAGGACTCTGCGATTGCGGGCGTGAAGGATCTCGAGGGCAAGCGCATCGCGACCGAGTGCGTCGGGCTCGTGAACGACTGGCTCGAGAAACACAAGGTGAAGGCGATCGTCGACTTCTCGTGGGGCGCGACCGAGGTGAAGCCGCCGTTGCTCGCGGACGCGATCGTCGAAATCACGGAGACCGGGTCGAGCCTGCGCGCGAACAAGCTGCGGATCGTCGAGACACTGCTCGAGAGCACGCCCCGGCTGATCGCGAACAAGGCTGCCTACGAGAATCCGTGGAAGCGGCGCAAGCTCGACCGCCTCGCGCTCATGCTCACGGGCGCGATCGCGGCCCAGGGCAAGGTCGGACTCATGCTGAATTGCCCGAAGGACCGACTGCCGAAGATCCTCGCGCTGCTTCCGGCGCTCGCGTCGCCGACGGTGTCGCCGCTCGCCGACGGGCGCATGGTCGCGGTGAACACGATCGTGGACGAGACGCGCGCGCGCGACCTGATTCCCGACCTGGCCGACGCGGGTGCGACGGGCATCGTCGAGTTCCCGATCACGAAGATCGTTTACTAAGTCGGGAGATGAGGGCGCCGACCGGTGGGTCGCACGGCCTGGCGCACGTGCTGGACTGGGCGGTGCAGCGCGCGCCCTCGCGGAGTCACTGCTCGCGGGGGAGTCATCGATGAGCACGCGCGCCGAGTGGATCTGGATCGCGCTGGTGGCGGTTTTCTGGGGCGGCTACCCGCTGGTCGCACGCCTGTCGGGCTTCGGCAGTCCGCTCGGGTCGTTCTTGCTCGCGCTCTTGTCACTCGCGCCGATTGGAGCGGCGGTGTTCTGGAGCGGAGACACCGTGGCGCCGACGGGAGCCCAGCTCTGGCCGCTCGTGATTGCGGGGCTCATGCAGGGGATCGGCTTGCTCGCGTTCGTGCGGCTCGCGACCGGTGAGCTCGAGGCGTCGGTCGCGATTCCGATCTCGGACGTGGCGATGCTCATGGTCACGACCGTCGGTGCGATCCTCTTCTTCCAGGAGTCGATCACCGCACAGAAGGTCGTCGGTCTCACCCTGCTCGTCGTCGGAATCGTGCTCCTGCGCCCCGCTTGATCCCCACGCGATCTCGTGTAGGATGGCGCCGCTCCCAACTTTGGAGCGAAGGAGGCGACACATGACTGTTCAAGTCATCCGCGATTCACGCTCACGCCTCCGGAGCGCCCCGACGCGCTGACCCGCGCCCCGGGGCGCCAATTGCTGCTCTCGGCGAGGAACCCCGCGAGCCGGAGACTTGAGCCCAGAGGCTGAGTCTCGTCTCGCGATCTTCCTCGCCTTGGAGAGCGAAATTGTCGAAGCGAATCGGCAGCTCCCGCTTAGCGGGCGCTGCGTTCACGCGCGGAATGCTGGCCGAAATCGAGAAAGCCGAGGTGCTCGCGCAGTTCGGCGGAAAGGGCTTGATCAGCGACGTGCTCGGCGTCGTCGGTGACGGCAAGGAAGCGACCGTCTATCTGTGCGCCGCGGACCCCTCGGTGGGCGTCGAGTATCTCGCCGCGAAGGTGTACCGCGCCGCGAAGTTCCGAGCGTTCCGCGGCGGGCGCACCTACGCCGGTGAGCGCACGGCGCTCGACGCGCGGGCGAAGCGCGCGATGCGCACGAAGACCGACACCGGAAAGCGTATGGCGCAGCGCGAATGGGTCGCGTGGGAGTGGGAGACCCTGTGTCGCCTTCACGACGCCGGCGCGGACGTGCCGGAGCCGCTGGCGAGCAGCGCCGACGCGATCCTGATGGAGCTCGTCGGCGACGGGGAGGGCGCGGCGCCGCAGCTGCGCTTCGTCGAGCTCGCGCCAGACGCCGCGCGCGCGGCGCTCGAGCGGCTGCAGCGCAACGTCGAGATCTTCCTCGACCTGCACCTCGTGCACGGCGATCTCTCCGCCTACAACGTCCTCTGGTTCGCCGACCGGCCGTGGATCATCGACGTGCCGCAGTCACTGAACCTGCACACGCACAGCGGAGGCTACGAGTATCTGCGCCGCGACGTCGCGAACCTCGAGCGCTACTTCGCGCGCTACGGCCTATCCTGCCGCGGCTTCGCCGAGCGCGCTTGGAGTCGCTACGTCCGCGGGGAGCTCGGCCGGTGAGCGCTGCGCCGAAGCGACTGACTCCGCGCGCCGTTCCGGCGCACCGAGCCCGTGGTCGCGCCGCGGCCCGTGACTCGCTAGAGCTCGATCGTGTACCCGTCCGGGTCGGCGAGATAGGCGTACTTGCGCCACTCGTCCGGACCATTGCGGCGAATCAGCTTGCCGCCGTGTCTCTCGACCTCGGCGATCGCCTCCTCGAGGCTCTGGCCCTCGGCGAGCTGGAAGCCGAAGTGGTCGACGCCTGCGGCGACCCCCGCGCTGCGCGCATGACTCGGGTCGCCGTTCAGGGTCAGCAAGTCGTTAGAGCCCGGCGTCTGCAGGAAGACCATCGTCGGGCCGTCGCGGAACAGCTCTTTCATCCCGAACACCTGCGTGTAGAAGCGCAGCGAGCGGTCGAGATCTGCGACGTGGAGATGCAGGTGGTAGAGACCTGCAGTCCGGATCAACGCGGAGACAGC
>Ga0326726_10002156_pt1 | contig 18145 bp, 20 predicted proteins | sample MHFenrmetagenome_2_FD_207603 | JGI IMG/M metagenome (GOLD analysis project Ga0326726, IMG submission 207603) | Lab enriched peat soil microbial communities from Michigan Hollow, Ithaca, NY, United States - MHF15MN | ecosystem: Environmental > Terrestrial > Soil > Wetlands > Peat | place: USA... | reverse complement strand
AGCTGGTAGCAGAGCGACTTGCCCGCGCCCGTCGGCATGACGAGGAGCGCATCCTCGCCGCCGGTGACCGCGCGGCATACCGCCTCCTGGAAGGGCCGGAAGCTCGGATGGCCGAAGGTCTCCTGCAGCAGGCCCAGCAGGTCGTCAGGCACAAGCGGGGCCCGGCGCACCCCCCGCGGGACATCGTCCCGCGGGCCGATGTCGGGCGGCGCGCCACCCGCACTTCGCTCGGCTTCGCCTCGCTGCGCGCCGCTCGCGGCTTGCGGGCGGAGCTCGAGCTGACGTGCCTTCGCGGCCGGCGCCGGCTTCTCCGTCCGGACCCGCTTCACGACCTCGACGACGTACCTCTCGATGTCGCGCAGAAACGCGTCGAGTGACTCCGAGCCGCGCTCGATGCGCGCAAGCCGCGCCTCCCAATTTCCCGTCATCGCAGGGCTCTTCACGTCGGGGTGGACGATCTCGATCAGCTCGACGCCCTTGTCCGTCGCCGCGAGTGACTTCGCGTCGCGCGCGATGTACTTGCGCGCGAGCAGGGTCTCGATGATCGAGGCGCGCGTCGCCGGCGTGCCCAGGCCCGTCTCGCGCATCGCGTCGACCAGCTCGCGGTCCTCGAGGTCGCGGCCCGCGGTCTCCATCGCCGTCAGCAGGGTCGCCTCGGTGAGTCGGCGCGGCGGACGCGTGCGCTTGCGCTCCGCGCGCGCGTCGACCACGAGCTGCGCCTGGCCCGGCGCGAGCCCGGGCGGCAGCTCGACGTCGGCGGGCGCGGGATCGGGCTCGAGCACGCGCCAGCCCGCGCGCAGCACCGCGCTGCCGCGGCTCGCGAAGCGGTCGATCACCGGCTCCTCGGCCCCGCTCTCCACGGCGGTGACGACCGAGGTCGAGGCGTACACGTGGTCCTCGTGCCAGGCCGCGAGCAGCCGGCGGCAGACGAGATCGAAGAGACTCGCCTCGTCGTGAGACAGGCGCGCATTCTCCGGCGACGTGCCCGTCGGGATGATCGCGTGGTGGTCCCCGAGCTTCGCGTCGTCGACGAAGCGCGCGCCGAGCGGCCGCTCTCCCGTGCCCTCCGCGACCTGCGCCTCATAGGGCGCGCGGATCGCGCGCACGACACGCGGCAGGGTCGCCGCGACCGAGTGCGACAGATGGCGCGAGTCGGTGCGCGGGTACGAGAGGAGCTTCTTGGTCTCGTAGAGCGACTGCGCGATCTCCAGCGTCTTCGCCGCGCTCCAGCCGAAGCGCCGATTGGCGTGCCGCTGCAGCTCGGTCAGATCGTAGAGCAGCGGCGGCGCGAGGCGGCGCGTCTGCGCCTCGACCGACTCGATCTTCGCTCGTCCGGTCTTCACGCGCGCGGCGATGCGCTCCGCCTCCTCGCCGTCGCCGGGCAGGCGCCGCGCCTTCTCGAGCGCCTCCGCGTCCGAGCCGGGCGGGGTCGGCCGGAACCATACACCGCGGAGTGTCGGAGCCTCGGCGCTCGCGGCCAGCGCGCGGAAGTCCGCCGAGACCTCGAAGTAGTCCTCCGGCACGAAGTTGCGGATGGCGAGCTCGCGCCCGACGAGGATCGCCAGGGTCGGCGTCTGCACGCGCCCGACGGAGAGCAGCTCGCCGTGCGACGCGGAGCGGCGCGACAGGGTGTACGCGCGCGACAGATTCATTCCGACGAGCCAGTCCGCGCGGCTGCGCCCGCGCGCCGCGTCCGCGAGGCCGTCGACCTCGCGCTGCGGCCGCAGTCGCTCGAGGCCGGCGCGGATCGCATCGGGGGTGAGTGACGAGATCCAGAGCCGCTCGACCGGCTTCGACGCGCCCGCGGCCTCGTAGACGTAGCGGAAGATCAGCTCGCCCTCGCGGCCCGCGTCGGTTGCGCAGATCACGCGCTCCACCGAGGGGTCGAGCAGCACGCGCTTCACGACCTCGAACTGCGCGCGCGTCTTCTCGTACGCGACGAGCGGCCAGCGCTCCGGGATCATGGGCAGGAGCGTCTGCCGCCACGCGCGCCACTCCGGCCGGATCTCGTGCGGCTCGGCGAGCGCGACCAGGTGGCCGATCGCCCAAGTCACGATCCAGCCGTCGCCGCGCAGCAGGCCGTCGCCGCGCTGCTCCGCGCCGAGCACGCGCGCGATGTCACGCGCGACGGACGGCTTCTCCGCGACGACGGCGACGCTCACACCGGTCCGGTCCCGAGATCCAGGCACACCTCACCCGCACTACGGGACCGAACGCCAGGGGTGCGGCGAGAGTAGCGTGTCTAGCCGCCCGAGGGTGAGCGATCTGCCACGAGCTGCAGGGTCGAGCTCTGCTCTGCGTCGAAGGTGTTCTGGCGCAGGCGCCGGATCGCCCCGTAGTTCGGGTCGGCGACGAGCGCTTGCAGCGCCTCCGTGGTCGGGAAGCGCCACAGGCCCACGAGCCGCGCCCGGTGCTCGTTCGCTGTGCTCTCGCGGAAGCGCGAGATGCGCACGCCACCATGCCGGCGCGCCACGAGGTCCAGAGCGCCGAGGTAGCTGTCGGCCAGGTGGGCACTCGCGCCGGGCTGAACCGAGATGATGTCGAGCAACCAGACGTCCGCGGCCCGAGCGCGCAGGGCAGGGGCGAACGCCAGGATCGAACCGAGGACCAGGCTTCCGAGGATCTTCATGCGGCTTCTCCTTCGCCGCCTCAGATGCCGGTAGTTGACTGGTCGGTTTCTGATTGACTTCGTTCGGCTGCGCCTCACTGCGCGCGGCTGTGCCGCTTGCGGGCTCGGCTCGGGACGGCCCTCGCTTCGCCGCTCGCGCCGTCTACAGCCGTGGTCGAGGATGGCGCGCAGCGAGCCGCAGGCGAGCGAAGCTCAAGATCGGACCAGAGCGATGGCCAGGCTCGCCATCCGGCTCGCGGTGGCGGGGTCGTTGCGCAGCGCGGAGAGGAGCATCGCTCCCTCGGAGAGCGCGACGAGCGCCTCGGCCTTGCGCTCGACGTCCGTATCGGGCGGGAGCTCGCGCGCCGCAACGGCCGCGCGCAGCGTCTCGGCGAAGCGCTTCTGCATGTCCTCGTACACGCGCGCGAGCTTGCGCCGCAGCTTGGGCTCGTGATTCGACAGCTCGCCCGAGAGATTCGCGAGCGGGCAGCCGGGCGCGCGGCCCGAGGAGCGCTTCGCGCCGCGCTGCGCGCGCGACAGCAGCATGAACACGCGCTCGATCCGCGCCAGCGGCGGCACGTCGTCAGCGAGGGCCGGGTCGAGGATCTCCGCCCGAGTCGTGGCCCACTGCGCGTCGATCACCGCGGCCGCGAGAGCCTCCTTCGACGCGAAGAAGTGATAGAAGCTGCCCTTGTGAACGTCGGCGGCCTCGCACAGCTCCTGGACGCCGACGCTTTCGTAGCTGCGCGCGTGGAACAGCCGCGCAGCCTCGTCGACCAGGCGCTCACGCGCGTCGCTCGTTCGGCCCATGGGCGCTCCGCACTCGTCTGACCGCCCCGCAGCCTAACCTACGGCGCCCCGACATGGACAGCGCGGTCGTACTCGAGCTGCAGCGCGACGAAGTCGGCGGTCGCGGGTCCGTAGCGGCGCGAGATGCCGGCGAGCGCGCTGTCGAGCGCCGAGACCCCTTCCGCGGGGAGCGGGATCGCGCGCGCGGGATCCGGTCGCGGATCCGGCGCGTCGGCGATGAAGGTCAGGCCGTTGCGCGACACGACCTCGGGCGCGCTCGACACGGCGCGGATCGAGCTCGCGTACGTGCGCGAGTAGGCGTCGGCGGTGAGCGCGAGCGCCACCTCGTCGACGCCGGCGCTCACCGGCACGTCGAGCGCCTCGTGCGACCAGAAGGCGAGGGTGTTCAGGGCGGCAGTCCTCACGGCGGGGCGATCGAGCTCGAACTCGCGGCTCACGTGGCCGGCGCCGAAGCTCGCGACGCCGAGCTCGCGTGCCAGCTGCTCGGCGCGCTCGCGGCCCGCGATCGCCTCGACCAGGGTCAGCGAGACCGGAATCGACGCGCTCACGCCCGTCGTCGTGACCACGCCGCGATCGACCACGTAGCGGCGGTTCTCCGCCCAGGTCATGGTCGGAAAGGACTTGCGCAGACGAGCGATCGAGAACCAGTGACTCGTGGCGGCTCGGCCGTCGAGCAGCCCGGCTGCGCCGAGCACCCAGGCGCCGTCGCAGATCCCGACGATCGTCGCGCCCGCGCGCGCCTGAGCCGAGAGCCACGCGGTCACTCCAGGGTCATCGGACTGGTGCATCGCCGGCACGATCACGTAGTCGGCGCCTTCGGGATACGCAGCGTCGAACTTCCCGACGTCGAGCTGCGGGCGAATGCGCAGCGCGGGCATCAGGGTCACCGGCTCGTCGCGCAGCGCGACGGCGAACACGTCGGCCACGCCCGACGCGCGCAGCACGCCGTAGGGAACGATGAAGTCAGTCGTCTCGGTGCCGCCGTTGTTCGCGAGCACGGCGACGAGCGGCCGCGCGCGCTTCGGCGGGCGAAGTTGCTGCAGGAGCTGCGCGCGCCCCGCGTCGTCGGCTTCTGCCGGCGCAGCGTCGCGCGCGCGCGAAGCCGGCAGCGCGAAGACGAGCGCGCCCAGCGCGACGGCGCCGAGCGCCCCGAGCGCCCCGAGCGCCCCGATGGCCCAACCCAATCGTCGCATGAGCGGAATGTAGCTCGCGCGCGCCCGCGCCGGCGGACATCGAGCCCGCGAATCCGGCCAAGCCGCACGAGCGGGTCAGGCGCGGAGTGAGTTGATCTCGTCGCGCAGCTGTTGGGCCGCGAGCCGGATCGCGACCGAGTCACCCGCGAAGACGATCGCGCGCGACGAGCTGACGATCAGCCCCTGCTTCTTCGCGTCGAGCCCCGCGTTCAGGACCGCCGCGAGATCCCCGCCCTGCGCGCCGATCCCGGGCACGAGGAACGGAATCTCCGGGTGGGACTTGCGCAGCGCCGCCATCTCTTCCGGATAGGTCGCACCGACGACGAGGAGCAGGTTGCGCTGCGTGTTCCAATCGCGCGCAGCCCGTGCGGCGATGTGCTGGTAGAGCGGGCGCCCGTCGACCAGCAGGTCCTGGAAGTCACTCGAGCCCGGGTTGGACGTGCGACACAGCACGAGCGCGCCGCGCGCGGGGTCGGAGAGGAACGGCCGCACGCCATCCTCGCCCGTGTACGCGTTCACGGTGACGGCGTCCGCTCCGTAGCGCTCGAACGCCTCGCGCGCGTAGGCGACGGCCGTGTTCCCGACGTCGCCGCGCTTCGCGTCGAGCACCACGATCGCGTGCGGCGCGCGCTGGCGGATGTGCGCGATCGTCTGCTCGAGCTCGAGCTCCGCGCCCTCCGCGCTGTAGAACGCGATCTGCGGCTTGTAGGCGCAGACCAAGTCGTGAGTCGCGTCGATGATCTCGCGGTTGAACTCGAAGATCGGCTCGGCCGACTTCGCGAAGCGGGCGGGAATCTTGGTCGCGTCGGGGTCGAGCCCGACGCAGACCAGGCTGCCGCTCCGTTGCCAGGCGTCGCGCAGCCGCTCGCGGAAGGGAGTCATTGACTCATGTGCCAGCCGCCGTTCGGCGAGAGCACCTGGCCCGTGACGAATTTCGCTTCCTCGCTGGCCAGGTACACCGCCGCCCAGGCGATGTCGTCGGGCTCCCCGAGGCGCTTCATCGGCGTTCCCATCTCGATGATCTTCTTCAGGTCGTCGAGAAATGCCGTCATGTCGGTGTCGATCCAGCCGGGCGCGATCGCGTTCACGCGAATGTTGCGAGTCACGACCTCCCGCGCCAGCGCGCGCGTGAAGCCCAGAATGCCCGCCTTGGCGGTGCAGTAGGCCACGGCGCCGGCGCCGCCCGCCGTGCCCATGATCGAGCCCATGTTGATGATCGTGCCCGACATCTGCGGGTTCATGATGCGCAGCGCCGCGCGCGAGCAGAAGAAGGTGCCGTCGAGGTGCACCGCGAGCATCCGGTGCCAGGCATCGTCGGTGACTTCGACGGCCGCATCGAGGTGGGTCTTGATCGGCCCGCCCGCCGCGAGCTCCGCCGCCTGCTGGAGCTGCTTGTCGCGGAACTTCACGCGCAGCTCGGGGTCGTTCTCGACCCCCGAGATGCCGGCGTTGTTCACCAGCACGTCGAGTCGCCCGAACTTCTTCGCTGTGGCCTCGAACATGCGCCGCACCGCGGCCGAGTCCGACACGTCGGCCGCGAGGGCGACGCCGCCCAGGGGCGCCGCGGCTTTCTCCGCGGCGACGATGTCGACGTCGTTCACCACCACCTGCGCGCCTTCCTCGACGAAGCGTTTGGCGATCGCGAGCCCGAGACCGCGCGCCGCGCCCGTGATCAGCGCGACCTTGCCCTGCAAGCGGTTCATCTCTCTTCTCCTCCACGGCCCGGTGGCCAAGTTTGAAACGCGGGAACGCCGTCGTCGATGTCGATCCAGGCGACCTTCTCACCGGCGAACAGGTGAAGCATGGGGCGCGCGTCGAACGGATCGTCGAGCGCCGCGGCGGGAATCACGACCTGGTCGTCGAGCACGATCGCGACGTTGCCGCCGCACACCGAGCAGAAGCTGCGGCGCACGCCGGGGCTCGACTCGAAGCGGGCCACGAGTGACTCGCCCGCGAGCCAGCGGAACTGGTCGGGGCGGATGTGCAGGTTGCTCGCGAACGCGGCGCCGTGCGCCTTGCGGCACTGCACGCAGTGGCAATGGTTGAACAGGAAGACCTTCCCGTCGAACTCGTAGCGGACGCCGCCGCACAGGCAGCTCCCGCGAACCGACTTCTCCGTCGCGACGCTCTCCACTGTCGGGCATCATGCCACGGTGACCGAGCCCGCCGCGACCGCCGCGATTCTCGCCGCCATCGGGCTGCTGCTGCTCTTGTCCGCGCTCGCGAGCCCGCTGCCGGGAAGACTCGGCGTTCCGGCGCTCGTGCTGTTTCTACTCGTCGGGATCCTCGCCGGCGAAGAGGGCCTGGGCGGCATCCCGTTCGACGACTACGGGCTCGCGTTCCGACTGGGCTGCATCGCGCTCGTGCTGATCCTCTTCGACGGCGGGCTGAACACGTCGCTCGCCGCGTTTCGCGCGGCGGCGCTGCGCGCGACCTTGCTCGCGACCCTGGGCGTGGTCACGACCGCGCTCGTCGTCGCGGCGCTCGGCGTCGCGCTCGGTCTCTCGCTGCCGCTCGCGCTGCTCGTGGGCGCGGTGGTCTCGTCGACCGACGCGGCCGCCGTGTTCTCGGTGCTGCGCTCGAGCGGCGTGCGCCTGCAGGCGGAGACGGCGACCACGCTCGAGGTCGAGTCGGGGCTGAACGACCCGATGGCCATGTTGCTCACGGTGCTGACGACCGAGTTCGTGCTGGGCGGTGAGCGGACGTCGACCCAGGCCACGCTCTACTTCGCGCAGCAGTTCGCGGTCGGCGGCGCGAGCGGCGCCGCGATCGGCTGGCTCGCGCGCTCGCTCTTGCCCGCGCTGCGCTTGCCCGCGGCGGGCCTGTATCCGGTGATCACGGTGGCGATCGCGTTTCTCGCCTTCGGCGTCGCAACCCTGCTCGACGGCAGCGGCTTTCTGGCCGCGTATCTCGCCGGCCTCCTGACCGCGTCGGGCGCGCTGCCGTACCGGCACGGCGTGCGCCGGGTGCACGACTCACTCGCCTGGCTCGCGCAGATCCTGATGTTCGTGCTGCTCGGCCTGCTCGTGTTTCCGTCGCGGCTCGTGCCCGCCCTGGGCATCGGTCTCGCGCTGGCGGCGGTGCTCGCGCTGGTCGCGCGACCCCTGGCGGTGTTGCTCTCGCTCGCGCCGTTTCGCATCCCGTGGCGCGAGCGCGCGTTCATCGGCTGGGTGGGCCTGCGCGGCGCGGTCCCGATCGTGCTCGCGACCTATCCCGTGCTGCGCGGCGTGCACGACGGCGACCGCCTGTTCCACCTGGTGTTCTTCGTGGTGCTCGTGAACAGCCTCGTGCCGGGCGCGACGGTCGCGTGGATGGCGCGCAAGCTCGGGCTCGCGCGCGGCGCCGAGCCGACGCCGGCGGCGAGCGTCGAGGTCGTGTCACTGCGCGAGTTTCCCGGCGAGTTCGTCTGGTACTTCGTCGCGGCGACGTCGCCCGCGGCCGGCGCGGCGCTGCAGGCGCTGCCGATTCCCGAGGGCTCCGTCGCCGCGCTGGTCGTGCGCGGCGCCGAGGTGATCGCGCCGCGCGGCGGCACGGTGCTGCAGGCCGCCGATCAGATCTGTCTGTTCGCGACCGCCGCGCAGCGCGGCGTGCTCGATCGCGTCTTCGGCGCGCGAGAGGAGAGACTCCCGGCATGAACCCCGTGTTCCGCATCGCGACGCCGGGCGATCTCGAGACCTTGCTCCCGTTCGTGCGCGAGTTCTGGGTGATCGAGCGCCTGGCGTTCGTCGAGCCGGCGGTCCGTCGCGCGCTCGCCGGCATCCTGGCGAACCCGGAGTTCGGGCGCGTGGTCGCGATCGAGCTCGCGTCACTGCCCGTCGGCTACTACGTGCTCACCCTGGGCTACAGCCTCGAGCATCTCGGGCGCGACGCGTTCGTCGACGAGCTGTACGTGCGCGAGGCGCAGCGCGGCCAGGGCATCGGCGAGCTCGCGCTGGCGCACGCCGCGGAGCTCTGCGCGCAGCTCGGCGTCGGCGCGCTGCATCTCGAGGTCGACCATGTGAACCCGCGCGCGCGGGCGCTCTACGAGCGCAACGGCTTCGTCGCACACGAGCGCGCGCTGATGACGAGAAGAATCCTCACTTAGCTGCGCCGGGGTCGGGACGGCCCCCGCCTCGTCAGCCCTCGACCGACGTGGCGCCGATCCGCGCCGCGAGCTTCTCGAGCGCGCGAGTGAGTGCGCGCTTGCGCGCGGCGCTGGGCCGGATGCCGGGCTCCCACCAGAGGCCGTCGACGACGAGCGCGCCGCGCGCGCGGTCGTGGCGCGGGTCCAGTCGGCCGATGAGGCGGTCGCGCTCCAGGATCGGCAGCACGTAGTAGCCGTAGCGACGCTTCGCGGCGGGAGTGAATGCCTCGAAGCGGTAGTCGAATGCGAACAGCCGCTCGAGGCGGAGCCGGTCGCGCAGCACGGGATCGAACGGCGCGAGCAGGCGCAGCTCGGCGCTCGGCTCGGGTGCGCGTCTCACGCGCGACTTCCAGTCGGCCAGCGCGACGCCGGGCCGCGGCGCGGCGCCGTTGGCCGCGCCCAGCGTGACCGACACTACCCGGTGTTGCGACAGCGCCTGCCGGCACCACTCGGCCGCGTCGCGCGCCGAGACGGCGCGCCAGAAGCTCGCGAGCTCTCCCGAGGTGGCCGCGCCCAGCCGCTCGAGCGCCGAGCTGCACGCCCACTCGACGTGCTCCGCGTGCGACGGCGCGGGCCGCGCGTGCGCTTCGGGCAGCACGCGCTCGACCAGGTCGTAGATCTTGTCGAAGCGCTCGCGCCCCGCGATCGCGAGCCGACCCGACTGCCAGAGAAACTCGAGCGCTGTCTTCTCGGGGGTCCAGTCCCACCAGCCGGTCGAGGGGCGCTCGGCGCCGCGCTCGAAGTCGCGCGCGCGCAGCGCGCCCTCGCGCTGGATGCGGCGCAGCACGCGCGCGATGGTCGCGTCCGGATCCGCTCCGAGGCGGGTCTTGAACCAGCGCTTCCCGCGCATCTGCTTCTCGCGCCGCTCGAAGCGCAGCTTCCAGTACGGGAACAGCGACACCGGGATGTAGGCGGCGTCGTGAGTCCAGTGCTCGAAGATGGCGCGCTTGTCGAACGCGAGTCGCTCGAGCAGGGCCGGCCGGTAGCCGTCGAGGCGCGCGCCCAGGATCAGGTGGTGCGCGCGCTCGACCCGATGGATCGAGTCGACCTGCACGAAGCCCAGGCGCTCGATCAGCTTCGCGACGCTCGCCGCGGAGGCGCGGCGGGTCGGATCGTCGAGGAGGCCCTGCGCCTGGAGCAGGAGCGCACGCGCGTCGGCGGCAGTCACGAGCTGCATCGCCACAGCGTACGCGACCCGCCGGGGGGTCGGGTATCCTGGCCGGAAACGCGGCGGAGGAGAGCCATGACCGAGCTACGCATCGGGGTGATCGGCGCGGGAGTCATGGGCAGCGGCATCGCGCAGAGCCTCGCCGCCGCCGGCTACGAGACGGTGTGCTGCGACGTGCTCGAGGCGGCGCTGGAGCGCGGGCGGCGCGAGGTAGTGACCGGCCGCTTCGGGCTCGAGCGCGCGGTGGCGCGCGGCCTGCTGACGCGCGCGCAGATGGACGCGGCGCTCGCGCGACTCACGTGGAGCGCTTCGACGGAGATGGCCGCGGCAGCGGACCTGATCGTCGAGTGCGTGCCGGAGCGGCTCGACTTGAAGATCCGCGTGTTTCGCGAGCTCGATCGGCTGGCGAAGCCCACCGCGATCCTCGCCTCGAACACCTCGGGCTTCCCGATCGCGGCGCTGGCCGCGGCGACGGAGCGCCCGGAGCGCGTGCTCGGCTGGCACTGGGCCTCGCCGCCGCCGGTGATGAAGCTCGCCGAGATCGTCGCCACCGAGCAAACGAGTCAGACGACGATCGAGACGGTGGTCGAGGTCGCGCGCGCCTGCGGCAAGAACCCGGTGGTCGTGAAGGACACCGCGATGACCTGGGGCTTCGTCGCCAATCGCGTGTACTTCGCGATGCTGCGCGAGGCGCAGCGCGTCGTCTCGGAGGGCATCGCGACGCGCGAGCAGGTGAATCAGCTCATGGTCGACGCCTACCGCTGGCCGGTCGGCCCGTTCGCGATGGTCAGCGGCGCGCAGAGCGGCTGGAAGTGACTCGACCGTGATCGCGACGCGGACGCTCGCCGGGCGGCGCGTGCGCCTCATGCCCGAGCGCCTCGAGCACGCGGAGCTGCTCGCGCGCTGGAACGCCGATCCGGAAGTGCGTCACTGGCTCCACCGTTCGGAGGATCCACCGGAGCTGCGCACGCGCGCGGCCCTGGAGGAGAAGATCCGCCGCGGCCTCGCCGACCCCAGCGAGATCCGCTTCGTGATCGAGGCCGACGATGGCCTGCCGATCGGCGACGTCGGCCTGTTCGCCATCCATCCGGTGGGTCGCGCGGAGCTCTCGATCATGATCGGCGAGAAGGCGTACTGGAGCCGCGGCTACGGCGGCGACGCGATCCGCACCCTGTTGCGTCTGGGCTTCCGCGAGCTCGGGCTGCGGCGAGTCACTCTGATCGCCGACGTCGACAACACGCGTGGCATCGCCTGTTACTCGCGCTGCGGCTTCCGACACGAGGGTGTGTTGCGCGCGCACCGGCTCCGCTACGGCCAGCCGCTCGACATGGTGGCCATGGCGGTTCTGCGCGAGGAGTTCGCGGCGATCGAGCGAGATGACGGAGCCCGGTAGCGGCGACGCGTCGCGGATTCCGGCCGCCAGCCGCCGCCAGGCGGAGAGCTGGTCGCTCGTGCTCGCCGCGGACGGCATCGCGCACCGTGTCTTCGCCGAGCAGGGCCGCTGGTGCGTCGAGCTGCCGCCGGCCGAGCGCGCGCGCGCCGAGGCCGCGATCGCCGATTGGGAGCGCGAGCGCGCCGAGCGCGCGGCGGCGCCCGCTCCGGAGCCGGCCCCCGACGTTGTGACACACAGCGGTGTATGGCTGGCGCTCGCGCTGCTCGGCTTCCACGCCTGGACGGGCCCGTGGGACGACGCCAGCCCCTGGTTCGCGCGCGGCGCGGCGAACTCTCGCCTGATCGTCGGCGGCGAGCTGTGGCGCACGGTCACCGCGCTCACCCTGCACAGCGACGTGACGCACGCGCTCGGGAACGCCTTCTCCTGCGCCGTGTTCGGCGGCCTGCTGCTGCGCCGCTACGGCGTCGGCGTCGGCGCGGTGCTCCTGCTGCTGTCCGGGGCGCTGGGCAACTGGCTCACCGCCGAGTGGCAGCGCGCGCACTACGTGTCGGTGGGCGCGTCGACGGCGCTGTTCGGGGCGATCGGCGCGCTCGCGGCGACCGAGCTCGTGCGCCGCCGCCGGCTGCACCTGCGCTGGGGAAAGTCCTGGCTGCCGCTCGCCGGCGGCATCGGCTTGCTCGCCATGCTCGGCACCGGCCGGGGGAGCGACCTCACGGCCCACGTGATGGGGCTCGCCTCGGGCGCCGCGCTCGGGGCGGTCGTCGCCCAGCGACTCGTGCGGCCGCCGGGGCCACTCGCGCAGGCCGCCCTCGTGTCACTCGCCGCGCTGGCGGTCGCCCTGAGCTGGGGACTCGCGCTGAGGCATTACCCGGGCTAGCGGCGCGCTCCGTTCTTGCAGGTGACCACCGGCACGTGCGCGCGGCGAATGACTCGCTCGGCCGTGCTGCCCAGGACGACGTGCGCGAGCCCGGTGCGCCCGCGCGTGCCGAGCACGACCAGGTCGGCGTGCACGCGCTCGATCGCGTCGAGGATCGCGGGGTCCGGGCGCGCGGCGGAGACGTGCGTCTCGACGTCGATCCCGTTCAGTGTCTGGCGCAGCTCCGCCAGCTTCTCGCGCGCGGAATCGGCGAGCGCCTTCTCGACGCTCGCGACCGCCAAGCCAGTCCCGGTGAGCGCGAGCTGCGGCAGGTCGTACGCGTGCAGCAGCACGAGCTTCCCGCCGGTGCGCCCGACCAGCAGGCGCGCCCAGGCCAGCGCGGCCTCCGAGTCGGGCGAGAAGTCCGTCGGCACGAGCACGCGGCGAGGCGCGGCGGGCCCGGGTGAGTCCGCATGCGCGGTCAACACCGCGCACGGCGCGGTGCGCGCGACGCGCTCCGCGATGCTGCCGAAGACGACATGCGCGAGGCCCGTGTGACCGCGCGTGCCGAGTGCGACCAGGTCGCTGCCGAGCTCCTTCGCGCGCGCACAGATCGCGGTCGAGGGCTCCTCGGTCGAGCTCGAGCTCGAGGCGCGCACGCCGCGCGCGCGCAGCGTGCCCGCGAGCGCCTCGACCCGCTGCACCGCCTCGCGGCGCGCGTCGTCGACCAGGCCCGGCGCCATGCCGACCGCCATCGCCGCGAGCGCCTGCGGCGGCACGTAGGCGGACGTGAATACCTCGAGCTCCGCCCCGAACAGCTTCACGAGCTCCAGCGCGTGCGCCAGGGCCCGATCCGCGTGCGGCGAGAAGTCAGTCGCGACCAGAACACGCTGCATGAACTCATTCTACTCCCTCGGACGAGAGGACGCGGCGAAGGCCGCCCTGAGCCGCGACCGCAAGCGCCGAAGGCGCGCGGTGCGTGAGAGTCAGAATCGGCCAGGAAGGCCCACCCGACTCGGCAGGCGAACGAAGTCAGTGAGGGCTCATTCAGTGGAGCCGTCCGCGTTGAGATCGACTGTCGCCACCACCGGCAAGTGATCCGACGCGCGCTTGGCCGCAGTGGTCTTGTGCGTGCGCACGCGCGCCACGCGCGCGCCGCGCGCGTACACGCGATCGAGCGCGAGCACCGGGCGCGCGGCGGGCCAGGTCGCGGGCCAGGCCGTGTTGTGGTGGAGCTGGGTGAGCTCGTCTTCGAGCCGCCGGGTCGCGGGACAGCGGCGCCACGCGTTCATGTCGCCGAGCAGCACCGTCGGTCCCTGGAGCTGCGGGTGGTCGAGCAGCTCGTGCACCTGGCGCTGGCGCGTGCGATCGACGAGCGCGAGGTGAGTGGCGACGATCGAGACGCGGCTCGCGTCGCGCGCGAACTGGGCGGCGATGGCGGAGCGCTGCTCGAGGCGCGAGAACGAGAGGTCGAGCGCGAACACCGACGTGAGCGGCCAGCGCGATAGGATCGCGTTGCCGAGCTCGCCGCGCCGGTGCACGCGCGTCGAGACGAACGCGAGATACAGGCCGAGCGCGTTCGCGATCGCGGGCAGCGGATCCTGCTCCTCGAACGGCCGCAGCACCTCCTGCAGCGCGATCACGTCGGTCGCCAGCTCGCCGATCACGGCGCCGACCAGGTCCGGCATCCAGCGGCTGCCGCCCCCCGGCCCCGAGAAGCGGTGCACGTTGTAGGTCGCGACCTCGATCACCCCGCGCGGCCCGGCCTCGGGGTGCGGCTCGTCGGGGGTCAGCACCGCGGCCAGGTAGGGCACGCGCCCGGCGAGGCGCATGCGCCGCTCGGCGAGCGGATCCTCGACGCGAATCTCGATTCCGCTCAGCAGGCCCACGGGCTTCTTCATCGTCCGACGCCCCACGATAGTGGACACGCTCGGCCCTCGCGACCGAGGCCACGAGCGTGCATATTGCCGCCACCCCCTAGGAGGACCGGATGACCGACGAGCTGGAACGACGGCGGCAGGCGCTCGAGGAAGCGTTCTTCAACAAGTACAACGAAGAGCTTCTGTCGAAGCTGCGCGCGCGCGACGCGGCGACGCGCAAGAAGGACGCGCTCGCGGCCGCCACGGGCCTGCACGACGAGAAGGTCCTGGACGATCTGCTCGCGGCGGGCATCGAAGCGCAGACACTGGCCGCGCTCGCGATCGCGCCGCTCGTGTTCATGGCGTGGCGCGACGGCAAGCTCGAGGACCGCGAGCGCGCCGCCGTTCTGCGGGCGGCGGACGAGCAGGGTCTGAAGGCCGACCACACCGCCTACAAGCTGATCGAGGGCTGGCTCGCGCGGAATCCCGGCCCGCAGCTGGTGGCGGCATGGAGGGGCTATGTGACGGCGCTGCGCGCCAACCTCACGCCCGCCGCATACGCCGCCATGCGCGCCGACATCCTCGAGCGCACGCGCAAGATCATGCGCGCCGCGGGTGGCTATCTCGGGTTCGCCCATTCGACGGCGCAGGAAAAGGAGCTTCTGGCGAAGATGGAAGAGATCCTCGGTTGATCCGCGCGGTCGAGGAGCGGGTCTGGGCGTTCGACCTCGAGTGGGTGCCCGATCCGCTCGCCGGGCGCCTGCTGTACGGCCTGCCCGACTCGGCTTCGGACGCCGAGGTCCTTGCCGAGATGTGGCGCGCGGGCGGCGCGACGGACGAAGACCCGACTCCGTTCCTGAAGACCGCCGTGTGTCGAATCGTCTCGATCGCGGTCGTGGAGCGGCGCGCGCGCGCGCGCGGCGAAGAGCCGACTCTGAATCTGCTCTCGCTCCCGCGCGACCCGAAGAGCGCGGACGAGGCGCGCGAAGCGAACCTGGTCGGCACGTTCCTCGAGGCGCTCGGCAAGCACAAGCCGCAGCTCGTCGGTTTCAGCTCGCACGACTCGGACCTGAAGATCCTGATCCAGCGCGCGCTGGTGCTGGGCGTTCAGGCCGCGGACTTCGCGCACCGCCCGGACAAGCCGTGGCAGGGTCCCGACTACTTCGCGCGCAGCAGTGACTGGAACATCGATCTGAAGGAGATCGTCGGCGGCTGGGGCAAGGCGGTTCCCTCGCTGCACGAGCTCGCGGTGCAGAGCGGCATCCCGGGGAAGCTCGACGTCGACGGCAACGACGTCGCGGGCTTCTGGCTGGAGGGCCGGCTCGACGAGATCCTGGCCTACAACGAGATGGACGCGCTCACGACCTATCTCGTCTGGCTGCGCCTCGCGCACTTCGCGGGTCACTTCACCCACCTCGAGTACTCCGAGGAGCAGGCGCGCGTGCGCGCGCTGGTCGAGCGCGAGGTCGCGGGCGGGAAGAAACATCTCGAGCGGTATCTCGAGGCGTGGGACCTTCTGCGCGCCGCCGTCGCCGCGCGCTAGCCGAGGTGCTGCGGCTCGTACTGCATCGCCGCGACGAGATTCCCTTCCGTGTCCAGGAACTTGATGAGCTGCCCGACCGTGGGGATCGTGACTCGAGGCATGGTGATCTTTCCGCCGGCGGCCACGATCGCCTGCTCGATCGCGGCGACGTCCTCGACCGAGATCGTGCACTCGTAGCAGCGAACGCCTTCTCCAGTCAGCGGGTCATGGCGCTTGACCAGCGCGCCGCCGATGCCCGGGTCGGCGTCGTCGCCCGTCGCGATCAAGAAGAAGTCGGGCGGACCCCACGATCTGAAGCGCCAGCCGAAGACCGTCTCGTAGAAGCGGCGCGCCCGCGGCAGGTCGTCGGCATGAACATCGAAGTGGTGCACGTTGTTGGCCATGACTCGAGCATACGCGGCGCTCCGATCGACGCGCTTGCGATATGCTGTCAGTCGATGTCGAGGTTGCGACAAGAATCCGTCCCGATCGTCGCGCCAGATCCGCAGGAGGAGGACATCCGGGTCTGGGGCGCGGGAGCGATCTATCCCAGCGGCTTCGAGATCCGCGCGCATCAGCATCCGATCGCGCAGCTCGTGTACGCCTCGCGCGGCGTGATGACCGTGCACACCGAGGCGGGAACCTGGGTCGTGCCGGCGCACCGAGCGGTCTGGGTGCCGCCCGACACGGAGCACCGCATCTCGATGTCGGGCGAGGTGGAGATGCGCACGGTGTATCTCGCCCGCGACCTGCCGCTCGCGGACGTGAGTCACTGCTCGGTCGTGAACGTGTCTCCGCTCCTGCGCGAGCTGATCCTGCACGCGGTCGAGCGAGCGCCGCTCTACCGGACGGTGCCCGCGCACGCGAACCTGATCGGTCTGCTCGTCGACCAGCTGCAAGCGCTGCCCGCGATCCCCCTGCAGCTGCCCGCGCCGCGCGACGCGCGCGCGAAGCGCGCGGCCGAGTGGCTGCGCCGGAATCCGAGCGACGCCGCCAGCCTCGAGCGCATCGCGCGCCGCGCCGGCGCCAGCAAGCGCACGCTGGAGCGCCTGTTCCTGCGCGAGACCGGTATGAGCTTCGGTCTGTGGCGCCAGCAGCTCCGCCTGATGCAGGCGCTCGAGCGACTCGCCGCGGGTGAGTCCGTGACCGAGGTCGCGCTCGCAGTCGGCTACGAGAGCACCAGCGCCTTCATCTCGCGCTTCCGGCAGGTGCTCGGCACGACCCCGGGCCGCTACTACGGCTCGCCGTGATCGAGATCGTGCCGTTCGCGCCGCGCCACGCCGCGGACGCCGTGGCCGTGATTCTCCCGATCCAACAGCTCGAGTTCGAGATCCCCGTCTCGCTCGAGACACAGCCCGACCTGCTGGACATCGCGGGCTTCTACCAGCGCGGCTCGGGCAACTTCTGGCTGGCGCTGGCCGACGGCGAGGTCGTGGGCACCGTAGGTCTGCTCGACATCGGCGGCGCTCGCGGGGCTCTGCGCAAGATGTTCCTCCGAGCGACTCACCGCGGCCCGCGGCTCGGCATCGCGCAGCGCCTGCTCGAGACCCTGCTCCAGTGGTGTCGGGCGCGCGCGCTGCGCGAGGTATATCTCGGAACGACCGCCGTGTTTCTCGCCGCGCATCGCTTCTACGAGCGGAACGGCTTCCGGGAGATCGCGCGCGCCGAGCTGCCCGCGGGCTTTCCGGTCATGGAGGTCGACACCAAGTTCTATCGCCGGGGGATCGAGGGCGACTCAGACGCGACCGTGTGACTCGCCGCGCACGAGCGCGGTGGCCACGAGGTGCGCGATGCGCAGCGCCTCGGGCAGCTTCGCCTTGCCGCGCGTGGCGTTCAGCAGCGCGAGCGCGTCGCTGCGGCCGATGCCGGCGTGCGCGAGCCAGATGCCGTCGTCGGTCGCGAATGCCTCCGGCGAGCGCTCCGCGATCGCGAAGCGGTCGAGCAAGCCGGCGGCGGCCAGCGCCTCGCGCAGGCGCGCGTTGTCCGGCTCGCGCCGCGTGACCACGAGCACCGGCACGCGCAGCGCGTCGGAGAGCGCGCGCACGTCGACGAGCGCGAGGCCCGCGAGGGTGATCCCGCCGAGCGCGACGCCCTGCAGGCTGGCGCGCGAGCGCAGGCCGCCGAGCCAGCGCGCGAGAAACTCGGTGGCGCCGTCGCCGTCCACCGGGAACGCGCTCTGCGCCACCGCCTCGAGCAGGTCCGCGCCCTCGCAGATCGCGGCGACGAGCGGCACCGACTGCACCTGTCCCTTCAAGAACGGCCCTTCGTCGACACCGAGCAAATGCGGTCTCATTGCGACAGCATACCGAGGAGTGAGCTTGGTGATCCTCGACACCGACGCGGATCGGTGTAGCGCGGACTCTCTCGGTTGCGAGCGGCCGGCTTGCCGTCACCCACCGACACGACTCCGACAGGCCGGCCGCGCGCTCTCACACCCCCAGAGCGAGGCGCTCCGCAACCAGCGGGGCGCCTCCTCACCTAGCGCCCGAAGCGCGCGCGCAGGTCGGCCGCGGTGGTGTTGCCGGCCTCGGCGAGTGTCTGCAACCAGAGCGGATCCGCGACGTCGCTCGGCCCGAGGCGAATCATGTACTTGCGCGCGACTTGGTACGACTC
>Ga0326726_10002155_pt1 | contig 18145 bp, 18 predicted proteins | sample MHFenrmetagenome_2_FD_207603 | JGI IMG/M metagenome (GOLD analysis project Ga0326726, IMG submission 207603) | Lab enriched peat soil microbial communities from Michigan Hollow, Ithaca, NY, United States - MHF15MN | ecosystem: Environmental > Terrestrial > Soil > Wetlands > Peat | place: USA... | reverse complement strand
AATCGTCCCATTGTTTGTTGCCAGATAACAGGGGAGATTGGCAATGTTTTTTGGATGCTTCGGTGTGTTCACTTTGTTTGGGGGAGGATTATCTCCATATAAGGCGCAAAAAACAAACGTTTTGATCACATTTGGCTGCAAAGTTTGCAATTGATGATTATTCCTGACTAAAGTGAGCCACAGTTCCTGCCCAAAGTGAGCCACCCCTTTTAACGGTGGATTTGATGTGTAAATTTATTCTTTTTTTTCTGACTTTTTCTTTCTTAACGATTCTCCTTTTAATTCTATTCTGTGTGCATTTCCTGCTAATCTGTCCATTATTGCATCTGCCAGTGTGGGTTCGGCAATAAAATCATACCATTTAACCACCGGAAGTTGTGCGGTAATGATGATCGATTTTTTGCCATATCTGTCTTCGAGTATCTGCAGAAGAGCCAGTCTTGATATATTGTCAAGGGGGGTTAACCCGAAGTCATCAAGTATCAGTAAATGTGTTTTTTCTATCTGATTAAGCAACTTAATAAAAGTTCCGTCAAGCTTGGATTGAGATACTTTCTCCAGGAAGCGGTTCATACCGAAGTAAATGACACGGTACCCCAGCGAACATACCTGTCTGCCCACGGCACAGGCCAGGTAGCTTTTACCACACTTATGTAAAGCAAATGATTATGTAAAGACAATTATTTAAGTTGCTGTTTATCAATACTGATTCGTTCATCCACTTTACATTATATTTTAAATTGAAATGGACAATAGTGTCTATCAAACTTTAAAATATGATGTAATGGAACAAAAAAAGCAAGCCATTGATGAATTAACGGAAGACTTCCTCCGTTATTTAAGAAGCATACGTAGGTCAGAGCATACTATTAGAAAGTACCTGGCAGCCTGGGAAAAATTAAAGATTTACATGGCGGAACGCCGACTGAAGATTTATACCGCTAAAATCGGCGAAGTCTTCCTTGTATCAGAACTTGGAAAATATAAGTTCGAGAACCTGCCAATAAACAAAAAACACTTCGTAAGTAAAATTGAAGCTCTTGATGATTTTCAAAACACAGGCAGAGTCCTATTTGGAATGAGAAGAAAACCACCTAAGGAGCTGAATGGTCCAATAGGAAAAACAATGCAGGACTTCATTGGTTATAAAACAACAATTTACAGTCTATCAAAAGCAACAATAACTAACTACAAGATATACCTTCATGCATTCAATTGGAAAAATCGGGCATATTGACCACCTTTCGCCGTTTTTGATAGACCATGCTTCGCCGGCTGGAAAGACCACCCCCTAAGTTAACCTCCTTTTTTGCTTCTTTTTTACCATAATAAGAAGGGTGATTTTACAAAGTTATTTTTTTAGTCCGTTTCTGCAAGTAATGAGATTGTTTTATTAGTTCTCTTACGCATAGATTCACCTGAGAGTTCTATACGATGTGCCTGATGTACGATGCGATCCAATATCGCATCTGCAATGGTATTCTCGCCGATTATCTCATACCATTGCACCACCGGGAGTTGTGAAGTGATGATTGTTGAGCGTTTCCCATGGCGGTCTTCAATAATTTCCATGAGTGATGAGCGACTTTGATTGTCGAAGGGTTGTATACCAAAGTCATCAAGGATTAATAAGTCCTGCTTTTCAATGCGTGCTATTTCTTTGATATACGATCCATCAGCTTTCGACATTTTTAGTTTGGCAAAAAGCTTTGTGGTATTAGCGTATAAAACTTTATGTCCCAATATGCACGCCTGATTCCCGATAAAGGTAAGTAACATAAACGTAATTTGACCACCGATTCCAGACTACTTTGGTTAGGATACTGCATAAGATAGAATTGACTAAACCTGTCCCCAAATCTCCTGACAGGAATTTAGTATGATAATACTATAACATATTGATTAAAGGGGTGTTAAGTAAAACCTCGAAATTATATTATGTCGTATTTGCTTGTTATTAAGCAATATACGGCATTTTCTTATATTGGCCTTAAGATACTAGTGAATGGGAGATCGTGTCTTAAACGGCCTAGAAATGGCCTTAAATGAAGATCTTGGATTATCTTATAGTGCTGATATAGAATAACATACATTTTATTCCATTCTCAAGATTATGAACTCTGTTTTTAATTTATATTTGTTATATGAGCAATCTTAAAAATGCAAGATATCTGAAAGCTTTATTTATAGATTACATAATCGAAAAAATAAAGGATAATGATGTCATTGGGAGTGAGATTATGTTCGGTAGTCTTAAAGGAATTGCTGATTTAGTTTTACTTTCTGAGGGATTGACATTTGCGTATGAAGTAAAGGCCCAGAATGATGATTTTAGAAAAATAAAATTGCAATTAAAGGAATATAATAAAACCTTTGATTTTGTTTATGTAATTACTACTGAAAAGCACCTTACTAAGGCAATTAATTCAATAACAAAAAACAATGGCATAATCTTAATTTATAATGACTCTTCTATTAGGGTGTTCAGAGAATCAAAGCAAAATTACAAACTCGATAAAGAAGAACTATTATCAACAATGACAATTAGATTCATTGAAAAAAAGATTCAAGCTCCCCCGAGGAAAATAAGTGCATATGAACTTAGAAAATCTTTGGAAATTATTGACCAAAATATCCTCAAATCACGTATGTATGAATTTTTATATAACCGAATTAGACCCAGATTCGATAATTTTTTAGCCGAACGTGGTATTAAGACTCATTTTGAAGAAATCGCTTTACTTTCTTTTAGTAACAAAAAAATTAAGCCATAGATTTAAGTCTGGTTATTTGTTGTTCTATATGAGTATTCATTCGAACTGAAATCCAGAAACTTGGAGTTGAACCTGGTGAATATCCGTCGGCGCAATTAATGATTTGACGAATACCCCAATTTGATTTAAAATCTTTTGGAAATCTTCTATCTCTGACAATATTTATCGCAATTATATAATAGGTGTCTGAATAAACACCTTCCTTCCCTCTTTTCTGTCTATAATAAAAGATTTCCATTGGTAGTGCGACATCAATTCGTGGAACCCAACCCCTGCTCATAATTACTTCATCATTTCTAATTGGGTTTATGGAACCATAATCACCATACAATATTTTTAAGGGAGACATTTTTTGGCTTACCTCTCTATGTAATGCAATCTCGATCAATCCAAAAGTGTCTTGATCGACTTTACCTATTTCCGCAACATTATTTGGGAATGATGTCGACACTATTATAAATTGAGTTTTATCAATAATAGCTCTGACCTTTCGGATCCTTGATTCAGCTTTTTCAGCAAAACTTACCCAACCTCCTGGTGCAATATATTCACAATCAATAATAAAATAGAATTTGCATTTACTTGAAAGAATAGAGTTTTTTATAAGTTCAATATCCTCATAACAAGCATCATCTGCAAGGCTATTTCTATAAACTATTGAATCGAATTCGGAAACTAGCTTGTCAACTTGAAATAATAAATTTTGTTCAACATTTGGATCATCTGTGTTGACTAGAATTGTTGGCGTAATGCTGTTGAAACAATTCTCTTCCTTTAACGAAACTAAAAAGTCAAACCAATTCTGGTATCCATTAACATAGGAATATAAATTATCTATCTCTTCATTTGAAAGTGAACTATTTGTCGTTAAGTCAATGCATATATGGCAATTTTTAAAGACTTCCTTTATTTTGGAAAGTCTCTTTTCAATATATCCAATTTTGTCATTCTTTGATCTACGGCCTCTTGTTAACTCAATGATTGGGAATATTTCATCTAAATCAATCTTAAGATTTTCAACTGCCTTTAATTCAGCATCGCCAGTTTTTAACAAGAGTGCATATAATTTATTCTTCATCATCTTCAAGTTTATATCCTAGTGCAATAATTCTACTCTTTAATGCTAATAAAGAAACATTAAACCGGTCTGCTAATTCTACTAATGATAGTATGCCTTTTTTAATTGAATTAGTGATAAATTCTTCTGGCATAAGAAGTTTCGCTGCGAACGTATTTGCAGCATATTCAATAGAGGTCGGATTCTCATCTCTAAAAAAGACGGCATCGACAAAATAATTTTTCTCATCCTTATGTAGACAATAATGAGCAAATTCATGTGCTATCGTGAATCGTTTTCTTCTTGGACTATGATTCTTATTAACTCCAATAACCCAGGAACCATCTATAAATGCCAGATAGCCAGACGTAGTTGAAGGAAGCAATTCCTCTCTTATCATGATACCATTCTGTTTAACAATTGAAATGATATCAACTCTATTATCTTTGATGAAGCCATCTCTTAGTGCATTTTTTATTATGTCATCGATGTTTCCTAAAAGAGTTGGCTCATTGACATTTCTAACAATTCTTCTTCCTCTAACTCCCATATTTTAATCAGTTTTAATTTTTGTTTTACTAGATTGTTCTTCTAATTGCTTTTCTTCACTATCAACTTCAATCAATTGTTTTAATGCTTCGACTGATTCTATTGTAGCGTATTTATCATCCGCTTTGCCTGAGATTGCCTCCATAATTATTTTTTCCATCTCCTTTGAATCTTTCATTTTCTCACCAAGTATTTTAATTATTTGTTCATTTGAGACGAACTTCAAATGAAAATAACTAACAAAAGAGAATAAGATGAAAAGAAAGACCAAAAGAGTTATCGCTGTATTATAATAACTTACAATATTATTTGTATACTCTTGAGGTGTCAAAACAGCACCCTCTCTATGCAGTTCATTAATTAGTTCAATTCTTTTTGCGTTGATTGTTAATGAATCCAGTTGATTGGGATTTAATATACTAACATTATAGGCGTGCAATTTCAAGGAAAAAATACAAATTAAAGCAATAATTGTGATTAACACTGCTCCTCCAAAAACACCAGAAAGAAATGATTTCATAGCCAAATATTATTATAAAATAAAAATAAAGTTCTTTTTAACATCTAGAATTAGAGCTATTTATCAATAATATCTTTAAATAAAAAATATACTGGTTTATAAGATGCTCCCAAATAAAAAGAAGGATACTCATTTCTACGACCATTAATCATTCTAATAATCTCTATCATATGATCGAAATTAAATGTATGGCAATTTTTAACAACATAATTAAGTAATTGATCATCTGTTTCAAAAAAGTCATTTGATTTCATCTTTGGATAACCTCCATTAGCATCCTTAGCGATTTCTATTTGATAAGTCTCTTTTTCATTTTTTTTGATTTTGATCCAAACACACGAAGTATTATCTCCTAATTCCCAAAGATTTTCAATAAGAGGACATCCAGCAATTAAAGGGAGATTAAAACCTGATGCAATTTTAAGGCTCTCTATTAGCTCAATATTTATTTTAATATAAATCTTCCCCTCAACGCCACTTTCAAATTTTGGTCGTCTCGGAAACAAACCAATTATTTTAAATTCATCACTTCTATGTAATGATTTTGATAGTAAATTTCCTTCCCTCGTCATCCAAGGAAAAATTGGGACAACTGATTTAAACTGTTGTTTCAAGATTCTTGATAATCTTGGAATTAATATATATTCCAGTGTGTGTTCACTAACAAAACTATGATAATTACTCATTGGGGATTATTCTATACTTTTAATAATATAAGAACATCGATATTCCCAAACATAACTCCTTTAATTTGAACTCAGACAACTTAGGAAATCAAATTTACTTCTTAAAAAAGTAAAAAACAATAATATTTTAATCAACTACTTGAACTGGAAACTGATAAACTATTTCTTTGGTTTATTCTTTAGTTATTTTATTAAGAATTTTTCATATACTCTAAATCAAATCAGGCGCGAGCCGTTGCGAGTAGCAGACAATTTTCGGCAAAGTAAGTGGGGGTATTGAATGACTAAAGCAAGGTTTACGCGGTAACCCGAAGGGCTTGGCCTTGCTGTGTCATGAAATATTGCTTCATGCAAACCCAAGATTGCCGTATAAAATTGGATGCCGCAGGCGAGCACATATCAATCAATGAGGGTTGCGATTTATGTTGCATATCTATTACCTAAGCATTTCTGCAATGCAACAGCATAAAGAGAGCAACCTGAACACCTATTTACCTGATAAATAAATATTTTACCTTTTTCTCTTAGGTACTTTATCTGTTTCTTTTACAGTCGTCTTGGGATGATTTTCTGCATATTTTTTTGTAATGTATCTGCCAGTATCAGCCCTACGATACCTTGTAGTAGTTTTACTCTTTGTCATGATTTTATATCTGATAGATTATTAAAAAGGGACTGCTATGAAAAGAGAATTCTGTCTTGAATTTTTATTATGTCTGTATAGTACTCAGACCACCAGAATATGTCCTGAGGAGTACGTGGTGGCTTAGATAAAACTAATATCTTTTTGGCTTTTTTAGTTTCATTCTGAGTTACTCTGAAATGGTAATGGTCGACCAGGCATAAAAGATCAATCATATAGGATACCGTTATTTTCTGATCACGGATTATAAGTAGATTTTCCCCATTACTTGTGTCAGCTGCACCAGAAAAATTATAAGAGCCAAGATATACACGAGCTGTTGGCTTATCGAAATCAATTACGATAAACTTATGATGCATCCGGGTGCCTCCTCCTCCAGTTGGCTCTGATTTGAAAGGCTCAGGAATATTCTTTGATAAAGCGGCAGGATATAAGGGTGATATTGTCCCATTAGGTTTATGAATATCTAATCCCGCAACTTTTTTGTCAGAAACTCCATAACTGAATATGTTATTTTTGGACGAAACATTTTTTATCGCCGCCTTTATAGAACCCGGAGTCTGGTAAAGAAAAGCTAAAGAATATAATAAACAGGATGTTGTATTTTTTTCTATATCATCAGCTATTGAAGAAAGTAATGCATTGTTTGCTGAATGAGGTGAAAAGGATATTTTAGCGTCAATCCCATTCAGTCCAAGATCGTTAATAGTTGCCGAATTGGTGTTGCCAAATAGCTGAGGTGAGTTATTTGCCCAATAATTATAAAAAGCATCAAGAAATGGTTTTATCGCTGAATCACCATAAACAATAACTGCATTGTTTGATTGGACATATAAACCGCGCCAACTGAAATTAGTTGAACCACAGATTGCAGCTTGTAAGTTTGTCCCATCGACAACAATAGTTTTATTATGCTGAAGTTTGCCCATATGTTGCCTTTTCACATTATTAGCTCCGGCAGTCTTTTTCAATCTTACTTCAGCTTGATTTTCTGCTGAACCTTGAGTGCCATGGGGACCATCATCATCAATGATTATTCTAAGTCTGGATTTGAGTTTCTCAAGTCGTGAAACAATTTCTGGTTCATTTAGGTCATAAGCCACTACGAATACTTTTGCTCCTGGATCTGATATCGCTGTATCTAACAATCCTAGGATTTCCATCCTTGCCTCAAATCCCATCCATTCAAGTGCATCTTTAGTTTCAGGATGTGTGGGTTTGAAGTTAAGACCAGTATTGGCACCTGACGGAAGCAGAGTAGAAATTGGTCCCTTTGATTCATATCTGTCGACAAATGCCTGCGACGAAACAAATCCTCTAGTAAATGCGACATTTAGCTGATTCGGATATGTTTCACGTTTTAGTACAATTGCTGCCTCCTGATATTCCCCATAACTTAGCTCGTCAGCTTGATTCATAAAAACTGGTGTAACTCTATAGATGAAATCACCAGGCAAGTCTGCATTTTGTGGAAAATGAACCCAACGAAATTTCTGGATAGGTGCCAACCTGGTAGAAAAGCTATTTGCTCCAGCTTTTTTCTTGGGACTTTCAAATCTGAGACGATTCTTTAGCGGATAGAATTTGTCTCCTCCCGGTTCTTGATATTCAATTGCAAATCCGACAAAATCATCTGGCGGCTTATTATTCTTCCAATTCATGGCAATTAGAGTTTTCCCCTCGCCACGATGCAGTTTCATGGTAAACAATGCCAAATTATTTTGGCCAACAACCTGAAATCCACTTTTCTTACTCATGACAGAATCAAATTAATAGTTATTTGTATTAGTGAATGTATGCTTATGCCTCGTCAGTCACAATTCAGATTGTAATGTAATTAGATCAATTTACAAATGATATAATGTCTTAAATGTCAGTTATGACGCTGCTATAAAAGAATTTACCCCATTATAGTAATAATAGGGGAATGAATGTTTAATGTTCTTTTAATAATTAAATAAGGATACATCTTATTTTGTTACCCTGTTTGTGGCAGAATTTCTATTTCAAAGCAGGAAAAAGTTTGAAGTAAATTCTATATGTTTTTATCTCAACTATTTTATCAAAATCTAAGTAAAGTTCATTTCTTTAAGGATCAGTATTGATTTGAAGATTACAATTTCCACTGTCCCTAGTCCCCTTTTAAGGGACTTGGTGAATGATTAGTACGATTCATTTTCAGTGATTCTTGTTTCTTAATTGAATCTAAAGTGCATATCTATTTCCATGGATTACTGCAATGCAACAAAAAGAGAGCAACCTGAATACCTATTTACCTTGTAATTAATTATTATTTTACTTACTGAATCGAAAACCAGGAGTAAGCCAATTCTTTATCCAGGTTTAAGTTAACATCCAGTATTGAAAATAGTTATTTTTCTGATTTTAAAACTTGCTCAGCTATTCTATTTGTCAATTTATTTCTTCGAGTCAAGCCAATCATTTTATCATTTGAATCAATTACTGGCAGTATTTGATCCCCATTATGGCTTTTACCCTGTTTTGAATTATTAAACTTTTTAAAAGCTTGTAATAAAGAATCATCTTTTTTGATAGTATCCGTGATTAAATCATTAAAATCATCTGAAATACTCTCATTTCCAATACTTCTAATCAATAATTCAATTCTCCTATCACTTTCATCAGAAAACCCTTGATTTATTTCTCTTTTGAATTTATTAATTGGTAATAAAGCGATAAATCTTCCCTCACTATTAATAATTTCAACAAATTTAAGGCTTTTTAGCTCTCTAATATATTCTATAATAGCAGATGATTCATAATACCCTCGCTTCCCATACACAAATTGTAAACGTTCAATCTTTGACTTTTGCTCTAAGGTCAAACCGTAAAGAATACCCATAGTTTCTTTTGATAATTCAGGACTAGGATAGCAATCCATCGTCCCAATAAGGGAAAGCTCAATTTTTTCTGCCAAATTAGTCTCTAATTCTATACCAAAACCCTTAAATGATTTAATAATTCCGCTATATAATATACCGACCATCATCGGTACTCCAGCTACAATAATCCATTTGATATCCAACTTTAAGATGTTCGAATCATAATTTTGGAATATAAATAATATTAATAGCAAGGATAAAGAAGCTATTGAAGCAAATAATAATATCTTTTTATCAATTTTCATATTAGTATACTTTAGCTTTTAAATTGAGTATAACTAGATTATTTGTTATATAAGACTATCGAGTTATTTTCGAAGCATTATTCGAAATAAATCTTTTGTGACGAATACTATCTGCCATAATTGTTCCCGGAAGCGGTTCCTTCCCATTTGTCCGCCCAAATCAATAGGGAGACCCGCTTTTGTGAGTGCCATTGTTGCCATATTTTCTGCCAACCCTTCCCCTGCATATCGTTGAAGATTAAGATTGTCTAATGATTTCTTAATATTATCACTATTTATTCCTTTAAGGATCTCGTCACGAATTTTACTCTCAATCGCGTATACAATAGCCCCCTCTGAAAATATAAGAGCAATCAAAGCGCCTATTCCGACAAGGGGAGAGGCGAGGATGGAAAGTCCAATCGCGATTAAAATGTCAATTAATGCAACAATACTGACTGCCCAAACGTCAACATGCATGTTGAGCTCATTCAAAACGCTCTTAAATGTTGCATCACTAGTAGGTTTCATTGCAAGTATGCTTGAAAAAGTTGTTGCTACTGGCGGAGGGATAGTTGTATCATTCCATTGGTTAATTAGCTCGTAAGAAGGGGTTTCTGTTGTGCCGGTCATTACATTTTGCGATCGTTTCTCAGACATAAGTATTGCTGGTGTAAATGCACGACTATACTTCATTGTGACATTCATTCCCTTGATCGAAACTATCTTAGCAAGGTTTCCATAGATAAATATTGAACCCGAAATAACCCTAATCATAAACATAAGCTCAAGAGATCCTTGTCCTACCAGATTTTCAACGCATTGGAATGCTGTTCTATGCTTTTCCAAGTTCAAAATACGTACAAAGTCTTTATTAAGATGCCCATTATTTTGAGTTGTGTGATATTCTATTTTATAATTATCAATCTCAATACTAAGGGAAGGTATTAAGTATCTTACTTTTGAATCACAATCGAAATCTCCCTTTTCAGTACCACAATTCGGACAAACCCAGCTATCCGGTATATCTTCAAAACGGGTGCCGGGAGCTATTCCTCCTGCTGGATATCCAGAAGCCGAATCGTAAATAAAGTCGCATCCAGATCCAGAACATTTATTTTTCTCTGAGTTGGCAGCATCAAATGGTGCCCATAAAGATTGCCAAACATCTGTTGTGGACCCAGTTAAGCCAATTAATGGTTGTAGAGTATTTCGAACAAACTCTAAGGTAATATCAGAACTTCCAGGCGCATTGAAAGTTGAAAGTATTTGCAATATTGTATCACAAAGAGGCATCAATCCTGAGGAAAGAGCTCCCGGATAGGGTTTATTATTTGTTAAAAAGCTGTCAGATGAACCCAGCAGGTCCTTAGTAACATCATATGGGGGAAGTTCAATTTGCGTCCATCCAGTTAAAGGAACTTCAAACCATTGGTCCGTTGTACCAATGGGACCTGTAACATTAGCAGGATCTAGCCCATTTTTACCGACAACACCAGGTACAGGATTTGGATCTGGAAGTGAGTCATCGTAAATAACACGAAGTCCCCGATCCCCCATATCGGTGTAAGCATAAAATTGCATATGCTTTACAGGGCGTTCTATAGCAAGTGCACCACCAATTGTTGTGTCTCTAATTTCAGCTCCATAAATTAGAGTCCCAAACTGATTATTCTCAGCATAAGCATCAGGAGTCAAACTTGAGGGTATTTGTCCATGATTTATGTCAAGTATGGTAAATGCTGGAAGTTTTTCTATAGCAAGATTTGGATTTCCAGGGTAAAGACGAATCCAGTCAAGTCGAAGAGAACCCTCTTCTGCTCTGTGTCTCATCAACGTGACATCATCATATTTACTGGTAATATTGTATTCTGTTATATACGTTGGTACTAGGGTTTCAAGTGTTGTCGCAAAAGCCTTGTGTGGGGAAGTCGAATAATTCAATTGAGTGACATGTGGCTCACTGTAGTACATTTCTGCAAGGTTTTGTGGAAAAGCGTTGTTATTTATTTTATATAATTCTCCTCGCTCCCATTGGTATATATTCTTCCGAAAAAGTACTTTCGTCCAGGCATTAGCGATAAGATATGCTGATGGAGGTGCAGCAGGCATAGGAAATCCCCCAACACGACTCGCCGGTCGTGGAGGATTAATTATAATTTCACCATCTGTGACTCTATCCGTTGTTATTACCAGTGGAGATAAACGTTGAATCATAGGATCGGCACCTCCAGGTAAAGAAATACGATCAGTCTCAGTAGGAACAGACTGAATGTCTATCTTTATTAGTTCAAGATTTGGATAGTCCGTATCAGAGAATATATCTGTGGATAATAGATAGTGCCGAGGTTGAGTGTCTCCGGGTAAAAATGTAGCATTAACAATTGTCTCTAAGGCATATTGTGATTTCCGATGTACACAAGCTAGGATATTACCATCAACAATTGCATCAAGGTCCCATCCACCGAGTCCAAAGTCATTGACTTTCCAATTAGATGCGATGTTGAGATCTACATTTGGATTAGTAAGATCTGCACTAAGTAGCACTAAATGTGATTCTTCTCTCTGAACAAGTTTGAACAACCCAAATTGCTTATATAGTCTGGTATCACCAGCAATATATTTACTAAGTTCAAGATTAGAAATTCCGGAGTTGTAAGCAGCCTCCCAAAAGTGCGTATCATTTACTTGTGGATAAGGTTCAAACGGTATCCCGGGTTTAATAACAACCACAGCTTGCAGAAGAATAAATATTCGAGGAATTGGTAACTGTTGCGTAAATGTGTGTATCCAGAAACCTGGCCGGTCGAAACCGAGTTGACCTAATGGAACAATAAAAGGATTGTTGTTTTTGGGTGCTATAATACCCGTTCCATAATTCAAATTAAGAATGTCTAAAAAGAGGTTTGTTTGTGGCCCGGCTCCAGCACCAAAATCAATTGATCGCTTATAAGCTAAAAGAGCTGTATTATTTATTGATGCTAAACCAATACGTTTGGACCAATTCCCACAAGTTACTGTGTCCATTGAACTAAGGCTCATCATTAGTTTTTCATGTGATCTTTCCCATGAATTCCAGGTACCTGTGATAGTGTTCCACCAACCTAGAGTAATCCGGTCTAATTCAGAAGTTGCCACCAAGGGAATGTTAGTATTTTTTAATCTCATACAGTTGAGCGATACACTGACGACCTTTTGATGCCTTTGCGGAATTGCCAAGTATTTATAGGCTTTCATAATTTTATATCTCCTTTCTTTGATTTTTGGTTATGAATTTCTCTTATAAATTTTATAGATTAGAGTATATATATTCCTTCTTTATTAATGAAAATGAATTGCTTAAACTGCAAAAGTCCAATGTTGGGTTTGCTGAGTCTAATCATTGTATTATCAAAACTAATCATTCAAACATTAACCAGAACGATCTAATTTCCTATACCAAATCCTGGAAATAAATAATTGCATAGATTGTTAGAAGATAGATTTTCAATAATATCCTTTACCTGCATGGTAAATGGTAAATTAATTAAACATTGACTTTATCAAAGTTACGAGACAAATAGTATACAAGTCAAATTTATTTAGGCCTATATGGTAATATATTTACTGGACCTGATGTTTTAAGCAGATGGCAAGAATGGATCAAGTTTGAACCTCTCAAAATTGTGTTCATTCCCCTTTGCAAAAGTGTCCATGATGAAATATTGATCAACAAGCCAATAATTGGGTTTATGTTTAAATGGATTCTTATGCTTGATCTTATGTATTCCTATCTTCCGGCCAGGATGTTGATTAATCTCTTCCCTCTCGCCACTAAGGTTAACATCCAATAGTCCTCCAAAGTGTACAATTATCTCATATGCAGCAACAAATATCCTGTCACACTCCCCGAATATCCATATCACTTGCTCTGGGAATTGACCAAAGACTTCGGTAAGCTGTTGCCTCTCATATTCAGTATAAGTCGGTATTTGATGCCACTCGGGTGCTATTAAGAACAGAGGGGAATCTTCAATAACATACTTCTCATAGGTTTTCAGGATCTCCCTGGATGCATCATCCAAACGTTCTTTCATATATACTCCAATACATGCACCTTCCCTAATAGTAAATTTATGAATTTGTAATGGATTGTAATTGAATGTTTAAAACTTAAAAACCATCTAACCAAGTTCCCTCTCTGGGGACCTGATGAATGAGTATGGTAGCATTTATATGGGCCGATAAATAATTAAGAGAGCAACCTGAACATATCACTTTTGCCCAGATTTCTGGCGTTGGCATTATTCACATTCACATGAAAGAATAATATAGCATTAAAATAATTCCAAACAGGTAACTAATTAAGAATAACTATAATATTTTTTATTCGTGGTAGTTCATAATTACATGTTGGGAGGTTTGAATCCTCCCTCCGCTACAAAGCGAAAGCGCTGAGGCCTGTAAGACAACAACTTACAGGCTTATTCTTGTGCGCCCGGCATGGGCGATGACTATAGGGTGAAAGACCCGAACACACTTGGCAGCAGGAAGTGTTAGCTAAAGGCAAGGGTGTCCTTCGTGAGGAGGAATCTGAAGGAAGCCGGCGGCAAAGTTCCGGCCTGATGAACAAGAATTGCATATAAGGCTTATGAGGGGAGGACGAGCTTGCATGACAAAGTGAAGTCCCATACTGCCCGAACCCCTTGGAGTAAATGCAGCAGGTATATGGGATGAAAGTTATCGTACTTACCCAGGGAGACCTGCCCAATAAGTTGGGGATATATTAGAACCCCGACAACCTGTACAGCGATGTACGGCTGAATGGTCAGGAGTCAGCAGAGGCCATATTATCCTTCGAAAGAGGGAGAAGGGCTGAACGTAAAGAAGTCTTTAAACTTTGAATGACTTGTGAGCAGAGTAAAGAAAGCAGCCAATCCCGCAATAAAGCGGGACTACCCGCCGGAAGCAGGAGTGGAACTCCGAGGTAAGGAGGGAGAGCATAGCTATGCTCCAGCGTCAACAGAGGAGGAAGACGGGAATAAAGTAAACACCGGTAAGTTGCTTGAAAAAGTTCTTGACAGGGAAACCCTGAACCTTGCCTACAAGCGGGTAAAGAAGAACGGCGGCAGTCATGGTGTTGATGGAATGAAGGTAGATGAACTTCTGCCTTACCTCAGACAACATGGAGAGAACCTCAAACAATCTTTACTGGAAGGGAAGTACCGACCTCAACCGGTACGGGGGGTAGAAATACCCAAGCCGGAAGGAGGAATAAGGCTGTTAGGTATTCCAACGGCAGTTGACCGGATGATACAACAGGCTATCACACAAGTATTATCCCCGATTTTTGAGAAAGAGTTTTCTAACTACAGTTACGGTTTTCGTTCCGGACGTAATGCACATCAGGCCATTGAACAGGCACAGCAGTACATTAATGAAGGGTACAATGTAGTAGTTGATCTGGATTTGGAAAAGTTCTTCGACAGGGTGAACCATGATAAGCTGATGTATCTGCTGTCCAAAAGAATAAGCGACAAGCGGATACTGAAACTTATCCGGGCATACCTTGAATCGGGTGTGATGCTGGGAGGTTTAGCAAGCACCCCGGGAGGGAACACCTCAGGGAGGGCCTCTAAGTCCCTTACTGTCCAATGTGATGCTTCACGAGTTGGATAAGGAGTTGGAAAAACGAGGCCATCGGTTTTGCCGTTATGCTGATGACTGTAACATCTATGTCAAAAGCAAGAAATCAGGCAATCGGGTGATGGACAGCGTAAGCCAGTTTATTGAAAAGCGATTGAAACTTAAAGTCAACCGGGATAAAAGCGCTGTGGACTACCCGACAAACAGGAAGTTCTTAGGATTTAGCTTTTACTATCTTAAGGGAATTGCAAGAATAAGAGTGCATCCCAAATCATACAAAAGGTTAAAGGCCAGACTCAAAGAACTTACCGGAAGAAGTATCGGTATTAGCATGGAAGCGAGAATAGACAAACTCAACCAGACAATATGTGGCTGGGTTCACTATTACATGCTGGCCGACATGTGCACATATTGTCAAACGACCGATGAATGGTTGCGACGCAGGTTACGTATGTGCTATTGGAAACAATGGAAGAAAATTGGTGCAAGAATGGATAATCTTGTCCGTTTAGGCATCTCCGGTTCCAAGGCTTGGGAATTTGCAAATACAAGAAAAGGCTACTGGCACATCGCCAATAGCCCTATTTTAGCGAGTTCGCTAACCAATGAACTCTTCCGCAACAGTGGTCTTTCAGGTCTTTCCGAAGTTTACTCTAGATCTTTATCTTTACGAACCGCCGTATGCCGAACGGCACGTACGGTGGTGTGAGAGGACAGTGAGTGAATTAATCACTCACTTCCTACTCGATTTATATGGAACGATTCAGCGGACAATAAAGATTATATTTTAAGTGCATCAGGGTTACCTATTAATCTGGATATAACTTCATAATCCTTATGCTCTTTTTCACTTCTTTCTTTTTCATTCTTATTAATTAAATAAATCACTCTTTCATAAAATATCATATAAAAACCTGTCAATCCTCTATGGAACTCAGTATCTAAATATTCAATTTGCATATCTTCGAAAGCAAATGCGAAACCACTATCTGAATTGAAGTTAACACTAATTATAATGTCATCATTAAAAATTAATGGAGGCTTGTTCTTTGGCTCTATCTGCCTTGTAACAAATTCATGACTGTATGATTTTAAATGCTCTTTAAGTATGGTTTCTTTCGTAATCTTACCACCTAAACTCCTTTTATGAATTATTGAACTTTCTAATTCACCAATATCTTCTTCACTTAATTGTTTAATAGTAATCAACTGCTTCTTCTGCTTATTTACAATTCTTCCAACATAATTCTTATATAGATTTTCAGAATCTATATATCCAATTTTATAAGGGGTATTGTTAGATTTTATTTTAAAGAGTGGCCTAAAAATATCATTTATTTCATTCTCCGAATAATTTCCTTTTATTATTTCAATCCCCTCATCTGTTAGAGGATTTATGAATATCTCATTATGATATTTAGGAACAATGTTTGCTTTGAATTCGACAAGCTTTTCCGGTTCACCTGTTCTTGTCAGGTAATCATTTGCTATTGAAAACTTGAAACTTCCATATGAAGACTGAGTAATTAAAGGATTTACGATCTTTTCAAGCCCTCGTATAACCGAACTCTCAATTTCATCAGTAATTTTTTCTATTCTTTTATATTTTGATATTGCATATGCTTTCAACGATTTTAAATAGCTCTCTGTGAAGTCTCTCAACATTTCTAAACTTACAGACCGTCCAAATGCAGGATCAGTTGGTTCTAATGAATATTGCACACTTCTTTGTCTCAATAAATTAAGATAATTAAATTCATTGCTTGCCCTCTCAGGATTTAAATTTCTTAGTGATACAGCTAGTTCCAATGCATCATTTAACTGATTTCTTATTTGTTCATCCACAATATTCAATAATCCGAAAAATATAAATCGTTGTGCATTATCAATATATCCAGCTTTTAAATTTAGAAAAGCAGCACTTCTAATAATAATACTCCTAGTCGGTTCTAATTCAGGTTTGTCAAAATAGAATTCTGCCACTTGACTTTCAAGCTCTGCGGCTTCTTTAAATAATTCGAACGCGACACCATATTTATTATCTTCCAAAGACTGTTTAGCTTTGAAAGATAAATCCATAGCTTGTTGATGAATAACTTTAGGTTTCATTTATGAATCTCTTTTACAGTTCTAGGCTCACTAAAAAGAGTTACTACAACAGAGGATGGTTCATTACGCTTTCCACCTCTATCTATTTGTTTGTGTTTGTCCTTAATTCTACCTTTCAATGTATTTGTTTTTGACTCTTCTAATATACCTGATACCTCAACATAATGATAATCTCCTAAGAAATTTAAATCATCATCATTTGGTTCTGTTTCTTTAAATAGGTAATCTACACCTTCTCCTATATGTGTTTGTTCAACATAAGGGTATTTTAATAATACTGCCATTACAAACCATGCCATAGCAACTGCTCCTTGGTTAGCGATATCCTTATCTTCCCGCATAGCTGACTTTGAGAAATTAGAATCCCAGTTTAAAATAGCCTTTATATTTTCTCCATGAATATTAAACTCCATTTTTGCTTTAGAGTTTTTATGATATCTATCAAGTGCAGTAACAGCCCAACAATTTTGAACTTTAATTTGCTCTCTAGTAGGTCCATTTAGATTTTCAATTGTCAGATCTAGGTGATATTCTTCCATGAATTTTTCTTATTCCTATTTGAACCACTGTCATTAGTGATTTGATTAGTTAATAATCCTTATTTATAATACTAATGTATTCTTTTCTATATTATATTACAAAAAAAATTACATTTGTTTTTGCTTTTCTTCAAGATAAATTCAAATATCACTTCTTATCTGTCAAGTGCAAAAGCCGGGTTTACTGACCAATTTGGCCGGTCACATTACCATAATTTTATTTCTCTAGACATCAAGGATTTAACTCCGGCAACCTATGGTCAATTTATTCCGGCCAAAGGTGGTCAAGGTCACGGTTCTTCGTCAAATTTGGGGATAAACGCCCAATATATCATTGTTAATAACTATTTGATAAACAGGCATATAAGCTGATGTTTTTCTTGGTAGCGTGAGATCTGTTTATTATCTTCAAGTAACTGATAAACAATTACTTGAGATGATAAAACAATTAATCGCTATGCCTTATCTAAATCTGAAAAAAATCGAATGCTCTGATAGTACCATCAGAATCTATGC
>Ga0326726_10002154_pt1 | contig 18148 bp, 14 predicted proteins | sample MHFenrmetagenome_2_FD_207603 | JGI IMG/M metagenome (GOLD analysis project Ga0326726, IMG submission 207603) | Lab enriched peat soil microbial communities from Michigan Hollow, Ithaca, NY, United States - MHF15MN | ecosystem: Environmental > Terrestrial > Soil > Wetlands > Peat | place: USA... | reverse complement strand
CGCGTGAAGATTCTCGTGAACCTCGGCGAGCTCAGCGAGGTGCGGCGCCGTTACGTCGGTGCGATACGCGATGGGATTGTTGTAGAGCATCGACGACAGCGGTGTGGCACCGATGATCGCGCTGTAATGGGCGCGCGCCTCGCGCCAATCCGAGTAGTACACATACGCCGGAAGCGCCATGATGCCGCCGCAGCCCGCTCGCTCTGCCTCACGAGCAAGGGTGACGCACTCTCTGGTCGCGAGACCCGCGATGCCGGCGATCACGGGAACACGGCCCTCGGCCGCATCGCAACACGTACGAAGGATCTCGACCTTCTCGGCGAACGTCAGGGTCGCGGATTCACCCAATGATCCGAGCGGGACGATCGCCTGGCATCGGCTGTCGATCAACCATGAGACGTGGCGGGCCAGCGCGTCATGATCGACGGAATGATCGGCTCGAAAGGGGGTCGTTATCGCGGGAAACACGCCGCGCCAATCAGATCGATCCATGAACATGCGACTCCTCGAGCGAGACGCGCCTTGGCGACCGGGGTGGCTTGCCGAGCAATAACGGGATACAATATGCAGTCGTCGGCAACGCACAAGGGGGGACGCGCTAACGACGATTGCACGACTGGGCGATTTGGTGATTACTTGAAGCCGAGGCGCGATCAGCGCCGTCCGTTGCTCTGCTCAACATCTCTCGAGGGGATCTGATCCCATGCCCCGTCGCACATCGCGGTCGTCGAAGCCGGCGATACAGAACCTGTCCGTCCCCGAGAACCAGCTCGCGCTTCTTCCGCTTCGCCGGCAGACGCTCACGAGCATGACGGCGGACGCCATCCGCGAACGGATTCTTCGCGGGCACTACCCGGAGGGAGAGCCGCTCCGTCAGGATGGAATCGGCACCGAGCTCGGTGTGAGCCGGATCCCCGTCCGGGAAGCGCTGCGACAGCTCGAGGCCGAGGGGTTGGTGACCTTCAATCCCCACCGGGGCGCCGTGGTCTCGACCCTCTCGCTCAAGGAGATTCGCGAGCTGTTCGAGCTGCGTGCCGACATCGAGGGAGACCTCATTCGCCGCGCCGTGCCGCACATGACGTCGGAGGACCACGACCGCGCCGACGAGATCCTCGACGCGTACGAGTTCGCACTCCGCGCCGGACAGGTCGTCGTGTGGGGCGCGCTCAACTGGCAGTTTCATTCCACGCTCTACGCTCCCGCCGATCGCGGGCTGACGATGAGCATCGTGAACAAGCTGCACCAGCACAGCGATCGATACTTGCGCATGCAGCTCTCGCTGACGCACGGCGAGACGCGGGCACGCCACGAGCATCGCGCTATCGCCGCCGCGGTCCGCAAGGGCGACGCGTCGAAGGCCGCGCGGTTGCTTCGCGAACACATCACGGGTGCCGGCCGGGTACTGGTGACCTTTCTCGAGCACGAGCGCGCACAGCGGGAAAAAGCGCCGCAAGCGCAGGCGCGGCGGCGCTCGCGGTCTTCGCCCTGAGGGCACCCCGGCTAGTCCCGGTTTCTCACTCTCTGAGAATAACCATCACACAATGACCACCCGCCGCGTCGCGCTCCGCCTGGTGCTTGCCGTCCTCCCTGTCGCGCTCCCGGCGCAGCGCCAGCCGGGACATCCGATCGGCAAAGTCGCGACCATCGGCAACCTGATCCACCTCGAGCTCGACCGCGGAGCGGTCGCCCCCGAGCGTCTGTTCGACCTCGACCACCGAACGCTGCGGTTCACGCCCGACGGCGCTGGCTATCGCGTCGAAAACATCGACCTGCAGTGGGATGCCGACTTCGGACCAGCGCTCACTGGCGGCGCGGTGACGCTCAAGGGCTTCACCTTTCCGTTCTCCGGAAAGCAGTGGGATGCGTTCAACGTCGCCACCGGAGCAATCACCTTCGGCGGCCTGCAAGGCGGAGCGGGCAACGCGCGAGGTGGTGGTCCTCCACTCGGCAATCGTACCGGCGCGGGCGGATCGACGCGGAACGGATTCCAGCTGGAGCGCTACGCCGTGATGCAAACGGTGGGCGCGACGTTCATCAACATGATTCCGGGCATCGCCGCGTTCGTGAAGATCAACGTCAATGGACAGCGGTATGTGAAAGAGCTCGCCGACCGGGTGGTCGTGACGTGGACGCTGACGGAGGCGCCCGGTGGGATCCAGGCCTTCACGTGGGTGCAGACGGTGAACCGCATCCAAGCGGTGCTCCACAAGGACGGCGTGATCGATCTGTCGTACAGCGACGTGTCGGGGCGTGACGCGATCGTCGGCGTCTTCCCCATTGTCTCGGCGGGCGCCGAAAAGGCGCTCGCGACGATCTCCAGCGCCGAGGACCCCGAGGTCGCGCCGAGCCTCGACGTGAAGGGCGTCACGCTCTCCAGTGTCGATGGCCTCTTTCTCAATGCGACCATCGAGACGCGGGGGCCGGTACTTCCCGAGGGTGATCCTGGCATCAACGGCGTGACGTATCGCATCGCGTTCGACAGACATGAGCCGGCGTCGGCCGACCTCGCGAATGCGACCGTCGTGTGGACGATCCGCGGATTCGCGGGTGGACGCGGCGGTCGCGGATTGGGCGGCGCCGCGTCTCGCTACATCGTGGCCGGCCCCGGCGCCCAACCAGAGGTGACGGTTGCCGGAAATACAATTTCTATAAGAGGCACTCTGCCACTCGCGCTCTCGGGAGCGAGTCGAGTTTCCGTCTCAGCCGACGTCGCGACCGGCACACCGTCGTCAGTCGTCGATCGCGTGGCGCCCAAGTCGGTGGCGCTCACCGGAATTCGTTCGCCCGAGATCGATCTCTCGGCCACCAAGAAGACGGACGGACCATTCCCCGTCGCGTACGAAGGGTTTCACTGGGCCGAGATCCCGCGCGCGCAGGACGTCGCATGTTCGATCATCACGGCGCTCGGTGACAAGTTCGACTTCATCGCTTCCTATTCTGATTTCCGCGTGGACAATCCGGAGGGCGGCACACCGAGCACCGGTCCGCGCGGAGGCAACGTGTCGGGCATCGGAACGAGCACGAACGGCCTCGAGAGCTACTGCAGCCAAGGTGAGCTCCAATGGATGTACGTGGAGCCGGTCTCGACATCGGCAGTCCAGATTCAGGAGCGGTCGCCCGACGGGCGCATGACCGACTACAACTACGCGATGTCGCAGATCGGCCACGAGCTCGGCCATCGATGGGCGGCCGACGCACGCGCGCTCGTGAACGGCGAGACGATTCCACTCGGCCCAGTACACTGGGCGGCCGGCGTGCACCTTCCCGCGGCATTCCCGTACTCCAATCCCGTCGAAGCCGACGCGATGGGCGGTAGCACGTGGAAGGACAACGGTGACGGCACGTACACGCAGCTCGACCGCGACTACTACTCACCCGCGAAGGGATACTCTTGGCTCGGGCTCTACTTGATGGGCTTCGCCAAGGCGGAAGAGGTGCCACCGTTCTTCATTCTTCGCAACTTGCAGCGCACCGGACAACAGGACGCCAACGGGCATCCGATCTACAAGGGCGACAAGACGGACATCACGATCAAAGACGTGATTGCCGCGATGGGACCGCGCGTGCCCGACGTCGATCATGCGCAGAAGAAGTTCAACACGGCCATCGTCGTCATGACGATGCCCGGGCAGCAGCCGACGAAGGAGCTGATCGCGGCGGCGAACGCGATCGGTGAGCATTGGATCGCGTACTGGTCCAAGACGACCGGGGGCAGGTCGGTGATGACCGTGAGTCCCAAGTAACGGCTTGGTTTACGCGCTGTCCCTCGGTTGTTTGGAGGATCGCTCGACCAGCAACACCCGCCCGCGCTCGGCGATCGTCTCGAGGGGCGTCAGCGGAGCGCGAGCCGGACCGTCCACCACTCTTCCCGCGGTATCGAACGCGCTCCCATGACACGGACAGCGAATGAGGTGCTGCTGTGCGTTCCAGCCGAGTGGGCAGCCTTCGTGCGTGCAGACGGCCAGGAAGGTCGTGACCCTGCCATCGACGTTCACGAGGATGAGCGGATCATCGCCATGCATCGTCCGATAGGCCGATCCGCGCGGCACCTGATCGAGGCGGGCGATGGGCACGAGTCGCGCGCCCCTCAAGCGCGCAATTGCGGAGTCGCACGCCGACAGCGCGCCCAAGAGAAATACCTTGAGCGCGCCGCGGCGACTCGTCATTGGGGGCGGTACGCCATGGCCACGGCCATCCGCTGCGGGAACTCACCTACCTTGAGGCGCGCGACTTCCTTTCGATCAGCCATGGAAATCACGGACAGCGTATTGTCGCGGCGGTTGCTGACGTAGGCGTATTTGCCGTCGTGGCTAAACGCCACCCAGTTCGGCTCCTTCCCCACCGGCACCGTTCCGACGAGCTTCAAGTCCGGCACGGAGTAGATCGCCGTGAATCCGCTCAGCGACGCGTTGGCGACGAGATACTTCCCGTCGCTCGTCAGGCCGAGCCCGTGATTCACGACCCAATGCGACAACGCGAGACTCGGCTTGGGTGCCGCTCCGCCGATCGTGGGCAGTTGAACGGTCTTGATGATGCTGTCGCGCGCAATGTCGATGACGACGAAGCCGTGCAGCTTGGAGAGCTGAGCGTAGATGAGCCTTTCGTCCGGCGATAGCTGGAATGGCCGGACTCCCTCGGGTGTGTGAATGACCCGCTTCACGGTGTTTGTCGCGACATCAATCTGCGCGAGCCGGTTGCCCTCCATCAGCCCCACGTAGACGAACTTGCCCGTGGGCCCGAGGATCGTGCCGTGGGCGCTGGTCCCGACGCCGATTCGCTTGACGATCGCGTGCGTCTTCGTGTCGACGACCACGAGCTCGCCTTTGTCGTAGAGCGGCACGTAGAGCCAGCGCTCATCGCGAGAGAGGGCTAGGTGGTTCGGCGTTCCGCCCACGTCCACGTGCCAAAGCGCCTTCTCCGTGCCCGTGCTCACGGCGATCACGTCCTTCGTGTCGAGCCGGCTGATGTACAGCACGTCCCCATTTCGAGATGAGATGACGTCGTCGGGGCTGTTTCCGACTATCGTCGCGGGGATCGTCCCGACGACCTTGTGCTCGGGGATCGCGATGATCGACAGATCACCCCCGAGCGTGTTGCCGACGTACAGGTACTCCTTCGCCTGTGCCGTCAGGGCGGCGGGTGCGGCGGCGAGGGCCAGAGCGACGATCGGCGACAAGCGACGGGCGAGCATGGGCGGTCCTCTGTTGACGCGTCGGGGACCATGGCTCAGATAGCCAGGACAGTCAAGCCTCGCGCCGCCCATTGAGGACGCTTTCGCCCGTCAGAAAATGTCGCGGCAGGAATCCGGTCCGTTGCTCAGCATGTCCGGCGCGAACCGATTGAAGCGCGCGTCCAGCGACGAACGCAGTGCATCGGCAACCGTCACCAGCCGCCGCGAGCGCCGCGCGGGGACGCCGGTGCGTGCCCAGGCGGTCGCCTCAGCGAGGCCGCCCTCTGCCACGAGCGGTCCGACAATTCGCGCGACGGCCTCGCCATCACCGAGCGACGGCTCGGCGAGCAATGATGTCAGCTCAGCGCGCGCACGCGCCGAGTCGCCGCGCTGCACGAAAATGAGCGCGACAGCCAGGCGTCCCTGGATCGCGATCGGTGCGGTCGCGATCGAGTCGGCGAGCCGGCGGGCGCGCTCGAGCTGAGCAGCGTTCGCGTCGCGAATGGCGAGGTAGCCCGCGATGACGCGCAGCAGCACCGCGTCGCGCGCGCGCGGATCTCGCACGCGATCGGCGTAGGCGCGCAGCCGGTCGGCCGTCAACGAGGAGGCGGTTGACCCTCCCCAGTTGGAGATCGCGCCATTCGCGACATTGGGATCACCAATGAGATTCAGCGTCGTGAGTCCGCCCTCGTCATCGGCAATCCAGAACTGACGATCGGCGATTTCTTCCGCCGTCTGATCCCGGGTCGCCGCGTCGGCGCGCGACGCGAGCAGTGCCTCGCGCGCCAGCGTGAGGTACGCCGCCGCCGTATCGCGGTACATCGAGTACGTGCTCCATGCGAGATCTGACCAGAGTTTCGCGCGCCTCGCAGCCGGATCGACGATCGGCAGACGCCCGACCTCTCGCCGGATCGCCGCGAAGTCGCCGCGACTCTCCGCGCGATTGGCGGCGTCGCGCGGATCGTTCGACGCCGCCAAAGCGCTCTCGCGTGAAATACGCCTCGGGCCTTCCGGCGAGAGACCCACGACGCGCTCGGGTAGAAGGTCGTCCGCCACGCCGTTCCCGGCAGCGCGGATCAGCGACTCACGCACTTGCGACAAATACGCGAAGCGCGCGGCTCGATCGCCGATCGCTCGACCCGCGGCGATCGTCCGCGGCGCCAGCGCGCGGACGAGCGAAGCATTCCTGACTGCCGCGGCCGCGCCAAACACGTACTCGAGGTCTTCGGCGTTGGAGAGCTCACCGAACAGCGCGCGCGCATCGGCGGCGCGGCCAAGTCGAATCGCCAGCTCGGCGAGCATCGCATCGCGAGACGCCCGACGGTCGGTGTCGGCGAGACGAATGCGCCGCGCCTCGTCGTAGGCTGCGAACGCGACGTCGCGGCGGGTCGTGGAGTCCGCGGCGGCCTCCGCGACGGCGAGCAGCGCGTCGAGCTTCGCCTCCGGCAACGTGACGTCGCGCGCGAGCGCGAGCGCATCGTTCCACAGACGCGGCGTGTCGCCGCGTCGCCGAGCCGAGCTGTCGGCGGAGCTCAGTCTGGCGCGCGCGGTGAGTGACGCCAGGTGAGCGAGCTGCCACTCGCGGTCGTCGCCGGCCGGCATGCGACGAACGACGGCCAGCGCTTCGTCGCCGCGATCCGAGCTGCGCAACGCACAGACGAGCCGGGTCGCCAGATCGGCGCGGTCCAACCAGGCGAACGTGAGCGACTGGCCGAGCTGCCGCGCGACGTCGGCCGTCGTCGCCTGCTCGCCGAGCGACAACGTGCGCTCCGCGCCGGCGAAATCACGCGCGCGCACCTGCGCCCGCCCGACGCCGTTGACGAGCCCCGCGCGCTGGCCCGCCGGCGCGCCCAGCGCGGCGCCAAGTGCCTCGGCAAGCAAGGACTGAACCGTAGAATCGGCCGCCAGCCGACGCGCGCTCGGCAACGGAACTACGGTCGGACCTTGCTGCGCGCTCGCGACCCCGCGCGCCGCTGCGAGCGCCAATAGCAGCAATCGGCGCATCACATGAGGATGTCGACGATGGGCTCGAACGCCAGCGAGTAGATGGACATGATCGTCCATTCGCCGGCGCGATTCGCGCCGTAGACCGTGTATCGACCGAACACGCGAATCACGGTCACACCTCCGGGCGGCGTGGGCCCGAGCCGATGCCGGTAGTAGGCTCTCGATGCGCGCTCGCACACGGCCTCGTCGCTGATGAGCACGAGCGAGTCGCGAGTCGTGCGCGGGAGCGAGTAGATGCGGCGGCCGAAGTCGGCGTCGGCGCCATCCGCTTCGACGATCCCGATGAGTGCGTTCATTGCCCACCCAGCCGTCCCGGCGTCGGCGCACCAGCGGGGGGCAAGGGCGGGCGCGGTCGGCGATTGCGTGAAGCCCAACGACAGCCAGAGCACGAAGAACATCGAGGCAGGGCTTGTGTGACGCCCGCGTCGTGTCACGGGCTTCCATAGTGATCATCAAAGTTCGCGAATAGGGTGGGCGACCTTCGGTGATCCAACTCACACCTTCGGCTTGCGATCGAGAGGCGATGGTTTCCACCGCACGGTCCGCGCTTGTCGGTGGGCCGTTGAGCTTGCGGGAGGAATCAGCCGCGTGTGTTGTTGAGTTGAAGGCGTGCGACACACTCGGCGTAGTTGGTCGTCGGACTCCGTGATCACAAGGCATGACGACGAGTGGCAGCAGGCGTTAGCTGCGTTGATTTGCGCGACGGGTTAGCCGACTTATGGCGGGTGTCGCTCGAACGCCCTTGTTGCAATTCCTGGCGAGGATGAAGCCTTGACACCGATTCATCTGGATTTCAATGCGAGTACGCCGGTCGCGCCTGAAGTCGCAACCGCAATGCGGCCGCTGCTCGACGGCCACTATGGCAGTCCTTCGAGCGTGCATTGGGCGGTGATCCGGGGTTACCCACGACGATGCCGACCGCGCACGCCCAGGCCGGCGACGCGACGTCAGGAGGCTGCGGGCCCGAACGCGCGCACCGCCTCCTCGCTCGTGGCGAAGATATCGAACACCCGATGCAACCGCACGAGCTCGAACACGCTGCGGACCTGCTTCGACATCCCGGACAGCTTCAGGTCGCCGCCGTTGGCGTTCACTTTCCGCAGGCAAGAGATGAACGCACCCAGTCCGGAGCTGTCGACGAAGCGAAGACGCGACAGATCGAGCACCAGCTTCGTCCCGGTCTGCAGCACCGGCGCCATGTCCCGCTTGAACTCCTCGGCGTTGCTGGCATCGAGCTCGTCCGCTGGTACGGTCACAACGCCCACGTCGCCGATCTGTTGCAGGGATATCTCCATTGCGATGGCCTTCGCTTTCACGGTGTGACGTACTTGGTGAGCGAGATGCAGTTGCGCCCGCGGTCATCGCGAGAGTACCGCACCTCGTCGACGCACTCGTCCATGAGATAAATGCCGAATCCCGACTCCCGGGAGCCGTCCAGCGCGGGTGGCCTGATGGCGGCCGGGTCGAATGAATCGCCCAGATGATGGAGTCGGATCGACACCCGGCCCGGAAACGTTTCGGCTTCCAGTTGAATCCGCTGGTCGGCGCGGCCGTGATACGCGTGCTTCATGATGTTACTGGCCGCTTCGTTCACTGCCAGCTCGAGCGCTCCAACGTCGTCCTGATCGAGAGGTCCGGAGGGCACCAGGCGGCAGAATTCGCGAACGAATTCGCGGGCGCGCCGTAGGTCCTCGAGATCGCTGCGAATCTCCAAGTCGGCGCGCGCGAGGGGTCGCTGCGCTTCGCCAATTTTCAGCGCGACGCAGGTCAGGTCGTCGGTGAGCCGATCGGATTGGGCAAACGCCGCCGTCGCCTTGCGGATGCAATCCACGAGCGCCGGCGGCTCGAGCTCGCGATTGATACGCACGCACTCCAAGAGACGGTCGGCGCCGAAAAGCGCTCCGTCCGGGCCGCGCATTTCGGTGATTCCGTCGGAGTAGAACAAGAACAGATCTCCCGGCTCGAACGCGACACGGATCTGGTCGAAGATCTCTCCCTCGCGAATGCCCAGCGCGAGATTGTCGCCGTGAATGATCTCGCACGCGCCCGTCGCGGCACGGACCACTATCATTCCCGTATGTCCGCAGTCGACCAGGTCGAGATGGCCCCGGCCCAGGTCGAATCGGGCGTAGCTCAAGGTCACGAAGCTCTCGAGATCGATCAGCTGCCGCACCATGTCTGCGTGCGCCAGCGTCACGATTTCTTTCGGCTCCGGCAACTGGCCGCTCCTGCTCATGGCCGTCAGATGGCAGAGCGCTTCGAGGAAGTTGCTCTTGGTTGCTGCCGCGACCAGCGCGGCCGGAATGCCCTTCCCCATGACGTCCGCCACCATCACGTCCAAGCGCTGGTTTTCGTGCGTGAAGAAGTCGTAGAAGTCGCCGTCGATCCGCTGCGACGGAATGGTGAGCGCCGCGACTTGCAATCCAGGAACGTCCGTCGGCGGTTGCGTGAGCAACAACATCTGTTGGATTCTGAACCCGATCTTCGCCTCGCGATCGCGGGAGGCCTCGAGATCGGCGGTTCGTGCGCGAACGCGGTCCTCGAGCTCCGCATTCAGCTTGCGAATCTCTTCTTCCGCCTGCCGTTGCTCGGCGCGAACGCGAAGCGTGGTGACACCGTAGCCCAGGTCGCCCGCCAGCTCGCTCAATAGCGTCACTTCTTCGTCACGGAAGGCGCCCGCCTCGCCCGCGTAGATGCTCAGCGCTCCGAAGAGCTCCGCGTCGACGACGAGCGGAATCGCGATCATCGAGGCGTACCCACGCTTCACCGCCGCATCCCGCCACGGGACGAACGCCGGATCGGTGGCCGTGTCCTTGACGATTCGCCGTTCTCCCGTGCGGATGCACGTCCCCGTCGGCCCGTGCCCTCGCTCGGTGTCGGCCCAGGTCACGTTGATGGCCTCGAGGTAGCCCTCTTCGACGCCGGCCTTCGCCACCACGGTCACAGACTTCGCATCGTCGTGTTCGGCGCGGCCAACCCAGCAGAAGCGATAGCCGGCCTTGTCGACGATGATGCGGCAGACCTCCTCGAGCCAGGCGGATTCCTCGGTGGCGCGGATCAGCGCTTCGTTGCAGCTGCTCAACGCGCGATGCGCTCGGTTGATCCGGAGCAGCTCCTCCTGCGCGCGCTTGCGCTCGGTGATGTCCTGAACGGTGCCGAGGCCTTTCACGGCGCCCCCACCCTCGTCGAACTCGACCTCCGCCCGCTCTCGAACCCATTTCTCTCCATCGGCGAGGACGATACGGTGCTCGATGTCGTACCGGGCGCCGTGCATCGCGGCGGTCCACGCCTTGTCGACGGCATCCCGGTCGGCAGGATGAATCGAGCCGAGGAAGGACTCGTACGTGAGCGGGGCGCCTTGCGGTACGCCGAAGATGCGGAAGACCTCGTCCGACCAGGTGAGCTTGTCGCGCGCGACATCCAGGTGCCAGCTGCCGATGTGGGCGATTTCCTGCGCCTTCTTCAGATTGGCTTCGCTCTCCCGCAGCGCCTCTTCGGCTTGTCGATGCTCGGTGACATCGTGGACGGTGCCGCGCACCAGGGCCACCCGGCCGCCGGCATCGCGCTCGGCTTCGCCACGGCTCGTGACCCAGCGCAGACTCCCGTCGCCGCGAATCATTTCCAGCTGCTGCTCGAACGGCGTCCCCAGCTCGACGGCCTGCTCCACCGATGTCATCAGCTGCGCGAAGCTGTCGGACGAGTAGAACGGGCTGTGCTCCTTGAGGCCGGGGGGCGGCACCTTCGGGTCGCGGCCGGCAATGCGATAGAGCCCTTCCGACCACGTGACCGAGTCGGTTGTGGGATCCCACCACCAACTGCCAACGCGCGCCAGGCGCTGTGCCTCTCTCAGCTCCTCCTCGCTGCGATGCAGCGACCATTCCGCCTGGCGGCGCGCCGCGTCACGGCGATCGATGCTGTCGCCGCTCCACACCGCGAGACCCGCCAACAGCGTGATCATCGCGACGATCATGACCGTGATCCCGCTCCACTCGGAGAGCACGCCGGCCGAATAGGCGTTCCAGGACACCGCACCTATCAGGAGCGGAACGACGATCGCCGCCGGCCACAACCGTCGAGCGAGCACGCCGCCGTAGCTCGAGCTTGCGACCAGCGCGCCGAGGCCGCGGTCGGTGCGCGCGCACACCACCGCGAAAGAAAGCACGAGCAGCGCGATGGCGGTCTGCAGCGCGATGTGGGTGTAGGACGTGTGAGAGCCGAGAACGAAGTCCAGGATCCCGACGATGGCACCCGTGTTGGCCGCGAAGGCCAGGAACTGTGAGGGCCAGTACTTTCGCGCCCTGACCACGATCGCCCAGTCCAGCCACAGGAGCGCGAGCCCGATCAGCAGGAAATCCAGCGCGGTGATTGGCGCCACGAGGCCTGGGCGGAGGCTGCCGAACGCCTCGAACGGGTTGTCATCCCGGAACAGCAACTGATCGATGCCGAGGTCCCAGCCGACGATGTGCTCCGAGAGGGTCAACAGACCCACCACTGCAACGACCGACGCCAACAGCTGGCCGGCGCGCTTCGCGGTTGCGCGCGGGTGCTGTCCCTTTCTCTCCCGCACCAGCCACAGCGCGCCGCCACACAATACGAGAGCGATGGCGGCATTTGGCTTGATGATCACCTGCCCCGGGATGACGCTCTTGAGGACGGCGATGCCGAACGTCCAGCCGACGAGACTGAGCCCTCCGATCGCGATCGACGAGAGGGCGGCCACCTCGACGAACCGCTCCAGGCTCCGCGCGACGCCAGGGTCCGACATGGCGATCGCCGGCGGCGCGGCCGCCGCCGAGACGGAGCGCGCCGCGGCCACCGCCCCGATCACTTTCCCGTCATCATCGTGACGGAGCGAGGCGTTGTAGAGCACGGAGGTGACGTGCCCGTCCCGGTGGCGGAGCTCGAGCCGGCGGTCCCGCACGAATCCTTCGCGAAGGACCTCACGATAGAGAGCTCGCGCCCTCTCCGGCTCGGTGAAGCACTCCGCGAAGTCGGTCCCGATGAGCGCCGTGCGTGAACGGCCGGTCAGCGCTTCGATCGCGGAGTTGACGTCGTTGATCCGACCGTCGGTCCCGATCGTGACGAGCGCATCGAGGCTCGCCTCGAGCAGGCTTCGCGTGTGGGCGCTCGCGAGTCTGGTCTCCTTTCTGACGGCCTCCGCCTCCGCGGCGCGCCGTTTCGCCAGCTCCGACAGCTGGCCGGCGGTGACCGCAGTAATGAGAAACGCGGCGAGCGCGACCCAGTTCTGCGGATCGGCGATGGTCAGCGTGTAGACGGGCGGCAGGAAGAAGAAGTTGAACGCCAGCACGCCGAGCACGGAGGCCAGCAACGCCGGCCAGCTCCCCCACGCGGTCGCGACGAGGAGCACGACCAACAGGTACGCCAGCGCGACGGTCGTGTCGTTCAGAGTCTCGTGAAACGGCGCACCAACAGCCGTCACGACCGCGATGCCCGCCAGGGCGGTTCCGTAGCCCACCCGCCTCTGCTGGAGGACACTGGCCATCGTGGCTTCGAAGCCTTTTGTTCAGGACTCAGCCCGTTCGTCGAAGAACGAGCGCTTTCGACCACCAAGGGAAACGTACATGGAAATCCTCCTGCTTGTGCCACTCGTTTTTCTTGGCGGCGTGTTTGCCATGGCGGAGATCGCGTTGGTCTCCGTGCGAAAGCCCCGGCTTCAACGATGGGCCGCTCAAGGAAACACGCGCGCGCAGGTAGCACTCGATCTTGCGAACAGGCCGGAGACATTCCTCGCGACCGTTCAGATGGGAATGACGGCCGTCGGTGTGTTTGCCGGCGCGTTTGGTGAACGCACCTTGGCACTCCGCATGGAGTCGTATCTGAGCACCATTCCGCGGCTGGCGCCGTATGGACATGTGATCTCGCTGGTGACCGTCGTCGGTGCCATCACGTACCTCTCGCTCATCATTGGAGAGCTCGTGCCGAAGCGGATTGCGTTGCGCCGCCCGGAGCGGTTTGCCAGCGCGCTCGCCAAGCCGATGATGGCGCTCTCTCGGGTGGGCGCTCCCATTGTGGCCATCTTGAACGCATCGGCCACCCTGGTCCTGCGGGCGTTCCGCATCCGGCCGGCGGAGGACCCGCTGGTCACCGAAGAAGAAATCAAAGTCATCATGGAACAGGGTGCCGCCGCCGGCATCATCGACGCCGCCGAGCATGAGACGGTCCGCCGCCTGTTCAGATTGAGCGATCGCGCCGTGATGGCGCTCATGAAACCCCGTCACGACATCGTGTGGCTCGACGTGGACGCGCCAACCGAGCAGACGATGAAACGTGTAGCTGAGTCATCGCACTCGCGCTTTCCGGTCGCGCGCGGCAGTCTGGACAACGTGGTTGGTATGGTGAAAGAGAAGGATCTGCTGGCGGGTTGCATGGGTGGCAAGGCGTTGAATCTGACCGAGGTGGCACAACCGCCGTTGTTCGTACCGGGCGCGATTCCCGCATTTCGTCTGCTCGAGATGTTCAAGAAATCGCAGACGCACATCGCGCTCGTCGTCGACGAGTACGGCGACGTCCAAGGGCTCGTCACGATCAACGATTTCTTCGAGGATCTCGTGGGTGACGTCGCGTCCGCCGACGAGCCGCGGGAGCGACACGCGACGCAGCGCCCCGACGGTTCGTGGCTGATCGACGGAGGGATGCCCGTTCACGACTTCAAGGAACTGCTGAACCTCACCAAGCTGCCGGGCGAAGAACGAGGCAGCTATCTGACGCTCGGCGGGTTCGTCATGATGGGAATCGGCCGCGTTCCCGTGACGGCCGACGCCTTCGAAGCCGAGGGGCTCCGCTTCGAGGTGGTCGACATGGATGGGAAACGTGTCGACAAGGTGCTGGTCCAGCTTCTGCCGGCATCGACGAGCTCGCATCGAGGCGGGCCGGCGACCCACCCGCCTTCGTGAGGCGAAAACGCGTCATGCACCGCCCATCGCCTCCTCGACGACACACCGCACCACCTCGTCGACCGCCGCGTTCACGTCGGGGGAAAGTCCCTCTCCCTGCGAGAAGTCGCGCCCCTCGATTCCAAACACGACCAGGCGCGCGGGAAGCCGCCCCAGCGCACGGGCCAGCTCGACCGTCTCGGCGACGCCGAACGAATGCGTGGACGATCGAGAGAACACGGAGGGCAACGGTCGTTCGTGCGCGTCGTACCGCCGGATCGTTCCAGGCGCGGAGCCCGACGAACTTGCATCGATGACGACGACCGCGTCCGCGCCCTGCCAGTCGCCGAGGAGCGACGCGATATCCCCCTCCTTCACGAGGATCCGTCCGTCGGTGGACAGCGCGGCGCGCAATCGCTTCGCGGCGACCAATCCCGCCCCATCATCTCTCCGAAGCTCGTTTCCGATGCCGACGATCACGATCGATGTCGCCATCACTCTTGCTGGTCGAGCTCCAGCTTGAGGAAATGCGTCGCACATGAGATGCAGGGATCGTAGTTCCGGACGGCCTGCTCGCACTTCCATGTCAGCGTCTCTTTCGAGAGCGCGAGATTCCGCTCGACGAATCGGCGGAGATCGTTCTCGATCGCCTTCTGGTTCTGCGACGTCGGCGGAACGATCTTCGCGTCGGCGATCGTTCCGTCGGCGTTCAACCGGTACCGGTGGAAGAGGATGCCGCGCGGCGCCTCCGTGCAGCCAAACCCTGAGCTCGCGCCAAGCTCGGCGCGCACGTACGAATGGGCCGGGGGCTCGTATGCCGCGATGATCCGCAGAGCTTCGTCCACCGCGTAGAGCACTTCCACCGCGCGCACCACGATGCTCTGGAACGGGTTGCGGCAGACGGACGACAGATGCGCGTCGCGGGCGGCCTGTTGCACGAACGGCGGGAAGCGGTCGAAGTTCAGACTGTAGCGCGCCATCGGGCCGACGAGATACGCTCCGCGCCCCTTGAGAACCGAGTGAAGCGCGTTCGAGTGCGCCACGTGCTCCTCGACGAAGGAGTCCTCGTAGTCGCGGATCGCGATGTCGAGCCCCTTGTTCGACACCAGGCGGCCTTCGTTGAGCGGGTATTCCGACGGGTGGCGGAGCGCCACGAACTCGTAATCCTGCTCGTAGTCGGGGATGTCGAACGCCGAAACCCAGCGAACGGTGTCGAGCGCGTGCTCGCGGGCGCGCTCGAGCGTTTCGACCAGCGGCGCCAAGTCGGCGCGGGTCGGAGCTCGATAGAAGCCACCAACCCGTACGTTCACCGGATGGATCTCACGCCCGCCAATGACGCGGAGGATGGCGTTCCCGGCCTTCTTGAGGTCGAGGGAGCGTTGGACTTCCTTGGGATGGTCTTTGGCCATCTGGATCGCATCGTCGCACCCGAGAAAGTCCGGCGCGTGCAACATCGCCACATGAAGCGTGTGGCTCTCGATCCATTCGCCGCAGTACAGGAGCCGCCTGAGCTCGCGCACCGCGACATCGACCTGGATACCCAGCGCGTCCTCCATCGCATGGACCGCGCTCATTTGATACGCAATCGGACAAATGCCGCAGATGCGCGCGGTGAGATCCGGGGCCTCCTCGAACATGCGGCCGCGGAGGAAGGCCTCGAAAAACCGGGGCGGCTCGAAGATTCGAAGGCGAACCTCCTCCACGCGGTCGCCCTTGACCCTGACGTAGAGAGCGCCTTCGCCTTCGACCCGCGCCAGATAATCCACCTTGATCGTGCGGGTCTTACTCATGGGACTCGCTCTCTTTCCGGAACGGCTCGGCGTTCGCATTGAAGGTGCGGAACACGCGAACGAGCTCAGCCTCCGACGAGCCGAGCTCCGACCAGCGACGCGCGAGCGCGACAGTGTTGGGCGTCTCCATCGGGCCGAAACACCCGTAGCAGCCGCGATCGTACGCCGGGCAGATCGCGCCGCACCCCGCTTGCGTCACCGGCCCCAGGCACGGTGTGCCGCGGGCCACCATCACGCACACGACGCCACGACGCTTGCACTCGATGCAGACGCTGTGCGCCGGAGTGTGCAGCGGCCCGCCGTGAATGAACGCCGTCAACACGTCGAGGAGTTGGTGCTTGTTCACGGGACAGCCGCGGAGCTCGAAGTCGACCTTCACGTGATCCGCGATCGCCGTGGAGGTCGCGAGCGTCTCGATGTAGTCGGGGCGAGCGTAGACGATCGACGTGAACTCTTTCACGTCCTTGAAATTCCGTAGCGCCTGAATCCCGCCGGCCGTGGCGCACGCCCCGATCGTCACGAGCGCCTTCGATACCCGGCGGACCTCGCGGATGCGCTCGGCGTCGTGCGCTGTCGTGATCGAGCCCTCGACGAGGGAGAGATCGTACGGACCACGAACCTGTGCGCGCGTCGCCTCCAAGAAATGCGCGATCTCGACCGCGCCCGCCACGGCGAGCAATTCGTCCTCGCAGTCGAGGAGACTCAGTTGGCAGCCGTCGCAGGACGCGAACTTCCAGACCGCGAGCTTGGGCTTGCGCTTCACACGCTTCACGAGGCTAGACCTCCCGGACGCGCAAACCGGCTTCGATGCGCGAGTATGAAAAGACGGGACCGTCCTTGCAGACGAAGGCGGGCCCGAACTGGCAGTGGCCACAGACGCCCACCGCGCACTTCATGTTGCGTTCCATGGAAAGGAAGACCGCGTCCGGCGGAACGCCGCGGTGAACCAGATCGGCCGCGGCGAACCGCATCATGACCTCGGGGCCGCAAACGAAGGCGGTCGTCGTCGCTGGCTCGAACGTCGCGCGAGGAATGAGCGTGGTGATCACGCCGACGTCCCCGTTCCAGGTCAGGTCGCCCGCATCGACCGTCGCGCGCACTTCGAGGTCGAACCGCGCGCGCCAGCGCGCGACCTCGCGCGAGAACAGCAGACTCGCGGGCGTGCGCGCCCCGAGCAGGAGAACCACGCGGCCGAATGCGTCGCGCTGCGACACCACGGCGTTGACGAGCGGGCGGAGCGGGGCGAGCCCAAGCCCACCAGCCATGATGACCACGTCGCGGCCGAGCGCGGCCTCGATGGGCCAGCCTTCTCCGTACGGTCCGCGGACGCCGAGGACATCGTGTTTCTTCGCGGCACAAACCGCCCGCGTCACCGCCCCCACAGAACGGACGGTGTGCACGAGCACGTCGGGTTTCGCCGGATCGCCGCTGATCGAGATGGGCACTTCGCCAATCCCGAAGACGTAGACCATCGTGAACTGGCCCGGTCGAAAGGTGACGGGGCCCTCGCCATCGGACGCCTCGAGCTCGAGCGTCGACACGTCGCTCAGCTCACGTCGGATGCGCGTCACGCGGAACGGGCGTGGTAGGAGTGACGCGCTATCGCGTGGGGCCGGGACCATACACGTCGAGGAGTTGGCGCCTCGTGGCTTCCAGGCGATTGGAGACCATGCGCGTCAGGCGTTTCATGAGGTCGTAGCCGAGTGCGGGATCGGCGTCGCACTTGGTCCGCAGACACGCCCCATCGAAAACCGTGGCGCGAACGTCCTCGCGCGCGCGCGCATCGAACTGCCACACGTACGGCGGGAAGAGCCACGACCACCCCAGGATTTCCCCCTCGCCAAAAGTCTGGAGCGTGACCGCGCCTCGCGAGGGAACGTACGTCTCGATGGCGACGCTGCCGCGACGGATCGCGAAGAACCGATCCGCGGGCGCGCCTTCACGCACGAGATACGCGCCGGCGTCGTAGTGGACATTCTGCGCGCACCCGGCGATGAGGGCGAGATACTCCGGCTTCAGACCTTGGAAGAAGGCGTGCCGTGACAGCAGGTCATCGAGCGTTTCCATGCGTACCCTCGCTCCCCCGGATGGCCGCGACCTCTTGCGTGAGGTCGATCGCGACAGGACACCACGTGATGCACCGGCCGCAGCCGACGCACCCCGAGGTCCCGAATTGGTCGTGCCAGGTGGACAATTTGTGAGTCAGCCATTGGCGATAGCGTGCCTTCGTGGACGTTCGCACGCTCCCCCCGGGAAGATGCGAGAAGTCCATCGTGAAACACGAATCC
>Ga0326726_10002153_pt1 | contig 18161 bp, 15 predicted proteins | sample MHFenrmetagenome_2_FD_207603 | JGI IMG/M metagenome (GOLD analysis project Ga0326726, IMG submission 207603) | Lab enriched peat soil microbial communities from Michigan Hollow, Ithaca, NY, United States - MHF15MN | ecosystem: Environmental > Terrestrial > Soil > Wetlands > Peat | place: USA... | reverse complement strand
GGGAGGGTCAGGACGAGGGGGGCAATCCGGTGGATCGCGACGGCTACTCCACGGGCAGGTCGAGCTGACCCGGCTCGGCAGGGGAGACCGTCTCGCTCGATTCGGCCAGGCCGTGCACCGAGACGCCGAGCAAACGCACGGGCTTCGAGCCGGCGTCGGTTTTCGCGAGCAGGGCGAGGGTGCGGGCAGCGACCTCGTCTGCCGACTGCGTCGCCGGTAGGCGCGTGTGGCTGCGCGTGATCGTGCGAAAGTCCGCGTAGCGCAATTTCAGGACGACCGTCTTCGCGAAGAGCTCCTTGCGCTCGAGGATCGAGGCCGTGCGCCGGGCGAGGCGGTCGACCTCGACGCGGATCGTCTCGATCTCGGCGAGGTCGGTGGCATAGGTCTCTTCGCAGCCGATGGACTTGCGCTCCTGGTTCGGGTTGACGGCGCGCTCGTCGACGCCGAAGGAGAGGCGGCGCAGCCCCTCGGCCCAGCTGCCGACGGCCTTCCTGAGGACGTCGGCGGGCGCCTCGCGGACGTCCACGAGGCGGGCGATGCCTGCCGCGCGCAGCCGGCCCGCGGTCACGGGCCCGACGCCCCAGAGGGCATCCACCGCAAGCGCCTGGAGAAAGCGCTCGACGCGCTCGGGCGCGATGACGGTCAGGCCATCCGGCTTCTTCCAGCCGGAGGCGATTTTCGCGAGGAACTTGTTCGGCGCGACGCCGGCCGAGGCCGTCAGCCAAGTCTCCGCGCGGATGCGCGCCTTCAGGCGCCGCGCAACCTCGACGCCGAGCGGCTCGTTCCAGGCGTTTTCGGTCACGTCGAGGTACGCCTCGTCGAGCGAAAGCGGCTCGACGAGAGGGGTCACCGTTCGGAAGATCGCGAACACCTGCGCGGAGACGGCCGCGTACTTCTTGAAATCCGGGCGGAGGATGACGAGTTCGGGACACAGGCGCACGGCACGGGCCATGGGGATCGCCGAGCGGATTCCGAAGGTCCGCGCCTCGTAGCTCGCCGCCGCCACGACGCCGCGGCTCTCGGGGCGGCCGCCGACGGCGACCGGCTTTCCCTTGAGCGACGGGTCGTCCCTCTGCTCGACCGACGCGTAGAACGCGTCCATGTCGACGTGAAGGATCTTGCGGGGCGGCATGTCGCGCGGCGGCGTCGAAGGCCGGGATCCCTCGTCGCGGAGCCTGCCCCGAGCGAAGTCGAGGGGCTCCTCGGGATGACGGGTGGGGGGAGGCATGTCATCCCGAGCGTAGCGGGGGATCCCGGACTCGACAAGCCCGCGGCGGCGGTCAAGTTCGGGATCCCTCGTCACAGAGCCTGCCCTGAGCGAAGTCGAGGGGCTCCTCGGGATGACGGGTGGGGAGGCATGTCATCCCGAGCGTAGCGAGGGATCCCGGACTCGACAAGCCCGCGGCGGCAGTCAGGGTCGGGATCCCTCGTCGCAGAGCCGCCCTGAGCGAAGTCGAAGGACTCCTCGGGATGACGCGGAGGGGTTCGCCTAGCTCGTGGCGCCCTCGTAGTAGTCGAGGCCGGAGTGGTCCAGCACTTCTTCGCCGACCAGGATCCTCAGCGTGTTCGCGAGCTTCAGGTGCTGCACGAAGAGGTCGTGCTCGGGCTTCAGGTCCGGCCGCGACAGGGGCGACTTGAAGTAGAAGGACAGCCACTCCTGGATGCCCGAGAGGCCGGCGCGCCCGGCGAGGTCGAGGAAGAGCAGCAGGTCGAGAACGACCGGGGCCGCGAGGATGGAGTCGCGGCACAGGAAGTCGATCTTGATCTGCATCGGCTGTCCGAGCCAGCCGACGATGTCGATGTTGTCCCAGCCCTCCTTGGCGTCGCCGCGGGGCGGGTAGTACTCGATGCGGACCTTGTGGAAGTAGTCGCCGTAAAGATCGGGGTAGAGCTCGGGCTGCAGGATGGCGTCGAGGACCGACGCCTTGCTGACTTCCTTCGAGCGGAAAGAGCCCGGATCGTCGAGCACTTCGCCGTCGCGGTTGCCGAGGATGTTCGTCGAGAACCAGCCCTGCAGCCCCAGCATCCGGGCCTTCAGGCCGGGCGCGATGATCGTCTTCATGAGGGTCTGGCCGGTCTTGAAGTCCTTGCCGGCGATCGGCACGCCTTTGGCGCGGGCAAACTCCATCAGCGCCGGGACGTCCACCGAGAGGTTCGGGGCGCCGTTGGCGTAGGGCGTTGCGCTCGCGATGGCGGCGTACGCGTAGATCATGGAGGGCGGGATGTCGGGGGAGTTCTCCTTCAGGCCCTTCTCGAAGGCGGCGAGCGTCTCGTGCACGGCCGTGGGCTGGGCGTAGACCTCGGTCGAGCCGCACCACACCATCACCGCGCGGGACGCGCCCGACGCCTTGCGGAAATCGGCGATGTCCTGGATCAGCGCCTCCGCCAGATGCATCTTCGTCGGCGCCTTCTTCACGTTCGGGCCGTCGAGGTTCTTGACCCACGCGCGCTCGAAGACCGCGGACATCGGGCGGACCGACTCGAGCTCCGCGCGAACCGGGGCGAGCATCTCCTTCGACAGGACTCCCGCCTTGACGGCCGCCTCGTAGGCGTTGTCGGTGAAGATGTCCCAGCCGCCGAAGACGAGATCGTCGAGGCCGGACAGCGGAACGAGGTCCTTGACGAGGGTGTGGCGGGGGGCCGACCGCTTGCCGAGGCGCAGCTTCTGCATTTGCGTCACGGACCCGAAGGGTTTCGCCAGCCCCTTGCGGATCAGGTGGACGCCCGCGATCAGCGTCGTCGAGACCGCGCCGATGCCGGGCAGGAGCACGGCCAGCCGCCCGCCGGCCGGGGCGATCTTCCGGGCGAGCTCGGGGTAGAAAGATGTCCGGTCACTCATGAAACGCTCCTTGCGACGCGACGATCGTTCCACGCGACGACGAGGAGCGCGAGGAAGAAGGCCGGAACGGCGACGGCCGCCAGGACGATGAACCAGTCGGCCTTGCCGAAGACGGACATTATCAAAACCAGGTAGATGAAGTCCCGCCGGGACAGGGCGTCCGCGATCCGCGAAACCGCCGTCTCTCTGCGGGTCGCCACGGACGTGAAGAGGGGCCCGTCCTTGGGGCCCGTCATCGTGCGCCGGTAGACGACCCAGGCCGACACCGCCGTCCCGAGAACGGCGGAGGCGCCGCAGGCGAGCGGCCAGCCCTGGCCGGTCGAGCGGGCGAGACCGGCGGCCATGGCGGCGAAGATGCCCATGTGGACCACGTTGTCGCCCCAGAAGTCGAGAACGCCTCCCGACCGCGACTCCTGGAACTTCAGGCGGGCGAGCTCGCCGTCGCAGCCGTCGAGAATCGAGTGGAGGAGAAACAGAATTCCTCCCGCGAGCTGGACGGGCGGCCGCGACGACAGGAAGAACGGCGCGGCGACGAGGCCGATGCCGACGGCGATCAGGGTCATCTGGTTCGGCGTGATGCGCGTGCCGGCGAGGCGGCGACTGACGGCCAGCGAGATTGCGCGGTCGAAATACCGCGACATGAAGCCTTCGGTGTCCTTGATCAGGCCCTTCAGAAGGAGCGTCTCGGCGCGCGGCAGGTCGGCCGGCGAGGAAACCGGAGCGCCGACCGCCTCGGCGCCCGAGGCGAGCTCGCGCATCTCCTTCGTCTGCGCGACCACGTTCCACGCAAGGCGGACGGCTCCGGGCGGCGCCTCCGGGACGAGCTCGGCCCCGGCGCCCTGGAGCGCCGCGGCGAGCGCGGGCGTCGCGCCGACGACCGTGACGCGCGAAAAACCGGCGCGCCGCGCCGCGAGCACGGTCCTGCGGGCGAGCGGAAGCCCGAGGACGATCGTCTCGGGCGCGATCGAGGGTCCCTCCGGCGCGACGAGGGCGAGCGCCGGCCCGCCGCTCATCGCCTCGCTCCGGGGCCGACGGCCCGCTCGGCCGACAGGGGCTCGCCGCCGCGGCGGTTCGACTCCCGGGCAAGGGCAAGGACGTTGGCGCACAGCGCGGCCTCGGCGAGGTTGTGGCCGCGCGCGCGCGGGCTCTCGATCTCCCCGAGGAATTCCTCGATCACGCCGCCGAACCAGTCGGGATGGTGCGAGCCGTCGGTCAGCGAGGGGAAGGTCCATTCCTCGAGTGTCGAGGCGCCGTCCACGTCCTGGAGCGTGAGCCGCCCGCCGTCCAGGACCAGCCGGCCGCGCGTGCCGGAAAGCTCCATGCGATTGGCGCGCTCGTCGGCGGCCCAGGTCAGGAAGATCTCGGCGGACGCGGATGGATGGAAGAGCATCACCTCCGCGGTGTCTTCGATGGGATAGTCGTGGTGCTTGCGGGTCGAGAGCCGCGCGGCGACCGTGCGCGGCGTCGTGGGCATCCAGGCCTGGAGGACGTAGAGGGCGTGCCAGCCGTGGTCGACGAGGATTCCCCCGCCCGACCGCGCCGGATCCACGCGCCAGTTGCCCGAGCCTCCGGCGGCGGCGGCCGGCTTGTCGCGCAGCGTCTCCCAGCGGCAGTGGCGCACGTCTCCGATGGAACCCGACCGCGCGAGCTCGGCCACGCGCCGGAGGACCGGGGCGTGCTTCCAGTTGTGGACGGTGAAGAGCGTGCGCTCCATTTCGGCCGCGAGGGCCGGCAAACCCCGCAGGTCCTCGGGCGAGATGACCAGGGGCTTTTCGCACAGCACGTGGACGGCCCGGTCGAGGGCCGCCCTCACGAGCGCTGGGTGCGTGTCGGGCGGCGTGCAGATGTCCACGAAGTCGAGCGTCTCGCTCGCGAGCAGCTCCGTGGCCGAGTCGTACCAGCGGGCCTTCGGAAAGAACGCGGCGAACGCCTCGAGCCGGTCCGGCCGGGCGTCGGCCGCCGCGACGATTTCGACGTCGCTGCGCTCCTTCCACCCCGGGAGGTGGCCGTTCACGGCGACGTTGCCGGCCCCGAGCAATGCCCCGCGCAGAGGCGACATCAGGACAGCTTCCACTCGCGGGCGACGGCGCCGAGTGCTTCGTCGAGGATGTCGAGGCCCTCGAGGGCGAGCGCCTCGGGGATGTTCAGGGGCGGGTTCAATCGGATGACGGGCGTGTAAGACATCGCGACGAGGCCGCGCCGCAGGCACTCCTGGAAGAGGGCCTTCGTGAAGTCCCTGGAGACGAGCTGTTTCGTCTTGCGGTCCACGACGAGCTCGAGGCCGAGCAGAAGGCCCTTGCCGCGCACGTCGCCGATGATCCGGTGCTTCTCCTGCATCGCCTGGAGCCGTCGGAGCATCGCGGCGCCGACCTTCTCCGAATTGGCGACGAGGTTCTCGTTGACGATGATCTCGAGCGCCGCCAGGCCGGCCGCCGAGGCAAGCGGGTTGCCGCCATAGGAGGACGAGCTGCCCGAGGGGTTCGCGAAGGGCCTGGCCTTCGTCAGCGCGTCGGTCGACACCACGGCGGCCAGCGGGAAGCCGCCGCCAATCCCCTTCCCGCAGGTCATCACGTCGGGAACGACGCCGTCGTGGTCGACGCCCCAGAATTTTCCGGTGCGGCCGAAGCCCGTGATCATCTCGTCGGCGATGAAGAGGGCGCCGTGGTCCCTCGCGATCGCGCGCACCGCGGGCAGAAACCCGGGAGGCGGGATGACGTTGCCGGCCGTGCCCTGCATCGGCTCGACGATGATCGCCGCGACGTCGCCGCCGCTCTGGTTCCTGATGACGTCGCGCGTCTTTTCCGCGCAGGCGATCCCGCAGTCGGGATAGGTGAGATTCAGGGGGCAGCGGTAGCAGTACGCGTAGGGCGCCGAATACATGCCCGGCACGAACGGGCCGAGGCCGTCCTTGAAGTCGCCCCAGAGCAGCGGCAGCACGCCGCCGGTCTTGCCGTGGAAGGCGCCCGAGTAGCCGACGAACTCGTGCTTCTTCGTGACCGACTTGGCGAGACGAAACGCCGCCTCGACCGCCTCGGCGCCGCCCGAGAAGAGCTGGATGCGCGAGAGGCCGTCCGGCGTCACGCTCGAGAGCAGGTCCAGAAACTTCGCGCGGACCTCCGTCGTGAAGCTGCCGAAAGTCAGCCTGCCGGCCTGCTCCCGGAGCGCCTTCACGTAGTGGGGGTGGCAGTGGCCGACGCTGCCGACGGCGATCCCGGCGATGAAGTCGATGTAGCCGTTGCCGTCCGCGTCGAAGATCCGGCTGCCCTCTCCCCGCGCCATCGCGAGACCCGCGTACAGCGCGAACGACTGGAGGCCCGGCGCCATGTGGCGCCCCTCGAGCTCGACGATCGCCTTCGAACGCTCTCCGACTTCGTTTCGCGCCTTCGTCACCTCGGTCATCGTGTCACTCCGGCGGAAGAAAAGCGCGCGGCCAGAAGCGCCGCGATGCTCGCGGCCGCCACGGGTCGAAAGAGCGCGAAGCTCGGCCACGCGTTCAGGTCGATCACGGAGATCCGCCCGCCCGGCGAGACGATGGCGTCGCCGCCGTAGACCTCGAGGCCGAGGGCGGAGGCGGCCCGCTCGACCGCGGCCGCGAGCGCTTCGGGATCGAAGGGGTGATTCTCCAGCTTCTGATCGCGGTGGTAGAACCACTGGAACCACGAGGGACGCTTCGGTTCGCCGTTCGACCCGCCAACGCCGTAGAACTTGATGAGGTCGCCGGGCACGTGCTCCTGGACGACGGCCGTCGCGATGCCCCGCACGGCGAGGCTCTCGAGGTTCGCGGCGAGCGCCCCGGCGTCGCCGGAGAACGACACGTCGCCCCCCTCGGTCGCGTGGACGTCGCCACGCTTGACCCAGCACGGGCCGGTGAAGTTCGGCGGCGAGGCGGTCTCGACGAGAACGCTCGCCGGGTAAGGCACCGCGTGCTTCCGGAAGAGCGCGAGCGTCCGCTCGCGGTCGGTATTGCGGATCCCGGCCGGCCGGTTCACGATGCGGGCGCCGCGCCGCTCCCAGGCCGCGAGCTTCTCGACGACGGGGATGCGCTCGCACATGACGAAGAGGTAGGGCGGCGCCGCCCCGAAGTCTTCGGCCTCGGGCAGCTCGTCGGGCGACTTCAACGCCACGGTCAGGCCGTGCTTCTCGAGCTCCCGCGCCGTCGCCCGCAGGATCTCGGCGTCGTCGGTTTCGCGGCCGGGCGAGTGGGCGAGCTCGCGGTACACGCCCCAGCAGAGGGCCCGGTCGGTCATCGCGGCCTCCCGGCCGACGCGGCGGCGAGTTCCCGAGCCTGTGCGAGGTCCTCGGCGCGGTCCACGTCCACGACCTTCGGAATGTCGAGGGCCTCGATCGGCTCGCCCGACTTCGCCAACCAGGCGAGGAAGTCGCGCAGGCGGCCGAGCGACGCGGGAATGCCGAGGCGGCGGATCTTCTCCGGGAAGACGTAGATCCCGGCGGTGACGGCGTCGCCCGAGGCGCCTCCGACGACCGTCACGCGGCCCGAGCGCGTCATCGTGACCCAGAGCGGCTTCTCGTCGTGAACGTATCCCGTCACGGCCAGGACGGTCGTGGTCGAGGGCAGCTGCGCGGCCCGCCGGACGAAGCGCAGAAAATCTTCCGGAGGGCAGAAAGCGTCCACCGTCGAAACGAGCAGGCGCCCGGGCGGCGCGACGGCGAGGATTTCGCGGAAGCTTTCGAGCGAGGAGCGCGTGGACTTGACGACGATCTTCGAGACGAGCTTGCCGAAGCGCTCGCGCACGTAGGCGGCGCAGTCCTGCTCGGCCGCGTTGAAGATCACGGCTGCCGAAACGATTCCGGCGGCCTCGAAATTGCGGAGAACGTGGGCAATCAGCGGCGCGCCGCCCACCTCGATCATGGGCTTGGCGACGCCGAGCTCTTTCAGGCGCGACCCTTCGCCGGCGGCGATGACGGCTCCCGAGAGGATCGCGCTCATCGGGCCGATTCCTCCGACGGCCCCACCACGGGCAGGTGCATGTGGCCGGGCCCGAGCACGTGGCGGCGCAACAGGACGACGAAGCCCGGCACGAGCCAGAGAAGCTCGCGGCCGCGGCGCACGAGGGCGTAGGCGGTGCCCTGCGCCACCGTCAGGCCTACGAGGGCGTAAACACCGACGCGGACTCCCTCGGCGCTCCCCACGCGGCCCGGGATGAAGAGCAGGAGGTTGTTCAGGACCATGGCGAGCGACTCGATCGCGACCGCCGTCGCCCAGCCGCGCCCGGGCGAGAGCAGGCGCAGGACGAAATACGTCTCGACGAGACCGCCGCACCAGCCGACGAGGCACCACGCCACCGCCCGCCCGAAATGCACGCGCCGATCGCGGTAGAACTCGCCGACCCGGGCGTCGAAGCGGCCGGCGGCCTCCTCGAGCCGCTCCATGCGGCTGGCGAGAATCCGAAAGCGGCCGAGCCACGCGATCATCGGGCGGAAGGCGCCGCGGCGCAGGCCCCAGGTCATGGCGAGGACGAGAGCGCCGAGGACGAGAAGGCTCGCGACGGCGGCCGCGCGCGCCACGGCCGGCAGGTCGAAGCGCCAGACCGCGACGCCGACACCGGCCGAGAGGAAGATCCACTGCGCGAGAACGTCGGCGTGGCGGTGCACCGTGACGGTGGCGAGGCCATGCGAGAAACCGAGCCTGTCCTCGAGCAGCTGCGCTTTGACGGGCTCGCCCGCGACGCTCGTGAAGTAGTTGACGGAGTCGCCGGCGAGGTACGCGCCGAAGAGCTCGCCGAAGGAGACGGGCCGGGGCGAGGGGCCCGTCAGCGCCCACCAGCCGAGCGCGAAGGCCGCCTGCGCGAGGCCATACAACGCGACGAGCGCGAGGAACCAGCCGCCGATCAGGGCGAGGTTCGCGGCCACCGAGCTCCAGCCGACGGCGAAAAGAATTCCGCCGAGGATCGCGAGCCCGGCGACGAAGAGCGCGACGCGCAGGCTGCGCCGGCGGCCTTTCGCGGCGCTCGGCCGCGACGGAGTCGGCTCGTGCGATGCGCGGACGGTCGCGGCGGGCGCGCCCGGAGGACTCATGCGGACTCCGACGAGTAGATGACTAAGAGACTCTGACGGGCAGGAGCGACTTGAGCTCCTGCGGCAACGGGAAGGAGACGTCTTCCTTCACCGTTTCGAACTCTTCCACGGACCGGGCGCCGAGGCGCTCGCGCGCGAACGCCACGACCTCCTGCACCAGGATTTCCGGCGCCGAAGCGCTGGCGGTCAGGCCCAGCACCTTCACGCCGCGGAGCCATTCCGGGCGGATGTCCCGCGCGCGCTCGATCAACTGCGACGGAACGCCGTTGGCCCGAGCGACCTCGCACATGCGCAGCGAGTTGGAGCTGTTGGGGGCTCCGAGCACGAGGAGCATGTCCACGTGCGGCGCCATCGCCTTGACGGCGTCCTGCCGGTTCTGCGTCGCGTAGCAGATGTCCTGCTTGGTCGGCGCCTTGAGGTTCGGGAAGCGGCGCTTCAGGACCTCGAGGATGTCGCGCGTGTCGTCGATCGAGAGCGTCGTCTGCGTGAGGTACGCGACGCGGTCCGGATCCGGAACCGTGACGGCCTCCGCGTCCTCCCGCGTCTCGACGAGCCGGATTGCGTCGGGCGCCTCTCCGAGCGTGCCGACCGTTTCGTCGTGATCGTGGTGCCCGACGAGGATGATCGTGTAGCCCTGCCGGGCGTAGTGGATCGCCTCGAGGTGCACTTTCGTCACGAGGGGGCAGGTCGCGTCGATCGTGCGGAGGTTCTTCCGGGTGGCCATCGTCCGGACCGCGGGCGCGATGCCGTGGGCCGAGAAGATGAGCGCGGCGTCGTCGGGGACCTCGTCCACCTCCTCGACGAAACGAGCGCCCTTTTCCCGCAGCTCGTCGACGACGTATCGGTTGTGGATGATCTCCTTGCGGACGTAGACGGGCCCGTCGGCGACCTCGAGAGCCTTCTCGACGACGTCGATGGCGCGCACCACGCCGGCGCAGAAGCCCCTCAAACCGGCGACGAGGAGCTTCTCGACCTGGATCCCGGTGAAATCGTGGGCCGTCACCAGGTCACGGTCTCCGCGAACTTCTTCTCCCGCGATCCGCCCGGCGCGGGTTTCGGGGCCGAGCGGGCGAGGTCCGGGTAGACGGCGAGGACCTTCTCGACGACGCCCTCGACGTCGAGCTTCAGGTTGTGCCGCTGCTGGAGCTGCGGGCTGTGCTCGATGAACTGGTCGGCGATCGCGTGGACTTTCAAGCCCTCGGTCGGGAGACCCGAGTCGTGGAAGGCCTCGAGGACTCCGGCGCCGAAGCCGCCGATCTCGAGGTGCTCCTCGAGCGTCAGGATCCGCGGGGTCGATGCGACGATGCGCTTGAGCAGCTCCATGTCGAGGGGCTTGGCGAAGCGGGCGTTGGCGACGCCGCAGGAGATGCCGCGCTTCTCGAGCTCCTCGGCGGCGTGGAGCGCCACGGAGACCATCGAGCCGTAGGCGAAGAGCGTCACGTCGCGGCCCTCGCGCACGAGCTCGCCGCGGCCGATCGGGAGCGCCTTGAGCGCCGGGTCGAGCTCGACCCCGAGCGCGAGGCCGCGGGGATACCGGACCGCGAAGGGCTTGCCGCCGTTGATCGCGGTCGCCAGCATGTGCTGCAGCTCGTTTTCGTCCTTCGGCGCGCCGACCGTCATGTTGGGGATCACGCGCGTGTAGGAAATGTCGAAGACGCCCTGGTGCGTCTTGCCGTCGTCGCCGACGAGTCCCGCGCGGTCGATGCAGATCGTCACGCCGAAGTTCTGGAGCGCGACGTCGTGGACGAGCTGGTCGAAGGCGCGCTGCAGGAACGTCGAGTAGATCGAGACGACCGGCTTCCAGCCCGCCCGGGCCATGCCGCCCGCCATGATCACCGCGTGCTCCTCGGCGATGCCGACGTCGTAGACGCGCTCGGGGAACTTTTTCTTGACCTCGATGAGCCCGGTGCCCTCGAGCATCGCGGCGGAGATGGCCACGATCTTCGGATCCTTCTCCATCATCGTGATGAGCGTCTTCGCGAAAACCTGGGAGTAGGTCAGCCGCACGCCCGCGCCGCCCGCGCCCGTGGGCGTGCCGGGCTGGTGGAACTTGGAGGGGTTCTGCTCGGCCTGCTGGAAGCCGCGGCCCTTGTGGGTGAGAGCGTGGATGACGACCGGCGTGCCGTCCTTGGAGACTTCCCGGGCGCGCGCGAGGGCTTCCTCGAGCTCGCGGTAATCGTGGCCGTCGACCGGGCCGACGTAGTGGAAGCCGAGCTCGTCCCAGATGAGGTTCGGGAAGAACAGGCCTTCGACGGAGCTCTTGACCTTGCGGGCGAGCTCCCACGCCTTGTCGCCTTTGGGCAGGCGCTTGAAGAAGCTGTGGCCGGCCTCGATGAACTTCTGGTAGGTCGGGTGGAGCTCGAAGCGGTTGCGCCAGTGGGCGAGCCAGCCGACGTTCTCGGAAATCGACCAGCCGTTGTCGTTCAGGACCACGATCAGGCGCTTGGGCTTGACGTGGACGATGTTGTTCAGGGCCTCGTAGCTCGGCCCCGACGTCATCGAGCCGTCTCCGACGATGACGACGACGTAGGGATCGTTCGGCTCGCCCTGGGTCGCGATCGACATCCCGAGGCCGTAGGACAGCCCGGTGCCGGCGTGGCCGGCGGCCAGGGTGTCGTGGGCGCTTTCGCTCGGCTCGGCGAAGCCCGAAAGCCCCCCCGGGGTCCGGATGGTCGGGAACGCGTCCCGGCGGCCCGTCACGAGCTTGTGGGTGTAGCACTGGTTGGAGGTGTCCCACACCAGCTTGTCCTTGGGGCTGTCGAAGGCCCGGTGGAGGGCAAGGGTCAGCTCGACCACGCCGAGGTTGGAGGCGAGGTGGCCGCCCGTCTTCGTGATCGTCTGGATGATCACGTCGCGGCAGTCCTGGGCGACCTCCGCTAACTGCTCATGTGTGAGGCCCTTGAGGTCCTGCGGACCTTCGATCCGGCTGAGGATCGGCATGCTTGTCCTAACCCCCGTTCGCGAGAAACGCGCATGATACTCTACCTTTTCTTATGTCAAATGAGCTCATCCTCGGCTCCGAGGAGCACAAGAAACTGCTCTGCCGGACCTTCATCGACACCCACGACCCCTTCAAACCGGCGGAAATCCGGTGGCCGGAGCTCGACGCCGAGGGCCTGGCGCGCCTGAAGGCCATGCCCGTCTGGAACGAGGCCACGCGGACCGAGGCGGCCACCGCCGTCAAGGTCCAGTCGCTCGGAGACATCGAGAAGGACCCCCTCCTGGCCGAGGCCATCAGCCTCCAGGGATACGAGGAGGGCCGCCATGCCGAGGTTCTGATGCTCCTGACGAAGCACTACGGGATCCCGGTGACCCCGTTTCCGCCTCCGGAGGTTCCCAGGGATCCGACGCTGGCCTTCCTGCGGACGGGCTACGGCGAGTGCCTCGATTCGTTCTTCGCGTTCGGTCTCTTCCGCCTCGGCGTCAGAGCGGACCTCTTCCCGAAGGCCCTGACGGACGTCTTCGAGCAGATCATGCAGGAAGAGGCCCGGCACATCCTCTTCATCGTGAACTGGGCCGCCTACCTCCGGGCCCGCCGCCCGGCCCTGCTGCGCCCCGGCTTCGATCTCTGGCGTGGCTGGAACATCGTGGCCCAGGCGTTCGACCGGTTGAAGGGCGCCCTGGCGATGGCCGGCGGCGACGGCAAGAAGAAGGACGCCTCCGCGAGCGGGAAGGACGAGACGCAGGTCGGATTCACGCTCAAGTCGCACTCGGTGTTCGGCGACTTCTCGCTGCGCTCCTTCCTGGAGACCTGCCTCGAGGAAAACAACAAGCGCCTCGCCCTCTACGACCCGCGGCTGCTGCGCCCGATGCTCGTGCCGTCGGTGGTGAAGACGCTCGTCAGGGTGCTGCCGCGCAAGAGCGGATCCACGCCGCCCGCCCCGCAGGAAAAGGCGGCGTAGGCGCTCTCCTTCCGTCCGCCCTTTCACCTGTCATCCCGAGCGCAGCGAGGGATCCCGGACTCGATGAGCCGAGTCCCGCGTCGAGAACGGGATCCCTCGTCGCTTCGCTCCTCGGGATGACTGGCTAACGCCGCGCTCCTCGGGATGACTGGCTAACGCTTCGCTCTTCGGGATGGCATGCGGTCCTGGGTCGCCCTCACTCTCTCACCGGGAGACGGCGGATTCCCCCCGGTCGAGCGCCTTCTTCAACCTCTGCACGATCAGGAAGAGCTCCCGACGGCTGACCTTGGAGCCGGGTCCCCGCTCCTCGACACGCTCGAGGGCGGCCCAGGCCAGCTGCACGGGCAGGGCCGTGAACTCGACGAGCCCGCGGGGGGCGCCCGCCTTCTGGAGCGCGCGGATGTACTCCCCGGCGACTCCGAGGTCCCGGCGCGCCAGAGCGAACACCTCGGCCTTCGGGACTTCGGCGGGCAGGTAGCGGCGCCCCTCCTCGGCGTCCACGGCCGAATCCTTCAGGATGTTCACCAGCTGGAGCGCCTCGCCGAACGTGGCCGCGCGCTCGCGGAGGTACCCGGCGACCGGCTCGAGGCCCGGGCGGTCGAGCAGGAAGAGCTCCGACAGCATCTCGCCGACGATGCCGGCGACGAGGTAGCAGTAGTCCTTGAGCTCCTGGATCGAGTGGAGCGTGAGCGACCCGTCGCGCGTCGAGGCGACGATCGAGGCCATGCCATCGGCCGAGCGGATGACGTGGTCGCGGATGGGCGGGATCGCCCGGGGCGAGAGGGCAAAGAAGGCGTCCAGGACGAAGGGCGTCTGCCCCATGAGCTCCTGGTAGCCGGCGTGGTGGGCGACTTCGCGCGCGACCCAGTCCCGCGAGAGCCGCTCGGCCTTCTCGCGCGAATACGAGCGCAGCAGGCCGTTGAATTCGGCGAGCGCCGCGATGCGGTCCTCGGGCGTCCAGTGCGCCGCGTCCTCGAACGTGTCGGCGATCCGGAAGAGCAGGTACGCGATCATCACCTCGCGCCGCGTCGGCTCGGGCAGGACCGGGATCGACAGCGCGAACGTGCGGCTGGTCTTCTCGAGGAGGGCTTCGAGATCGGCCATCAGCGCTCCGTGCCGAGAAAGTGCTCGACGAACGCGGCCAGCCGCCCGCTCGCCTCGCGCACGCGACCGCGCATCGCGAGCAGGGTCGGGATCGAGAACGGCCGGCCGAGCGCGCGCAGCGCCACCGCTGCTCTCCGGATGCTCCCCTCGCGGTCCATGCACTCCGAAAGGTATCCGGGCAGGTCCTCGCCGGGTCCGTCGGAGACGGCGCGCAGGATCGCGTAGGGAATCCGCCGGCCGGCGGCCACGCTGGCCCATGCCGCCGACTCCATGTCCACGGTGGACGTGCGGCCCGGCGCGGCGGAGGCGCCGAGGGAGGCCTTTCCCGCGCTCGACACGACGGGACCGGGCGCCGTCACGAACGTCGCCTCCCGGGCGCCGGGGATGGAGAGGGCGCGGGCCAGCATCGCCTCGTCCGGAGGCGGAGCCTCGGCGCTCCCGTGGCGAACCTGGCTGGCGGCGAGGATGTCGAAGACGCAGAGGTCGTCCGACAGCGCTCCGGCCACGCCCATCCCGACCACGGCCCTCGGGCGATGGGCGTCCAGCAGCGCCGCGGCGCCGCGGGCCGCCCGCAGCGCGCCGTCTCCGGTCGCGGCGAGCACGACGGCGACCGACGCGAGGCGCCCCACGTAGACCCGGCCGGCGTGGCGGCGCGCGTCGCGCACGCGGGAGAGGATCGCGTCGAGCTCCTCGGGGATCGCGGTGACGATCGCGACCGGCCGGGTCTCACCCCCGGACATAGCCCCTGTCGCGGAACCAGGCGACCGCGCGGGCGAGCGGCTCTTCGACCGGCGTCTGCGGGAGGTCCAGTTCGCGCACGGCCTTGCCGGCGTCGAAGAACATCCGGTGCGTCGACATCCGCACGCTCTCGAGCGAGACGCGCGGCGCCCGGCCCGTGACACGGGCGACGCCCGTCGCGACCGCGGCGGCCGAGAGCGGAATCCAGTGAGGCAGGCGCAGGCCCGGCGCGGGCAGGCCGGTCAGGGCGGCAAGGACGTCCAGGATCTCCTTGAGCGTCATGTTGCGGTTGCCGAGGATATATCGCTCGCCGGGACGGCCCCGCTCGGCGGCGGCGAGGTGGCCGGCGGCCACGTCGCGCACGTCCACGAGGTTCAACCCCGTGTCCACGTAGGCCGGAAGCCGCCGGTTCAGGAAGTCCACCACGAGCTGGCCCGTGGGCGTCGGCTTGATGTCGCGCTCGCCGATCGGCGTCGAGGGGTTGACGATCACGATGGGCAGGCCCTTCGCGGCCCACGTCCGGGCGACGAGCTCGGCGTCGTACTTGGACTTCTTGTAGTGGCCGATGATCCGCTCGCGCGAGACGGGCGTCGACTCGTCGCCGGGCGAGCCGTCGGCCGTCAGGCCGAGCGCGGCGACCGAGCTCGTGTACACGACCTTCGAGACTCCCGCGGCGGCGGCGGCCGCGAGGATGTTCTCCGTGCCCCCGGCGTTGGCGCGGTAGAGCTCCTGCGGGTCGCGGGCCCAGAGCCGGTAGTCGGCGGCGGCGTGGTAGAGCGTGTGGACGCCCGAGAGCGCCCGGGACAGCGAGGCCGGATCGGTCAGGTCGCCCGAGACGATCTCGACGTCGAGCCCTTCGAGGTTGTCGCGGCGGCTCTCGGGCCGGGCCAGGCAGCGCACGGAGCGCCCGCGCGCCACGAGCGCCCGAACGACGTGAGAGCCGACGAAACCGGTGCCGCCGGTGACGAGATCCATCGCTACGGAATTACCCCCTCTCCCTGCGGGAGAGGGTTGGGGTGATGGGGCGCCGTTCAATCACGGGATCCCTCGGCCTTCGGCCTCGGGATGGCTGCTCAGCGAGCGCCGTCCTGGCGCTCGCTACGCAGCCAAATTCCACGCGATCATGCGCACCATGTCGCCGGGGTGCTTGGGCAGCTCGCGGACGACCGAGGCCTCGAAGCCCGAGTGCATCGCGCAGTTCTTGCAGAGGGGGTCCTGCCGCGACTCCCAGTACTCCCAGTCGGTCCCGTTCCAGAACTCGTCGAAGTTGGGCGACCAGGTCTTCCCGATCAGGTAGCAGGGCCCCTTCCAGCCGTTGGGCGTGTAGGTCACGGTGGACCAGGGCGAGCACTTGTAGTCGCGCAACCCCGCGGCGAACTCGAGGAACATCGGCGTCGAGGTCAGCTTGTACTTCTTCGAGATGTCGAGGACGCGGAGGAACTTCTGCTGCATCTCCGAGCGCGAGAGGAAGATGTCGCTGTCGACCGACTCGTACTGGTAGCCCGGCGACACGAGCATGCCCTCGACTCCGAGGTCCGTCAGCAGCTTGCAGAGGTCCTCGACCTCCTGCATCGAGGTCTCCTTGAAGATCGTCGTGTTGGCCATCATGTGGTGGCCGAGCCTGACGCCTTCCTTGATCATGTCGATGGCCTTGTCGAAGACGCCTTCGCGGGCGCAGACGTAGTCGTGCGTCTCCTTCATCCCGTCGAGGTGCACGTTGATCGTCAGCCGCTTGTGCGGCGGGATCTTGCCGTACAGGTTCTCGTCGAGGAGCAGGCCGTTCGTGCAGAGGATGATCTGGCGCTTGCGCTTGATGATCTCGGACACCAGCTGCGGCAGCTCCGGGTAGATCGTGGGCTCGCCGCCGCAGATCGACACCGTCGGCGCCTGCGTGATGTCGACCGCCTCGACGCACTTCTCGAGCGACAGCCGGTCCTTGAGCTTGCCGGTGTGGCGCTCGATGGCGCAGCCGATGCACGCGAGGTTGCACGTGTAGAGGGGCTCTAGCATCAGGACGAAGGGATACCGCTTGTTGCCGCGGATCGCGTTCTTGACCTGGTGCTGGACGTTGTCGGTCAGCATGTGGACGGGGAATCGCATCAGTTCACTCCGTGGTCGGATTGGCGCGGGGCCAGGGCGCCCGCTCCGTGTTCGATCCGGCTCTTCTGTCCCGCCCCGGCCTCGCGCGTGTAGAGGGCGAGCGCCCGCAGCGGGAAGACCGTGGCGTACAGGTGGTAGCGCAGGTAGAAGACCTTGGGGAATCCGGTGGCGGTCCAGTGGTCGTCTTTCCAGGACCCGTCGTACTGCTGTTTCGCCAGCAGGTAGTCGATGCCGCGGCGCACCGCCTCGGAATCGCCGTCGCCGGTGGCAAAGAGCGCCGTGAGCGCCCACGCCGTCTGGGACGGCGTCGACGGCCCGATGCCCTTGGTCGTCGGGTCATCGTAGGAGTGCGGCAGCTCGCCCCAGCCGCCGTCGGCGTTCTGGTGCGCTCGGATCCAGTCGGCCGTCTGCTGGAAGCGGGGCTGGCGCAGGTCCTCGCCGGCGTGGAGCAGGCCCCGCAGCGCGAGGAACGAGCCGTAGATGTAGTTGCAGCCCCAGCGCCCGTACCAGGTGCCGTCGGGAAGCTGCTTCGAGTCGATGAACGCCGCCGCGCGCCGGACGGCCCGGTGGCCGGCCGGGATTCCGGTCGCGTGGAAGGCCTCGAGGGCGCGGCCCGTGATGTCCTCGCAGCTCGGGTCGATCATCGCGTTGTGGTCGGCGAAGGGGATGTACGTCAAGACCTCGCTGTCGCAGTCCTTGTCGAACGCGCCCCAGCCGCCATCGCGGTTCTGCATCGCGAGCATCCAGGCCTGGCCGCGGGCGACGGCGCCCTGGCGCGCGAGGTCTTCGGACTCGCCCGGGAACTTCACCTTCGAAAGGGCGGTGAGGACCTCGGCCGTGTCGTCGGTGTCGGGGTACCACTCGTTGGCGTACTCGAAGTACCAGCCGCCAGGCTCGGCCGCGGGGCAGGCCTTCTTCCAGTCGCCGACCTCCTTGACCTCGCGGTCGAGCAGCCAGCGTCCCGCCTTGAGCAGGACCGGGTCGTCGGCGGGCACTCCCGCGTCCGACAGGGCCTCGATCACCAGCGCCGTGTCCCAGATCGGCGAGAAGCACGGCTGCACGTGGAGCGTCTCCTCGTCCTCGAGCTCGAGCTTCTCGAGCTCCCGGACCTGGGCCGTCAGGCGCGGGTCGTCCATCGCGTAGCCGAGGCACCGGAAGGCGATGATCGTGTTGATGATGGGCGGGAAGATCGCGCCAAGGCCATCGGACTTGGCCAGGCGGTCGTGGATCCACTGCTCGCAGGCCGCCAGCGCCCTCGCGCGAAGGGGAGTGAATCGGGCCGCCTCGAGCCGCTTCAACCAGCGGTCGATCCGCGTGAAGAACCCGCGCCAGTAGCGCTCGTGCCGGCTGCGCTCGACGTGGAGCTCGGTCCGCGGGACGTGCAGCTCCGGGATCGCGGCGAAGTCCGGCACCGGGCAGAAGGGCTTGGAGGCCCAGATGAC
>Ga0326726_10002152_pt1 | contig 18175 bp, 12 predicted proteins | sample MHFenrmetagenome_2_FD_207603 | JGI IMG/M metagenome (GOLD analysis project Ga0326726, IMG submission 207603) | Lab enriched peat soil microbial communities from Michigan Hollow, Ithaca, NY, United States - MHF15MN | ecosystem: Environmental > Terrestrial > Soil > Wetlands > Peat | place: USA... | reverse complement strand
TCCGGAACTTATGCCTATGCCAATAATGTATGCTCATAAGCTTGTTAAAAAATTAGCCGACATCAGAAAAGGCTATAATGGAGTTATGCCTTACTTGAGACCAGATGCAAAGTCTCAGGTTACTATAGAATATGATGATAATAAAAATCCTATCAGAGTCGATGCAATCGTCGTCTCCACTCAGCATGATGGAGATGCCGGCCAGACTAAAATAAAAGAAGATGTAATTGAACAGGTTATAAAGCAAGTTGTTCCATTTGAATTTTTTGATAACAAAACAAAAGTCTTTGTTAATCCTACCGGAAGATTCGAAATCGGGGGTCCTCATGGAGATAGCGGATTAACAGGAAGAAAAATTATAGTCGATACTTACGGCGGATGGGCTCCCCACGGTGGTGGTGCTTTTTCTGGAAAGGATCCTTCTAAAGTAGATCGTTCGGCTGCTTACGCTGCAAGACACATTGCAAAAAATATTGTTGCAGCAAAACTCGCTAAAGAATGTTTAGTGCAGGTCGCCTATGCGATTGGAATCGCAGAACCTGTTTCTATTTATGTTGATACAAAAGGTAGCGGGGTTATTCCTGATAACGAGATTGCAAAGATGATTATGAAGGAAGTTGACTTGACTCCTAAAGGAATTATTGACAGGTTAAAGCTTAGAAGACCAATTTATCAGAAAACTGCAGCCTATGGACATTTCGGTCGGACAGAAAATGAATTTTCCTGGGAACATTTAGACCTGGTAAGTTTGTTTAAGAAATACGTATAATATTTTAATAATAAGATAAAGGTTAAAAATGAGCGATGTTGCTTTAAAGAATGATGTTAAAACTCTCCCATTCAAGGTAAAAGATATCTCTCTTTCTGAGTGGGGAAGAAAAGAAATGAAGCTTGCCGAAGCAGAGATGCCCGGCTTAATGGCTATAAGAGAAAAGTATAAGAAAGAACAACCTCTTAAAGGTGCACGGATCGCAGGCTGTCTTCACATGACAATTCAGACTGCAGTTTTAATTGAAACACTGAAAGATTTAGGTGCTGAAGTTCAATGGTCATCCTGCAATATATTTTCAACGCAAGATCATGCTGCTGCGGCAATCGCTAAGGCTGGTATTCCCGTTTTTGCCTGGAAAGGTGAAACTCTTGAAGAATATGATTGGTGCATCGAGCAAACATTGTTTTTCGGCAAAGACAGAAAACCATTAAGTATGATTCTTGACGATGGTGGAGATCTCACAAATATGGTGCTTGATAAATATCCTGAACTCATTAAAGAAATTAGAGGAATTTCTGAAGAGACTACAACAGGTGTTCATCGGTTATATGAAAGAGAAAAGAAAGGAACTCTTCCCGTTCCTGCATTTAATGTTAATGATTCAGTTACAAAATCGAAGTTTGATAACAAGTACGGCTGCCGTGAATCATTGGTTGATGCATTAAGAAGAGCAACTGATTTAATGATGGCTGGTAAAGTTGCCGTCGTAGCAGGATATGGTGATGTTGGAAAAGGTTCATGTCAATCTCTAAGAGGTGCTGGTGTCAGAGTCATCATTACAGAGATTGATCCGATATGTGCTTTGCAGGCTGCAATGGATGGATACGAAGTTCAAAAGATGGCTAAAGCAGCACCACGGGCAGATATAATCGTTTCAGCAACCGGAAATTATAATGTCGTTGATGAAAAGATTTTCAGATTGATGAAAGATAAGACAGTTGTTTGCAACATTGGTCACTTTGATAATGAGATTGATATGGCGTGGCTGAATAAAAATTATGGTCACACAAAAGATAATATTAAGCCTCAGGTTGATAAATATACCATTGAAGGTAAAGACATTATTGTTCTTGCAGAAGGAAGGTTGGTAAATCTTGGTTGTGCAATGGGTCATCCTTCTTTTGTAATGTCGAACTCATTCTCAAATCAAGTACTTGCACAAATAGAACTCTGGAATCGTCACGAGAAGTATGAAAATAAAGTCTATACATTACCAAAGCATCTTGATGAAATGGTTGCAAGACTTCATCTCGCAAAAGTCGGTGCTGAGCTTGATGTTCTAAGGCCAGAGCAGGCTAAGTATATCGATGTGCCCGTAGAGGGACCATACAAGCCTGACTATTACAGGTATTAAACTTTCAATATTGTAGAGACGCACCTGCCTGTCGGTAGACAGGTGCGTCTCTACTTTCACCCAAGTAAATTTTTCAAAGCCTTATCTATTATTTCAAACCTAAACTTATAACCAGAACTTAAAATTTTTTCTACGGAAGGTCTTTGACTCATAACTGTATATTCTCCCAACTCCCCTGCAACAAGCTTTAATGCAAATTTTGGAGCAGGAAGAAGGGAAGGGCGGTGTAAAGATTTACCAAAATGTTTTGCAAACTCTTTCATTCTTACAATTCCCGGTGAGGTTGCATTAATAGCACCACTAACATTTTCATTATCAATAGCGTGCAAATAAATACCGACAATATCATCAATATGAAGCCAGGGAACCCATTGTCTTCCATTTCCCAACGGACCACCAACTAATAGTTTAAAAGGCAAAAGCAATTTTTTAAGTACACCTTCATCTTTATTTAATACTAATCCTGTTCTTACACTTACTCTTCTAATACCAAGCTCCTCAACTTTCTTTGCTTCTTTTTCCCAATCTTTACAAAGGTTTGCTAAGAAATCATTTCCAAGCAAACTTGTTTCATCAAGAACTTCATCATACCTGTCTCCGTAAATTCCAACTGCTGATGCACAGATAAAAACTTTTGGTTTTTGATCAACCGATTTTATAGCCTCGACTAAATTTCTTGTGCTAATTGTCCTGCTGGTGTACGCTAATTTTTTATATTCTTCATTCCATCTTTTAGCACCAAGGTTAGCACCGGCGAGATGTACGACTATATCCACACCATTCAACTCATTCATCCATCCTGCCCGGCGAATGGTCAGCGAAGACGGATCATCTGGCTTGCTGTAATCCCATTTGATAATTGATCTTACGCTCGGTAATTTTTGCTGGGCTTTTTGAGGATTTTGGGATAAAACAGCAACTTCATCTCCTCTTGCAGTTAATTCCTTTACAAGTCTTTGCCCGATTGAACCAGTTGCACCAGTAATTATGATTTTTTTCATACTTATTGATTTTGATAAGCCGTTAAAAATAAATTTTTAGGTACAATTTAAATTAACAGTTTTTATAAAAAATTAGTTCTTAAGTTCAATTATATAGTTTTTTTCTGGCGTTTTATTTGATTATAAGAACTTTGGTAAATAATTAAAGATTTATATGAAAAAATATATACTTTTATTTCTTTTAGTTAGCATCTTAAATTTTATCTCTCTTGGTCAGGAACTTATAGGAGAGAGGATCAATTGTGCGCCAATAGTTACAGCAACCACTGCAGAATTAATGCAGCACTGGGCTAATTATTATCCACCGGGATATTTAAAAAGAAATTTTGATCTGGGACTTCAAGAACCAGACCGAGAAAATTTACCACAACCCGAAGGTGTAATTGATAAGCCTCAATGGCCGCCACTTCCAGAAAATTATCAAGCACCTGCATTTGCACCTCAAACATTAGGCATAAGTTTTACAGGTGCTGTGCTCTCTGATGCAAATGCATTTCCTCCTGATGTTATGGGTGCAGCAGGTCCAACACAATATGAGGTTTTTGTGAATGGACGACTTAGAAGTTTTAATAAAGCAACCGGTGTAGCCGATGGTATTTTAAATGCGAATCCCAACGCTTTCTTTAGTCTTGTCACAACACCTCCAGGAACAGGGCAAATAACATTCACTTCAGATCCTAATGTTAGGTATGACAGGCTCTCAGGTAGATGGTTTTTAACTATAATAGATGTAACCGTAGTTCAAGCTACTGGCGCAATAGCAGTTCCAAACCGCGTACTTATTGCAATGAGTGATGGTTCAACAATCACAGCTGGGACTGTATGGTCATTTACTTACTATCAAAATCCCACTTACTTTGACGATTACCCATCTTTAGGAATCGATGCTAATGCACTTTACATAGGTACTGATAAATTTTCTATTGCCGGTGCGTTTAATAACACAAAAGCATATGTATTTAATAAAGCTTCAATTATATCCGGTTCGCCAACTGTTTATATTTTTGATAATCTTATTTCTGGAATTACAGGACCATTTGCACCACGTGGCGTAGATAATTATGATCCGAATAATACAGGATCTTCAGCTATTGGATACTTTATTGGGGTTAATAATGGTACTTATAGTACGCTTATGTTGAGAAGAGTTACTAACCCGGCGGGGTCTCCACCTACGATGTCCAGTAACATTTCAATTACAACAAATACAACAACTGGTCCTGTCAAAGTTCCTCATTTAGGAAATACAGGAGGAAATAACGGGCGACTTGATGCACTTGATGATCGATTATACGCTGCACATTTGAGAAATGGAAGGCTTTGGACAGCACACAATATTGGTGTAAACAGTTCAGGCACAACAACTAGTGCTAATAGAAATGGTTCTCGTTGGTATGAAATTCAAAACTTAACAGGAACTCCTTCAATTTATCAACAAGGCACTATGTATGATAATTCGACACCTAATGATGTAAATCAGAGGAATTATTGGATTCCGACCGTAATGGTTTCTGGTCAGGGTCATGCTGCATTAGGTTGCAGTATAGCTGGTTCAAATGAAAGAATTAATTGCTTTACTACTGGAAGACTAGCTGGAGACGCATTAGGTACTTTAAGAGACGGACCAGGTGGAGCATCTTTACCAGGATATACAAGCAGTTCAACTGCCTACAATCCACCTTCTAATCCAGGCGGAACAAATGGTCGTCGTTGGGGCGATTATTCTTATGTATCATTAGATCCCAATGACGATATGACTATGTGGACAGCGCAGGAATTTTGTGATGCTACAAATTCCTGGGGTGTTCGAGTGGTTCAACTTAAAGCTCCTCCTCCAGTTACGCCAACTACTGCAACACCTAATGCTATCGCACCAAATCAGACTTCTGTAAATGTTGTAATAACAGGAACAGTTGTAAACGGTTCTGGTTTTTTTGATCCTGGTACTGGATTCCCAAATCATATTTCTGCTTCACTTCCCGGGGGAATAGTTGTTAATAGTACAATCTTCAATAGCCCAGCACAAGTGACATTAAATTTAAATACAACAGGTGTTGCGGATGGGTCTTATACTGTCACGGTCACTAATCCTGATGGACAAAGTGCAACAAGCGCAACCGGTATTTTGCAAATCGATCATAATCTACCCGTCGAACTTTCCTCTTTTACTGCAAAAGTTTTACAAAACGGTGGAATTCAGCTTGATTGGCGTACAGAGACAGAGGTTAATAATTTTGGTTTTGATGTTGAGAGATTGCAAAATTACAAGAATGAAAAAATACAAGATTGGGAGAAGATTGGATTTATTGAGGGACACGGAAACAGCAATTCACCTAAAGAGTATTCATTCGAAGATAAAAATGCTCAGTATGGTAGTTACGCTTACAGGTTAAAACAAATTGACACCGACGGCAGTTTTGAGTACAGCAACGTAATCGAAGTGGATGCAGGAAAAATTCCTGATGGTTTTGTACTCGAACAGAATTACCCGAATCCGTTTAATCCTTCAACTAAAATAAAGTTTGCATTGGCTGAAACACAGAACGCTGAATTGAAAATATTTGATGTTCTCGGTAATGAAGTGATAACACTTTTTAACGGCGTAGCTGAAGGTGGAAAAGTTTACGAAAAAGAATTTGACGCAGTTAACCTTTCCAGCGGAATATATTTCTATCGGCTCGCAACTGATAACCGTGTTGAAAATCGGAAAATGCTTTTAATAAAGTAGTAAAGAATAAGAAGACAGAATTCAGAATTTACCCCCGTACAACGGGGGTTTTTTATTTCTGAAAATGTATCAAAAAAAATAACATTTCTCAATTTATATACACTAAAGTTATCAGAAGGATTTAGGTAAAGATTTCCCGAAAGTAATCAAGTGTAATTACTTTATTACATGTCCCCAGAAAAATTCTATTGAACTCAAAGAAACACATGGTAAACTTTACTTACTTTTTTAATGCCGTCAGTAACAAAATTCGGCATATAAATTTCCTTTTAGTAAGAGAATGAAAAATAATAATAAAATTAATTTGGTTGTCCTTTTACAAGTTGAAAATAAAAACTTTTTACTTATTAATTTTATATAGTATTTAAGACTAAAGAGAAAAATGAAAATAATATTCTTAAAATGTTCACAACTAGAATAAATAATTTTACCATTTGACCGAGGCACTTATGAAATTAATATATACATACCATTTTTTAATTCTTCTCATCCTCTTTCCGATTATTTTATCAAATGCTCAAACAACAAACGATTACCGCTCTGTTGCTACTGGCAATTGGAGTTCTTTAGCCACCTGGGAAAGATTCAATGGCACAACGTGGGTTCAGCCGACTTCAGGTGAGGGAGTTCCCAGCAGTTCTAGTGGGGTTATTACAATCCAAAACGGTCATACTGTTTCAATACCTAATGTAAATCAAACTGCTGACCAAATGACTATTAATTCAGGTGGTCAAGTTAATATCGGCACTGGCCGAACTTTGACTATAGCTAATGGAACAGGTACAGATTTGACTGTTAATGGGATACTTGTAAATACTGGAACACTTACTTTTAATTCTGGTGTTACAGCATCTTTTGGAAGTGGATCCATATATCAACATAATAAAGATGGGGGAGTAATTCCAACAGCAACCTGGAATTCAAATTCAACTTGTTTAGTAACAGGTACAGTTGGGACAATACCAACTGGAATGGGACAGACATTTGGACATCTAACTTGGAATTGCCCAAATCAAACAGTTGCATCAACTCCACCGACTACTTACAACTTACTGGGAAATTTAACGGTTCAAAATACCGGTACAGGTCAATTTCGTATGGGCACTGGAATAACTTCGGACAATATTGTTTTAGGTAATTACTCACAATCTGGTGGAACAGTAAGAATTAGTGGTGCCACAGCAAGAGTACTAAATGTAAGCGGTAATTTTAATCTAAACGGTGGAACATTTCTGATGTCCGACAATACAACTATAGGAACATTGAATGTTGCAGGTAATTTTTCTCATAGTGCCGGAACCATTACTCAAACATTGACAGGTGGAAGTGGAGTCATTATTTTTAATGGAACAACCAATCAATCCTATACTGGTGGTGGAACAATTTCGGGAACAATTAACTTTACATTTAATAATCCTGCGGGCATAACATTATCAACTTCGGTTACTTTTCCTACCACATTAACAATGTCGAATGGAAATATTGCACTTAACGGAAATACTTTTACGCTCGGAACCAGTACTACTACCAAAGGTACTTTAAGTTGGAGCGCAGGATTTTTGACCGGCTCAGGAACATTTACAAGATGGTTCGATAATAGTACAGCTATTTCTATTGGAACTAATGCGGGACTTTTTCCAATGGGTAATGGAACTGATAATCGTAGTGTTTGGATTGCTGGTACACCCTCAACAGGAGGGACTCTCTCTGTACAGCATACAAATGCTTCAGGCACAACAGCCTTATCATTTGTTGAAAACTTACAGACTTTCAACAAAAGAACTAATATGAACTGGACTTTATCTAATGCAAACGGTTTTGCTGGTTCATCTCTTTCATTAAGAATTCAGGGAAGCGGAATTCCAGGAATTAATCAGGTTAGCGATTTAAATATTAGCCTTGCTTCAACTGCTGCTGGAGGCACATACTCAGCTCCTGGTGGAAACACAACTAATCCTCAGGTTAACCGTACAGGATTGACACAAACAACTTTGGCAAACACTTTTTACTTTGCAGCTACTTCTGCTTCACCATTACCTGTAGAATTATCTTCATTCTCTGCAATTGTATTGGATAATGGAGTTAAGCTTAACTGGCGAACCGAGACAGAGGTGAATAATTATGGTTTCCAAGTCCAACGTGCAATGTCAAATGTTCAAGGTCAGGATTGGGATGTAATTGGATTTGTGGAAGGTCACGGTAATTCAAATTCCCCAAAAGAATATTCATTTTTTGATGAAAATGTTATTGATGGAAAATACTCTTACCGTCTAAAACAAATTGATTTTGAAGGAAAATTTGAGTATTCTAAAGTAATTGAAGTTGAGATTGGCTCACCAGGGAAATTTGAGTTGAGTCAGAATTATCCTAATCCGTTCAATCCAACAACAACTATCAGGTTTTCACTTCCCCAATCTGGAAACGTAAAGCTTACTATTTATAATACACTCGGAGAACAGGTCGCAGAACTTGTGAATGGATTTTTAGAGGCAGGAGTGTATACTTTTAACTTTGACGCTTCAACACTTAATAGCGGTGTTTATATCTATAAACTCAATGCGGAGAATATATTAATAAGCAAAAAAATGAGTTTAATAAAATAATGATTTATTAATATTGGGTTTGCTCACTTTACTTTCTATTTAAGCTTTTTTTCTTAAACTTTACCGCAGATTTATAAATCAATATCAAAATTGCTGTAATCACCTGAGAAAATTTAAAGCCGCTGTGAGAATCAAATTTATAATATTCTTCTTATTCTTTCCCACTTTAATAATAGGTCAGAATGCCATAATCGTTGTAATCGATGGCGCGCGATATTCAGAAACATTTGGAGGGGGAGACAAATATATTCCGCATCTCTACAGTGATTTAATGCCGCAAGGTACAGTATTTACTAACTTCAGAATAGCAGATGAAGGAATCACTTCCACTAATCCAGGTCAGGCGTCAATACTTTCTGGTACGTGGCAGGTAATTAAAAACGATGGAACGGAAAGACCAAACAAACCAACAATCTTTGAATATTTCAGAAAAGAGCTTTCAGCAAAAGCGACTGACTGTTTTGTTGTTGCCGGAAAGAAGAAAATTGGAGCGTTGTCTTACAGCACATTCGCCAGCTATGGTTCTGATTTCTGCGCTTCAACTAATTGTTTCGCAGCTAATGATGACGATGAAGTATACGATAGTCTTGTGTCTACTATGAATACTTATCATCCTAGATTGGTTTTAGTAAATTTTCCAACCACTGATATAAAAGGACACACAGGAGTCTGGGATGATTATGTGAACGCTTTAACAAATGCCGATAGATTAATTTATCAGCTCTGGCAAAGGATTCAGAACGATCCTTTCTACAAAAACACGACTACCTTATTTGTAACAAATGATCATGGAAGACACACTGACAATTTTAAAGATCACGGCGATAATTGCGATGGATGCGAACACATAATGCTGCTGGCTATTGGAAGAAATATTCCAAGAGGAGTTACAAATTCAGACTCGCATCACCAAATTGATATTGCCGGAACCATAGGAAAACTGTTAGAGTTCTCCACTCCTTATGCTAAAGGGATTGAGCTTTTTAGTAATAATAAATCAAGGCAGTAAAATTGATTTTCATGAATTCTATCTTTGCATTTCAATTTTAATAAGATGATTGGGAGATTTCGAATGTTAAGTTTATATTAAATTTCAAAAAATCACCTAAAAGCGAAACTACAATTTTTGTAAAGATTTCATTCTCTTTTTTTTTTACACTAATTTTAATCCATAAATCCAGTTCAAATTATTTAACAATCTAATCGGAGGGCAAATATGAAAAATTCATATTTACTTATTCTATTCTCTTTACTGATATTTCCATTAAGTGTTTCCTATGGACAATTCTTTGTGGAAAATTTTGATTATCCCGCAGGAGATAGTATAACTCAGCATGGATGGACAGCACATAGTGGTACATCGAACGCTATCTTTGTTACCACACCAGGGTTGATCTATCCTGATTATCCTGGTTCAGGTATAGGAAATGCCGTTACACTAACTGTTACCGGACAGGATGTAAATAAACAGTTTACACCTTTAACTTCTGGAGCAATTTATGCTTCATTAATGGTTAATATAACAAGCGCTCAAACTGGGGATTACTTCTTCCATTTAGGATTGGCTAATACTACTTCTATTTATATGGGAAGAGTTTATGTTAAGCAAGCATTGAATGGTAATTTAGCTTTTGGCTTATCCAAGACATCGCTTGGTGGAACACTTGGCATTCATGCAGTCTACAGCGATTCAATTTACGCTACTGGGACAACCTATCTGTTAGTTTTGAAATACAAATTTTATCCCGATGTAAGAGATGACAGTGTATACCTGTTTATAAATCCGCTAATTAGTATTACAGAACCAACACCAAACCTAATACATGGAGAGTCAAATAATGATGATCCTGCTAACATTGGTGGCGTTTATATCAGACAAGGTAGCTCAGCAGCTGCTTCAAATTTAATTCTTGATGGAATTCGTATTGGAACTGCATGGTCTGATGTTTTACCTGTTGAATTAACTTCTTTCACTGCAACTACGGATATTAACAATGTAATATTAAGCTGGTCAACTGCAACTGAGCTAAACAATTTAGGATTTGAAATACAAAAAATGGAAGGAGGCAATGAATTTGTGACTATTGGTTTTGTTCCCGGTCATGGTACAACAACAGAATCAAAAAGTTATAAGTTTACAGATGCCAATCTCTCCACCGGTTCTTATACTTACAGACTGAAACAAGTAGACTTCAATGGAACATTTTCTTACTCAAATGAAGTAAATGTTGATGTTACATCACCTAATCGCTTTGAGCTTGTTCAGAATTATCCGAATCCATTTAACCCGAGCACAACCATTCAGTTCGCTCTTCCTCAAAGCTCATTTGTAACTCTTAGAGTTTACAATGCACTTGGTCAGGAAGTAAGTACGCTTGTGAACGGGTTTACAGAATCCGGTATTCATTCAATTAATTTTGACGCAAGTAATCTTAATAGCGGTATTTATTTCTACAAATTAGATGCAGGTCAGTATTCAGATGTTAGAAAAATGACTTTGATTAAGTAGACTGATAAAAAATATTCTATTCAACCCCTCCTATATCAAGGCTCGGCTCTGCTGAGACTGATCAGAGGGGTTTTTTATTGCTTGCTGAGTTATTATTGCGTAAGACTGCTGGTAAAATTGAAAGATGAAATAATAATTACGCTTTCAGCAAATCAATTTTCAACCATAATTACTTTAATGAATGGGTAATCTTAGGCACACAGATTGCTACTGTATTTGTGCAAGAATTTAATTAGGTTAGCACCAATAAAATTAGAGTATTTCATAATCAAAAAAATTAAAAGATGATATTAGGTTTTGCTAAATTTAATGGTCGGAATAAGCTCGAAAGAAACATCCGTCGTGATCATAAAATGAAGAGAATTTTGTTCAATATTATCTATGGAACGATAGGTTTTCTTCTTCTTAATCTGGTTCTATACGCCTTGTCTTCAAATTAATCATTTCAGACATCTTTTCTTAAATATCAGCATTTAGATTGAACCGCAGACTGTAATAAATTATATTTGCGCGTATTTCTAAAGAAATTATGAATAAAAACAAAGTTTATATAGAGACTTACGGCTGCCAGATGAATCTTGCAGATACTGAAATTGTACTCGGTATTCTGCAAAATAACGGCTATGGAGTAACGAAGCATGCAGAAGAAGCTGATATCATTTTGGTTAATACCTGTAGTATAAGGGAAAACGCTGAGCAGAGAATTTACGGCAGACTTGGAAACTTCAAAAATATAAAAGAGCACAGGCCTGATTTAATTGTTGGAGTGCTTGGTTGTATGGCTGAACGTTTACGAAAAGATTTAGTCGAGATAAAGAGAATTGTTGACATTGTGGTTGGTCCTGACGAATACCGCAGATTACCAGAATTAATTGATGTTGCATTCAACGGTGATAAAGGAATAGGGGTTAAGCTTTCCAAAACAGAAACCTATGATGATATTTTACCGCACAGAGAAGATGGCTTGCAAGCCTGGTTATCTGTTATGCGGGGCTGCGACAAATTTTGCACATTCTGTGTTGTTCCGTTTACGCGTGGTCGAGAACGAAGCCGTTCACTTGATTCAGTTATTGATGAGGTAAAACAACTTTCAGAAAGAGGATTTAAGGAAGTGACACTCCTAGGGCAGAATGTAAATTCCTACAAAGATAATCAAAATGATTTTGCCGATCTGCTTGCTGCCTGTGCCCAAGTCGACCGTTCAATGCGGATTCGTTTTACTACCTCGCATCCACAGGATCTATCAGATAAACTTTTATATACTATTGCTGAACATCCAAATATTTGTAATTACATTCATCTGCCGGTTCAATCTGGCTCAAACAGAATTTTGGAGCTAATGAACAGGACTTACACGATCGAACACTATCTCGAGCTTGTTGAAAAAGCCAGAAAAATAGTTCCAGGAGTTAGCTTTTCAACAGATATTATATCAGGTTTTCCAACTGAGACCTTCGAAGATCACATAATGACTCTCGATGTGATGAGGGAAGTAAGATATGATGGAGCATATATGTTCAAGTATTCTCCAAGGGAAGGAACAAAAGCATACAAAATGATAGACGATGTTAACGAGGAAACAAAAGCGAAACGACTTCAGGAGATAATTAATCTTCAGCAACAAATATCTTTTGAATTAAACCAGGAATTAATCGGGAAGGAAGAAACTGTTTTAATTGAGGGATTCAGCAGGAAATCAGATAAATTTCTTTCCGGGAGAACTGACTCTAATAAAGTTGTCATTATTCCATTGGATGAGCGCATAAAAACCGGCGTTTATCTGAAAGCAAAAATAAACAGGGCTACTTCTGCAACTTTATTTGGTGAATTTAAAGGTTTGGCAAATTTGCTTGAAGAACGCTTATCTTTAACAGGATAATTTTATTATATAATATTTCCCCGGTGATTTACCGGTAATAAAATGCTAAAGCTTAATCTAAATTATTTCTCTTTCATTTTGTTCTTGAATCTTTTTTTGATTATCGGGGAACTCCATCCGCAAGAAGTTGACATTGTACCTTATTTAAAATCCATAGAGAATGGTAATGTTGGACAAGCCAAGGACGCACTCGTTAATTTAAAGGAAAAGAATCCAAACGATCCATCAGTAATGTTTCTTGATGCAGTTTTAAAAGAGAATGGACAGGAAGCAATCGTTATCTACCAAAATATAGTTGACAACTATCCCAAAAGTAAATATGCTGATGCCGCACTCTACAGAATATTTTCATACTATTATGCTCTCGGTCTTTATGATACTGCGAGGGAAAAAATCAAACAGCTAAAAGAATCTTATCCTGAATCACCTTACATAAATATTGCAGATCAAAATCTTTCCGCGCTTGAAGACACCGTGGAAATCGAAAAGTCAAACGCTGAAGAAGAAAATAAATCTTTGCCTGAAGAAGTATATAAATTTACTATCCAGGCAGGAGCATTTACAAATTTAGATAATGCAAATTACCTGTTAAGCGAATTTGAAAATGCAGGGATATTCAGCCGGTTAGGAGAAAAGACAGTAGGGGGCACTACTTTTCATGTAGTTTATGCAGGTAAGTTTGAAAAATATGAAGATGCTGAAAATTTTCTTCAGGTTGTAAATTCCCGTTTTAAATTGAATGGAAGCATAGTTCCAATTCCCACTAAGTAGTCGTGAAAATTACTTTCCTAGGTACAAGTTCCGGTAAGTCATCATTAAAACGATTTCACTCTTCGTTACTATTTTATTTAAAAAAATATAATCTGTTAGTCGATGCCGGAGATGGAATATCACGCGCTTTAATTAATTACAGAATAAATTGCAATTCGATAAACGGTATTCTTTTTACTCATCTTCATCCTGATCATTTTTCAGGTTTGCCTGCATTGATTGTTCAAATGAAGATGATGAAAAGAAATGAACCATTGGAAATTTTCATTCACGAAAGTCTTGTTAGTGTTATTGATGACTTTATCATTCGTTCATATCTTTTACCTGAAAAAATGGGATTCGAAATTCAGTACAAAACTTTTAAAGATAATGAACGATTCCACATTACAAAAAAAATTTCATTTTTACCAAGAAAGAATTCACACTTAAAAGATCTTGAGAAGTATCAAAACAAATATCCTTCACTAAGCTTTTATAGCGCAAGTTTTCTTTTTGAGTCAGAGGGTAAAAAAATAATATACACTTCAGATATCGGGTCGGAAGAAGATCTGTTATTATTCAGTGAAATTGTACCCGATTTGTTTATCAGTGAGGTCACTCATATATCTCCGCTCACTCTGCTTGAAAAAATTAAAAAAATAAAACCTGAGATGGCTTATCTGACACATTATGCAGATGAGGATATTCCGGCATTAAGTGAAATTATGGCAAACCTGCCTAAGGCACTCAAAGGAAAAGTCATTATAGCTGTAGATAGCATATCATTTGGTTTTTAGCTGTTTTACAGCTTTTTGTGTATAAATAATTCTGTTTAATATGAATATTTGAATCTTTATTTTTGTTCATACGTCATATTGTCATTCTAATAAAAATTATTTGTAAGTGAACAGAGAAGAATTTAAAAAGATAAATGGAATTATAGGGCGATCAAGTGAGATAAATGATCTTGTGGATGTAGTGCTGCAAGTTTCATCGACGGATATAACTATTCTTATTTATGGTGAAAGCGGTGTGGGTAAGGAAGTTTTTGCAAGAGCTATTCACAACTCAAGTAAAAGAGCGGGCAAAGAACTCATTAGTGTTAACTGCGGTGCCATACCTGAAGGAATTTTGGAGAGCGAACTTTTCGGTCATAAGAAAGGAGCTTTCACCGGAGCAGTTGAAAGTAGAAAAGGATATTTTGAAATTGCCGACGGTGGAACTTTGTTCCTTGATGAAATTGCTGAAATGCCTCTTACCACACAGGTTAAACTTTTAAGAGCAATTGAATTTCAAGAATTCATGAGAATTGGTGCAGAGACTGTTACTAAAGTTGATGTAAGAATAATTACAGCAACCAATAAAGATTTACAGCAAGAAGTTAACAGCAGAAAATTCAGGGAGGATCTCTACTTCAGGTTGAAAGCAGTAACTTTGAGCATTCCCCCTCTTCGTAAACGAAAAGAAGATATCGAGTTATTGGTTAATCACTTTCTCGAAGGATATGCATCTGCAAACAAAATTGATTTGCCGCATGTTAGGCCGGAAACGATGGATTTGCTTGTGGATTATGATTGGCCAGGTAATGTACGTGAATTAAAAAATGCAGTAGAAACTGCGACAGCTCTAAACAGAAACGGAGTATTGGATGTAAATTCTTTTTCGCAGTTATTCGTACAGAAAGAAAACCCATACCAGAACAGAAATCTCCCCGTGTTTTTAAGAAAAACACCGGAGGATGCAGACAGAGAAATTCTTTACCGAGCCTTGTTTGAGATAAAGAAAGATTTAATTGAACTTAAAGATCTGGTTATTCAAACTGGAAGAGAAAGCTCTGTAAAGCCTGAAGAACCAAAGAAAAATCAATTCTCTCTGGATGAACTAGAAAAAGAGACAATAAAGGCCGCCCTTGACAAAACAAGGGGAAACAAAAGGAAAGCTTCAAAATTGCTTAATATCAGTGAAAGAACGCTTTACAGGAAGATAAAACAATACGATTTAGTTGAAGAATAATATTGTATAATTTAAATAGAAATAAATCAGGTTTAATGCATTCGCTGGTGCTGCTTCTGTTGTTCGTTACTAGTGCGTTGATTAATTTTGGTTGCGGTACATATTCTTTTACCGGTGCATCTGTCCCGACACACTTAAGGACAATTGCAATTCCTATTGCTGATGATAAAAGTCCGGCAGCTATACCTGGAATAAGAGAACTTCTTACGGATAACTTAATTCAGAAGTTTATTAATGACAACTCTCTTCAGGTAGCAGAGAGATCAAAAGCGGATGCAACCTTAGAATGTGTAATTACTTCTGTTACTGATGCACCTGCAATTGTAAGTGCTGGTGAGCAGATTTCATCAAGACGTCTGACAATAAATGTAAAAGTGATTTATAAAGATCTTGTCTTGAAAAAAACAATTTTTGAAAATAATTTTAACAATTATGGCGATTATGTTCCCGGTGAAGCAACTAACGACAGGGAGGTCGCAATTGCAACTGCTGTAGATAAAATATCAGAAGATATTTTACTCGCTGTGGTTTCGGGCTGGTAAAAAAGAGGGAAATTTTATGGATACTATAGTTTTAATAAGTTACTTTATTTCGCTGTCTATTCTTTTCATTTTCGGACTTCACGGATTCGTTCTGCTTTACTATCACCGGAAGTATAAAGATATAAATGTAAATCCTGCCGATGAATTCGATGAAAAACCTTTGGTCACCATTCAATTGCCTTTATATAACGAGCTCTACGTTGTTGAAAGGTTGATTGATAGGGTGTGTGAAATTGAGTACCCGAAAGAGAAATTAGAAATTCAGGTATTGGATGATTCAACTGATGAGACAGTCGGTGTTGTTTCAGAAGTTGTGGAAAAAAAGAAACAGGAAGGTTTCAATATTAATCATATCAGAAGAAATAATCGTGAAGGATTTAAAGCTGGAGCACTTAAGGAAGGTTTAAAAACTGCCTCAGGTGATTATGTTGCTATTTTTGATGCTGATTTTATTCCCCACTCAGATTTTCTTAATAAAACTTTAAAGTTTTTTACTGATGATAAAGTGGGAATGGTTCAAACACGTTGGGAACATCTTAACGGAGATCATTCACTCATTACCAGGGCACAGGCACTGGCACTTGATGGGCATTTTGTTATTGAGCAAGCCGTTCGTAATAAAGCTGGTTTCTTTATAAATTTTAATGGTACAGGAGGAATCTGGAGAAAATCCTGTATCGAAGATGCGGGAAACTGGCATGCCGATACTTTAACTGAAGATCTGGATCTTAGCTACAGGGCTCAGTTAAACGGATGGAAGTTCATCTTTTTAAAAGATTTTACTTCTCCTGCAGAGTTGCCTTCAGAAATTAATGCTTTAAAATCCCAACAGTTCAGATGGACAAAAGGTGCAATTGAAACTGCTAAAAAAATTCTTCCGCTGGTTTGGAGATCCGATATTCCATTAAGAATAAAACTTTATAGCTCTTTCCATCTGACCAACAATATTGTTTTTCCTTTTATTCTTCTTGCAGCAATTTTAAATGTGCCTCTCATCTTTGTAAAAAATAGCGGAGGTCACGAAGTTTATTTTGCTTTCATGTCCATTTTTGTTTTGGCATTCATAAGTTCATTTCTCTTTTACTTATACTCTCAAAAAGACATTCATCCAGACTGGCGCAAAAGAATAGTTCTCTTCCCGATTTTTATGGCTGGAAGCATGGGTTTCGCTCTTAATAATTCACGTGCTGTTTTTGAAGGACTTCTAAACAGAAAGAGCGAGTTTGTAAGAACACCAAAGTTTAAATTAGTTTCCGAAAAAGATACCTGGGTTGGGAAAAAATATTCGAATAAAAAAATTGGTTTTTCTGTTATTGTAGAATTGATATTGGCATTCTATTGCTTGGTGGGCGTTGTATCAAGCATATACTTTATGGAGTTGGCAACACTTCCTTTTCAGCTTTTATTTTTTATTGGGTTTTCTTTTGTGTCCATAACTTCAATCAAGCATGCATTTGCGAAAAGCTTTAAATAAATGATTGTGCCCGGATCGTGGATGATAAATTAGTTGCCAAAATAAAATTTTTATACGATAGGAATAATAATTCTCCCCTGTTTCTGAAAATTGCTGATTTTTGCCTCACCGAAAATGATGTTCAAAAGGCTTTCCTGATACTTGAAGAAGGATTAAAGATTTTTCCCGAACACCCTTTATCTTTTATTTTGATGGGGAAGGCTAATTCAATACTCGGAAATTTTGATGAAGCGGATTCATATATTAAGCGGGCTAGTGAGCTGCTTGATTCCAGCCGGACTTATTCTTATTATAAAAATGAATTTAAACTAACCGATAAACCGATATCACCTTTTGATTCCTCAAGAGGAAGTATTTTTATAAATACTTCTGACGAAAAAGAGACTAACTTAAAAGCTAAAGAAAAATCAGCTAATAAATCGCAATCAATTGATGACAGACTAGCACAGCTGGCAGATGAGGTAATGAATGCCAGGATTGAAAGAAATAATGATTATTTTATTCCCGTAACAAATCAGGATTCACATTCTCTTGATACGAGTAAGCTCGC
>Ga0326726_10002151_pt1 | contig 18182 bp, 14 predicted proteins | sample MHFenrmetagenome_2_FD_207603 | JGI IMG/M metagenome (GOLD analysis project Ga0326726, IMG submission 207603) | Lab enriched peat soil microbial communities from Michigan Hollow, Ithaca, NY, United States - MHF15MN | ecosystem: Environmental > Terrestrial > Soil > Wetlands > Peat | place: USA... | reverse complement strand
CGTCGAGCGTGTTGACCGTATAGGGATTGGTTGGGTTGGTCGAGGACGGCAGGCAGTTCGGCTCGCCGTTGCAGCGGATGATGTCGGGCGCATGGCCGCCGCCCGCGCCCTCGGTGTGATACATGTGGATGGTGCGGCCGCCGATCGCCGCCATCGTGCTCTCGTAGAAGCCGGCCTCGTTGATGGTGTCGGCGTGGAGCTGGACCTGGAAGTCGTATTCGTCGGCCACTTTCAGGCAGGCGTCGATGGTGGCAGGCATGGCGCCGAAATCCTCGTGGATCTTCACGCCGATGATGCCGCCGGCGAGCTGCTCGACGATTGATTCCGGCTTGTGCGAGCTGCCGCGCGCGAAGAAGCCGAAATTCATGGCGAAGCCTTCGGCCGCGCGCAGCATCTGATCCGAGGTCCAGGGACCGCCGCAGTCGACGTTGAAGTTGGGCCCGAGCGCGCCGCCGATCATGGTGGTGACGCCGCTCGAAAGCGCGTGGGCGCACTGGTCGGTGCCGACGAAGTGCACATGCACGTCGAAGCCGCCGACGGTGGCGATCATGCCCTCGCCGTGAAGGATCTGCGTGTTCGGCCCGACGATGAGGCGCGGATCGACGCCGGCCATCACGTGCGGATTGCCGGCCTTGCCGATGCCGACGATCTTGCCGCCCTTGACGCCGATGTCGCCCTTGACGATGCCGGCGACCGCATCGATGACGAGCACATTGACGATGACAAGGTCGATGGCGCCGTCGGCGAGGCGATGGCCGGCATCGATGCCCATGCCGTCGCGCAGCGTCTTGCCGCCGCCGATCAGGCATTCCTCGCCATAGACGGCATGGTCGCGCTCGACCTCGACGAGCAGCGAGGTGTCGCCGAGGCGCACGAGATCGCCGGTCGTCGGGCCATACATGGCGGCGTAGTCCTTGCGCGTCATCGTGGCCATCGAACGCCTCCCTCGATCACGCGCCCTTGAAGCCGCGGGTGCGGGCGCGGGCGACCGCAGCCGCCTTCACGGCGTCGGACTTTACGAGCCCGTTGGTGAGGTTGTTGAGGCCGGTGACCACGCCGTCGCCGCCGAGTTCGACCAGCGTTACCTCCTTGGCGTCGCCCGGCTCGAAGCGGGCGGAGGCGCCGGCCGCTACATCCAGTCGCATACCGAATGCGGCGGCGCGATCGAACTCGAGGGCCGCGTTGGCCTCGAAGAAGTGATAGTGGCTGCCGACCTGCACCGGCCGGTCACCGGTGTTCGTGACGCGCAGCGTGACGCGCCGGCGGCCGGCGTTGAGCTCGAGCGTGCCGTCGGCGGCGATGACCTCGCCGGCGCGCGGCTCGCCGGCATCAACGGCCCGCGTCCCCGGCCGGATCGGCTGATGCACCGTGATCATCTTGGCGCCGTCGGGGAACATGGCTTCGATGTTCAACACCTCCAGCATTTCGGCGACGCCGGGCATGACATCGTCGGTGGTCAGCAGCGTGGACCCCCGGCCCTTCAGCGCGGCCAGCGACTGGCCGAGACGGGCGCCATAGAGCAGCTCGTCGCAGATGTAGGCCACCGCCTCGGGATGGCTGAGCCTGATGCCGAGGCTCCGGTGTTTGCGCGCCAGCTCGGCGGCGGTGAAGATCGTCAGGCGCTCCTGTTCGGTCGGCGTGAGCATCATCGGCTGTGCGCCCCTTGCGCTGATTTCGGCGGCCATGGCCGGCGTTACCGCATCCTTAACCAAGCCGTGGCAAAGTGCCAGAAGCCATTCACAGGTCAGGAGCAGACCATGGTCCGGATGATCGCGATTCTGGCCGGGATGGGCCTGGTGTTCGCGCTGGTGTTCGGTTTCGCCCGCAGCTCGAGCGCGGTGCAGGTCACGTTCTTCGGCAGCGGGTTGCCGACGCCCGATCCCTCGAACTTCGAGGATTGCGGGCCGGCGACCTTCGGCAGCAAGCCGGTCAACGACGACTGCTATGCCTATCTGAAGCCCGGCAACAACGACCCCACGGAGTGCGACTATACCCTGGGCTTCCGCGCCGCCGACACGCCGGTGATGCGGCTGCGGGTGAAGGTCGCGCTCATGCGCGACGGCAAGGTGATCGGGCGCGACAACATCCAGATCAACAGCCTCGACCGGCCGGCCGACGACCCCTACGTGACCAAGACGTTCCGCGGCGAATGCGACGCCAAGCAGCTCCGCATCCTGGAAGCGCGGGCCTATGTCGCCGGCCAGGAGACCGACCTGATCGCGACCGGCAGCATCGGCTCCAAGAGCCTGATCCCGTTCTTCTCCGACTTCTTCATCAAGATCGGGCCGGCGTCGGAGAGCTGAGCGGACCCGCTATGCCCGAATCAGGAAGAACATGAGCGCGGCGAGGCCGACCGCGATCAGCAGGGCGAGAACCACGAGGCGCCGCATGGCCGCATTGCGGGCGACGACAGCCGCCGGATTGATCCGGCCCTCGAGCGCATCGACGGCGTCCTTGGCCTCCTTCAGATCGACGCCGGCGGCCTGACGATAGAGTTTGATCGCCTCGATCTTCCGGCCCGCGGTGACGAGCGCGGAGACGCGCTGCATCGCCTCGTCCGGCAGCGTCGGCGCGGCGTCCGTCCTCGGCGGCTTGCCGGCGGCGATCAACTCGATGGCATCTTTTGCCTCGCTCAGTCCGGCGCCGGTGGCGTCGCGATACAACTTGATGGCCGCGATCTTGTTGCCGGAAGCGATCTGCGCCTTGATGTCGTCGAGCAGCTGCTGCAGCGAGGGCGTGTCCATGGCTAGCCTCGCCGCAACAGGAAGATCGCGGCTGCCGCGAGGGCGGCCAGCACAAGCAGCAGGATGGCGACGCCGACGCGGCCGAGACCGCGCGGCCGCTCGACCGTGCGGGCGTGCGGGCGCTCCCGCACGCCGACAGGCTGCGGTGGATCGTCCGGCGCGCGGGCCGGCTGCCCTGCCGGCGCTTCGGTCGGCGGTGTCGCCTGTCCCTGATCGTTGCCGGTCAGACGCATGGTCGGGAGCGTCATATGCATGGTCTTGCGACCGCCCTCGCCCTCGATCGTGGCGGTGCCGGCGATCTTCGAGAGATCGAGGCCGGCAAACCTGAGAACCGTGCCGGCCATGCCGCCGCCGGGGACGGCCTGCAGGATCTGCCTGATCTGCCGGCCGAGATCCTCGATATTGACCTCGCTGGACTGGGTAACCGCGGCGGACTTGTGGGCGGCCACCCATTCGACGGCATGCTCGGCCACCCTCTGGTCGACGCCCATGGTCTCCCGACACAGCGCTACCGCCGCGTCCCTGTCGCCGGCGGCGAGGTGATGGCGGATGCCGTCGATCGCCTGCTGCAGTTTCACGATATCCATTGATCGCCCCCGCGAGTCGTCACCACCGGTGCGTTCAGCCGGCGGGCTTGTCCGGCCACGGACACAGCGTCAGCAGAACGCAATCGGGACAGCGCGGGTTGCGCGCCGTACAGGTTTCGCGGCCGTGCAGGATCATGGCGTTCGCGAAGGCGGTATGCTTGTGCGTCGGAACCGCTTTGGCGAGCGCCGCCTCGACCTCATCCGCATCGTCCGATTGCGCCAGCCCCAGGCGGTTGGCGACGCGCAGCACATGGGTGTCGACGGGGATGGCCTGCTGGCCGAAGGCATTGCCGCGGACCATATTGGCGGTCTTGCGTCCGACGCCCGGCAAGGTGACCAACTCCTCGACCGTGCGCGGCACCTCGCCGCCGAACTCCTCGACGAGCTTGCGGCCGCAGGCGATGACCGTCTTCGCCTTGTTGCGATAGAAGCCGGTGGAACGGATCTCCTGCTCGAAGGTGGCAAGATCCGCGTCGGCGTAGTCGGCCGCCCGCCGATACTTCTTGAAGAGGGTCTTCGTCACCTCGTTGACGCGGGCGTCGGTGCACTGCGCCGACAGGATGACCGCGATCAGCAGCTCCAGAGGATTGCTGAAATGCAGGGCGATCTTCGGATCGGGATAGCGCTGCAGCAGCCGCTTGGTGATGTCGCCCGCATCAGGCACCGTCAAGCGCTGCTTGGCCTTGGTCGCCGGTTTCGCCCGCGTCGCCATCTTCAGGTCCCTGCTCTTGCCCCCGTCAGCGGCGGATCATCGATCAGATCGCCCGCCTTTGCCAGCAGCGTCGAGCGATGGACCCCATGCCCAGCGGAAGGTGATGTCATCTCAACGCAGGGGTAGGTCCAACCTCGAAAACTCGCGGAACAACCTTACGCAAAAGGTTAAGGCGGGTGGGCAGCATCGGGCGTTGCCCTTTCGTCGGGCCGTGCTTTTCAACCTGTCCACGATGTCAAAGATCGAGCCGGTTTCCAGCAGCTAAGCGTTTGGAACAATACAAGAACTCTGACCGTCTGTCAAACGGGTTTCGACCACGTGCACCTTGTCTGCCCTGACGAACGCTCCGGCCGACCGTCGGCGTCTTGCTCATAGAGACGGCCGGCCGCGGCATCGCCTCGTACGCAAAGCATTCAAATGCGGAACTCCGCAGAGATGGCGGCGAGGGCACAGTCTGACCGATTGTGGAATTCGGCGTTGCGGCCACGGATCGAGTTCGTAGTATGCCGACACGGAGCGGCTGCCAACCTGGCGTGTGCCGGGTGACGCACCCGATGTGAGATCATGCCGGCTCGCGACAGCGCCGGGGGTGACCATCGCAAACCCAACCGGCCTGACCCGAGAGATTTAGAGGTTCCCGATGAGCGACGTAATCGACAGGCCGTCTTCAGACTCCAATCCGGAAGCCGAAGCGCCGTTCCGTCCGCATACGTCCCATTGGGGGGTGTTCTCGGCGCGCTGGTCGAAGGGCCGGCTCGAAGTCCGTCCGCATCCGGACGATCCCGATCCCAACCGCATCATCGAGAATTTCCCCGGCGCGCTGCATCATCGGGCGCGCGTCGCGCAACCGATGGTCCGCCGCGGCTGGCTCGACCGTGGACCCGGGCCCGACGACCGCCGGGGACGCGACGAGTTCGTGCCGTTGCCGTGGGACAAGGCGCTCGACCTGCTCGGCGCCGAGCTCTGCCGCGTTCGCGACACGCACGGTCCGGGGGCCGTGTTCGGCGGCTCCTATGGCTGGGCGAGCGCCGGCCGCTTCCACCACGCCCAGAGCCAGATCCACCGTTTCCTCAATACGGCGCTCGGCGGCTACGTGAAGTCCGTCAACAGCTACAGCTCGGGTGCCGCCTCCGTGATCGTCCCGCACGTCCTCGGCGATTACGTGAATCTGACCATGAACAACGTCTCCTGGGAACAGGTGGCCGAGCACAGCCAGATCGTCGTCGCCTTCGGCGGCATGGCGTTGAAGAACAGCATGGTGGCGGGCGGCAGCGTCAGCCGGCATGTCGAGCGCGGCGCCATGGATCGCGCCCGGGCCCGCGGCTGCGAGTTCGTGCTCGTGGGTCCGCTGCGCGCTGACCTGCCGGACGAGGTCGGTGCCACCTGGATCAGCAGCGTCCCCGGCACGGACACCGCCCTGATGCTGGCGCTCGTGCATACGCTGGTGGCGGAAGGGCTGCACGATCGCGCCTTCCTCGAGCGCTACACCACCGGCTGGCCCGTCTTCGAGCGCTACCTTCGGGGCGAGACCGACGGCCAGCCGAAGGATGCCGCCTGGGCGGCCGCGATCACCGGCGTCGACGCCGAGACCATCATGGCGCTGGCGCGCCGGTTGCACGGGCACCGCGCGCTCATCGTGGTGTCGCACTCCCTGCAGCGCGCCGAGCATGGCGAGCAGCCGGTCTGGATGGGCGCCGTGCTCGCCGCAGCACTCGGGCAGATCGGCCTGCCCGGCGGCGGCTACGGCTATGCGCTCGGCGCGATTGCCTATTACGGGCGGCGGGCGAACGCCGTGCCGATGGCGACCCTGTCTCAAGGCAAGAACGGCGTCGCGGATTTCATTCCTGTCGCGCGCATCGCCGACATGCTGCTGGGCCCGGGCACCCCCTACCGCTACAACGGCGAGACCCGGACCTATCCCGACATCCGCCTCGTCTATTGGGCCGGCGGCAACCCCTTCCATCACCACCAGGATCTCAACCGGCTGCGGCGTGCGGTTGCGCGAGTCGACACCTTCGTCGTGCACGAGCTCGGCTGGACGGCGACGGCGCGGCACGCCGACTTCGTCCTGCCCTGCACCATGACGCTGGAGCGCGAGGACATCGGCGGCAGCTCGCACGACCCCCTCCTGGTGCCCATGCATGCGCTCTCGGCGCCCTACGCGGAGGCGCGGGACGACTACGCGATCTTCGCTGACCTCGCGGAGCGCCTCGGCGCGCGCGACACCTTCACGGAGGGGCGCAGCGTGCGCCAATGGCTGGAACATCTCTACGAACCCACGCGCGCCGGCCTCGAGAAGATGGGATTGCCGGCGCCGAGCTTCGCGGAGTTCTGGGCCGGCCATGGTCTCGAGCTGCCGCAGGCGCCGGATGATGGCGGATACCTGAGAAGCTTCAAGGAGGACCCGGCCGGCGCGCCCCTCAAAACCCCGAGCGGCCGGATCGAGGTTTTCTCCTCGACCATCGCGAGCTTCGAAGAGCCGGATTGTCCCGGCCATCCTGCCTGGCTGCCGCCGGCCGATGTCCCGTCAGCGCAGGCGCCGCTGATGCTCGTCGCCAATCAGCCGAGGACCCGCCTTCATAGCCAGCTGGATTTCGGCGGCCACAGCGCCGAGGCCAAGCATCGCGGGCGCGAGGTTGCGCGCATGCACCCGGACGACGCGGCGGCGCGCGGCATCTCGGACGGAGACATCGTTCGCCTCTTCAACGCGCGCGGCGCCTGCCTGGCAGGTGTGCGCGTCACGGACGGGATCCGGCGCGGCGTCGTTCAGCTTCCGACCGGCGCCTGGTACGACCCCGTGGACCCCGAGGAGGAGATGCCCCTCTGCGTGCACGGCAACCCGAACGTGCTCACCCGCGACGTCGGCACCTCCGCGCTCGCTCAGGGTTGCACCGGGCAGCTCACGACCGTCCAGGTCGAACGCTTCACCGGCAACCTGCCGCCGATCCAAGCCTTCGACGGCCCCGTAGCCGGCGGATAGGCGACGCGGAGCTCGCCATGAGCGAAGGCTCTTGTCATTGCGGCGCGGTCCGCTGCCGTTTTGAAGGGACCCCCGAGGCCGCCACCGCCTGCAACTGCACGGTGTGCCGGCGCTACGGGGTGCTCTGGGCCTATGATTTCGAAGACGAGCGGATACGCGTATCGGGCCCGACCAACATGTATGCCTGGGGAGACCGGAACCTCGGCTTTCACTTTTGTGCGGGCTGCGGCTGCGTCGCCTATTGGCGCGCGATCAAACCGCGCGAGGACGGTCGCCGCCGCATCGCCGTCAATCTGCGGCTCGCGGAACCGGAAGCGGTGGGTGCCATCGTCATCGATCACTTCGACGGGCTTGTAAGCTTCGACGATCTGCCGCGCGACGGACGGTGCGTCGCGGATATGTGGTTCTAAGCGGGGATCCGCCCCCTGCCGCACCTGCTCCGCAGCGACAGACCGACCCTACGCGGCACGCGGGAGCAGCCTCATGTCATGCTGCCATGTTCCATCCTTCTGCAGTTCGAGCCTGATGGCGACTCCTGGAAAGCCGCCCTGAACTGAGGCCATGTGTTGCGCGAGCCGTGTCGCCGCCCTGTGCACCCGATCATTGACGACGGTCGTGCCCTCATCGGGAAACTGCGGACAACTGATGTCGTAGAACAACGCTCTCTGGCCTTGCTCGACGCCTTCGGTGATCTGGCAGCAGATCGTCTCGAAGGTCGGAGGCGTGTACTCGATCAACGCATCGCTGAGCTCTTGAAGAAGAGCCATCGTGTCCGGCCCGCCAGGCAGCAGGTCGCGCAACAGATCGGCCGGGTTCGCCTCCCCGCCCGCCAACAGCGCCTGATCATCGCTTGCCAGGCGCCCGAACGAGTCCTGGCCGATCTGCAGATCGAACCAGTTGAAGGCCGCTGCGGCATCGACTCGCAGCGGCCGAATGGCGTTGATCCGCTCGAACAAAGGCCGCACTTCGGCGTCGCGTGCGGCCTCCTTGAGCGCCTGATACTGCTCGAAGAGCCAGCGCTGCTGCTTGCGGAGGGACGTCTTTACGTCCTCGTCCGGGCTCTCCAGACAGGTGAAGGCATCGCCGCGGAGGATGTAAAGGCCGACACCCTCACAACGCTTATTCTGGGTATTGCGAAAGCCGGCCCGCATGAAGCCCTGGTCATCCGCCTCCGACTGTCGGGCCTCGATGTCTATGCCGAGCGACGCCCAGCGCGACGGCGCGGCGATTGCACAGCCATCCGACAAGATGCGCTTCCAATAGGCGATGAACGCCGGTGCCAGCGGCTCGTTCGGCTGCAGCACCAAGGCGCGGTTCACCAGGTTCCGATTATCCTGGTCCGGTTCGTCGATCCATTCCATGGCCAAGCCCTCATCTCTATGCGCGCGCACGGAGAGATGAATCATTCCCGATAGCTTAAGAACCGGTAAATGCCACGGAGGAAGCGCGGCAGGAGACCCTTGCACCTGACGCGGCCAACGAGGCTGCCATTGCCGCGGCCGCGGCACGGGGGCGAGGACGTGGCCGTGGCCGATGTCATCGATCTGGAGAGCCGCTGAGCCTATTCAGGGTCAGATTTCGCGGTCTTGGCGGCCCGCGCTCGAACCCGATGGCGGCAGTCATCAGATCGCGGAGGATGAGCCATGCCGTGTGCAACTCGCCTTTGAGGAAGAGCGTGGCTGCCTCATCGAGGAGCGCAGGTTCACATGCGGACACTCCAGCGGATCGTCGGGTACCTGCGCGCCTTTAAGGAGGATCCGGCCGGCGCCGCGCTCAAGACTCCGAGCGGCCGGATCGAGGTTTTCTCCTCGACCATCGCGAGCTTCAGCGAGCCGGATTGTCCGGGCCATCCCGCCTGGCTTCCGCCGGCCGACGCCCCATCAGCGAAGGCGCCGCTGATGCTCGTCGCCAATCAGCCGAGCACGCGCCTGCATAGCCAGCTGGATTTCGGCGGGCACAGCGCCGAGGCCAAGCATCGCGGGCGCGAGGTTGCGCGCATGCACCCGGAGGACGCGGCGGCGCGCGGCATCTCCGGCGGGGACGTTGTTCGCACCTCCAACGCGCGCGGCGCCTGTCTGGCCGGTGTGCGCGTCACGGACGGGATCCGGCGCGGCGTCGTTCAGTTGCCCACCGGCGCCTGGTACGACCCCGTGGATGCGGAGGAGGAGATGCCGCTCTGCGTGCATGGCAACCCGAATGTGCTCACCCGCGACGTCGGGACCTCTGCGCTCGCTCAGGGTTGCACCGGGCAGCTCACGACAGTCCAGGTCGAACGCTTCACGGGCAACCTCCCGCCGATCCAAGCCTTCGACGGCCCCGCGGCAGGCGGGTAGATCCTGCCCTCGCCCCACTGCCGTCGCAGAACCTCATGAGGAGTGGCGAGGGAGTGTACCCATACACGCCAGGATCGGATGTCCGCTTTCGAGGCCAACCCGGACAACTTTTGCGTGGCTGCGCAGCGTCAGGTCTGACCTGACTCGGACATTGCGGCTCAGGTGCTTGACACATGCCCAACCGTGCTCAAATTCGGTCTAGGGTCGATACAGCTGCCTGCGGCCTATTGGGATGGTGAACGCATCGCTTTTCTCCGCACCCTCGCCGAAACGGCAAGCTTTGATGCGTGGCATTCACAACTGTCGATTTGCGCTGATCATGATATTGGCCGGGCACGCGGATGCTGCGTACGCGGCCGGCTCGTCATTGCCCTATGGCGAAGGCGGGTATGTTCCCGACTTTGTGAAGATCGTGCGGCAATACAACGCGAGCGGCGATGAATTCCGCATCGAAGGCGTGTGCAAATCGGCATGTACTCTGTTTCTTGGCATCCGCAACGTCTGCGTCGAGCGTAGCGCCCAGCTGATGTTCCACGCCGGCCATGACATCGCCGAAAACCGCACCGGGCCCGACACACGTGCGAGCCGCGCGGCCCTCTATCGCTACAGCGAAAGCCTGCGGCGCTATCTGCTCGAAGGACATTACATGGATACTGACGCATTTCACACGCTGCCCGGCAGCGCTTTGATCGACCGCTTCGGCTATCGCGAGTGCCCGCCGAAGTAGTCGGCTTGACCGGAGATCCCGCAACTACGCTCAACTGTCTGCGGGTGGCTCTCTGATGTTTTTGTTTTGCCCGATTCGCCACAAGACATTGCCGGATCAACGATCACGAAGTCCCGGATTCCCCATGGGCTGATACATGAGCAGCGGCGCTGCGCTGGAGAGGCAAAACAGTGTGGGTGCGATTCGCTCTTACGATGGCCTTTGAACAGTAAACAGACCGTTGAGCCGTCACGCGGGAATCCCGTGTTGGCACCACTCGCAAGTGCCAACCGGGGCGAGGCATGACCGCTTTCGGAGACGAACCCGACGCGGCGCGGAAACGCCGATTCGGCAGAGTTTGACCCAAAGCGGTCCTTCGGAGCGGCTCGCCACTGCACGCAAGCAATTGGACCAAGGTCCAATTGTGGGCTGCGCTCTACGGTCCTAATAACTTTGGTAACGGCCGAGGGAAGATCCACCGTCGAAGCCGGCGCAGAGAGTTGGACGAGCATATGATGTCGAACGGAATCGTCGGCAGGCTGAGCATAGTCGCTCCCCGTGACGGGGAGGCGGAGGCCGTGGAGGTAATTGTGCCCGAGGCGTTGCGGACACAATTGCAGCGCATCATTACATCTCAGGAATTCGACGCATCCGATCGGAATCGCCGGTTTCTTCAGTACGTGGTCGAGGAAACGCTCGTGGGACGCACCGAGCGTATCAAAGCGTACAACGTCGCAACTTCGGTGTTCGGACGCGACGCGAGCTTCGATCCGCAGACTGATCCCATCATTCGCATCGAGGCCAGCCGACTGCGGCGTTCGCTGGAGCGTTACTATCTGACAGCTGGGAAGCACGATCCTGTCCGCATCGAGATTCCCAAGGGGACTTATGTCCCGACCTTCCGCACCGATGCAGACAAACCGCCAGTCTCGGACGTATCGGTCCCAGAACTCAGCGACACTACTCCGGCAGTATCCAGCTCTGCGGCAAAGATCGAAGTCGACGGAAATGGCTGGAGGCGGCGCATCGCGGCTGCGGCCGGCCTGCTCGCGGTCCTTGTACTGGCGTGGCTGGGCGTCTCGTGGACCGGACACTATCCGCCGTTCTCCACGCAACGCCAAGCAGCGGCTGTGACTGAGCGCGTGCCGGCAATCTTCGTTGCACCCTTCGACAACGATGGCGGGAATGCATCAGACGATGGACTTACACGCGGTTTCACACGGGAGGTGATCATCGGTCTTGCTCGAACCGATGGCTTGTTTGTCTATGGACCGGAGGGCAGCTTTCTCCATGGGACCGGCGCCGATCCTAGCCGAGTTCACGATTTGCAAGTCGACTTCGTGCTCACTGGTGGGGTATCAGTTTCAGAGAACCAGTTTCGTGTTGCGGCACTCCTCATCGACGCAAGAACAGGGAGGATTCTCTGGTCGAATATCTTCGAGCGCGACATCACGGGCGGCAATGTTTTTGACGCTCGTGAGTCTATCGCTAACCAAATTGCGCTTGCCGTGGCGCAGCCCAACGGCGTTTTTTTAGGGGCACAGAAGAAGTCAGTCAGAACAGAGGCGACAGTCCGAGCGTCATTTATGACGACGCGACACTGACAAGGAAAGAAGCCCAGTTGCGGCGATCAGACAGCGTACTGCGCGAGACATGGATCAGGTGTCTGCTCCTGGCAAAGTACTGACCCGAGCCTAGGCGGAGCGGCTACCGGGGGGTAAAGCCGACATGGAGCGGACATTGCTGGACTAGCGCTGTTGACCCAACTCGGACATCGGTGCCTGGGAGTGCGCTTCCTGTGAAGGTCACCCTGCGGCCAAACAGCACGAGGTCGACAATCTCGAGATCAGCAACGACGCCGTCACGAGCGTGATTGCGTTAAGATTGGCGTTGATTTGACTTGGAAACGCGCGACGCGTTTCATAGCTCTGCGGATCGCACGGTGCCGACGGGGTTGGTTCGCGGTTGTGAAGTGCCCGGAAGAAGCCCACTCATGAGGGAGGAAAGCCATGGGCGCGAAGGGCTACGCGGGGTTGGCGGCGGTCGGTTTGTTGGCGGCAGCGCTTTCCGCTTGCGGCATCTTGGGCAACGGCGGGAGTGACATCGCGCCTGTCGAGGTTCAATCCGATGATTCCGGCTTGCCGGCGCGCTACGGTCTCTATGCCGAGGAGGAGGGCGTGCTCGGCCGCCTCGATGTCCAGAAGAGTGCGCAGGCGCAGACCTGGGAGAGCCGCTCGAACCTGCAGCCTGACGTGACCTTTATCATCTTCGATCGGTCGCTGGCCGACCGCTCGCTGCGACTGAGCGATGCGATCGCGCTTCGAAAGGTCGCGCATGTGCGAAACGGTGTCGCCACTTCCGGTGCGGCGACGCCGCCGCAGAAAGACCCCTGGGTAGTCGTCGATTTTCCGGAGTTTGACGTGCCGCTCGATTTCCAGCCGATCGACGGGTCGCCCAAAATGGTGAGGGTAATCCCGATGCAGCCGCTGGCGTCGGCCCTCTATTCCCTCCAGCTCCACGTCGGCAAGTCGGTTGTCGCCGGACGCTTCGGCGTCCAATGGTCGAGCATCGACGAGGCCCGGTATACCTCCGCCAACTGCGTCGACCGTTATGCCGACCTGCCCGTCTACAGGCTCTGCTCCGACCTGCCAGTGCAGCTGCCCGAGCAACCCATCACTCGGCACTCGCTGCAACAGCAACAGGTGCAACAACCCCACAAGACCCAGCCGGCCGTGCCGCAAGCGCCGGAGCAGCCGGCGCCCAAGCAGCAGGCGTTGCAGCAGCAAGCGCCGGAACAGCCAACGACGATGGCGTCTGCCAACGGGCTGAAGCTGCGCGACGTCAGGGTGGCCCGCGCGGTGGATCGGGGCGTCGCGATGCTGACTGTCGAGGGCACAGTCGTGAACACGGGCAATGAGGCGCGCCGGGTACCGACGCTGATGGCGACCGTAAGCGACGCCGAGGGCGCCCGGCTCAATCGCTGGACCTTCACCGCCGAGAATCCCCGATTGTCACCAGGCGGTACGACCGGCTTCCGCACGCAGATGATGGACCCGACGGACCAATCGACCAGCGTGGCCGTGACGTTCACATCGGACAGCGCGCCGCAGGTACAATAGGTCGGTGCGTTACGCATTTATCGTGCCGGAGTGATCCGGATAGATCTGCGGAGCGCCCAAGCCGGAGTCCGCTCATGACACTTCGGCGACATGCCGAACCGCCAAAATGAGGACCGCTGACGGCCACAATGCGGACACTATTGGTGCACCCAGCGAATGGCTGCGTGCAGTACACGACGTAGCTGGGCCCCGAGGTCAGCCGAGGCACGCGGCCGCGCAGGCGTCGAGGATGGCGTCGACCTCGAGACGGTAGTGGCGGTAGAGCTCCGGCAGGTCGCCGGATTGGCCGAAATGCTCGACGCCCAGAGGCCGCACGCGGTGGCCGCGCACGCCGCCGAGCCACGAGAGCGTGGCCGGGTGGCCGTCAATGATCGTGACGAGCCCGGCGTCGGGTGCCAGCGGTGCCAGCAGCTTCTCGACGTGGGCGATCGAGCGGTGACCGGCTTGGCGGGCGCGCTCGGCGGCATGCCAGCCGGCATTCAGGCGATCGGCCGATGTCACGGCGAGCAGGCCGGCACCAGGAATCTCGTCGAGGATCTGGCGATGCGCTTCGATCGCTTCGGGTGCGATGGCGCCGGTGTAGACGATGGCGAGGCGGGCGCCGGGCGCCGGCGGCCTCAGCCAATAGCCGCCGGCGATGACAGCATCCCGCAGCGCATCGTCGATGCCGCGCTCCGGCTGGTCGACGGTCCGTGTGGAGAGGCGCAGATAGACCGAACCGCCCTTGACGTCGTGGAACCACTGGCTGTCGTCGACGGGTGCGCTGCCGTCGCGCTGCAAGTAGTCGAACGACCAGTCCATGATGGTCGCGAGCTCGTCGACGAAGGCGGGCTCGAAGGCAGCGAGACCGTCCTGCGCGAGGCCGATCAGCGGCGTGCCGACGGATTGATGGGCGCCGCCTTCCGGCGCCAGGGTGATTCCCGATGGCGTCGCCACCAGCAGGAAGCGCGCGTCCTGATAGCAGGCGTAGTTGAGGGCATCGAGGCCGCGCATGATGAAGGGGTCATAGAGCGTGCCGATCGGAAGAAGACGCACGCCAAACAACGAATGCGATAGCCCGAGGGCCGCCAGCAGGATGAATAGGTTGTTCTCGGCGATGCCGAGCTCGATATGCTGGCCCTGCGGCGACATCATCCAGCGCTGGGCCGAGACCACCTTCTGCTCGCTGAACACGTCCTCGCGGCGGTGGCGATTGAAGAGGCCACGGCGGTTCACCCAGCCGCCGAGGTTGGTGGAGACGGCGACGTCGGGCGACGTCGTCACGATGCGGTCGGCCAGCGGACCGCCCTCGCGCGCGAGATCGGCGAGGATGCGGCCGAAGCCCTCCTGGGTCGCCATCTTCGCCGTGGTCGAGAGCGGCAGCTTCGGCGGCACCGGCACGCGTGCGGCCAGGAAGCGCCGGGACGTGGCGGATGCGAATGGCACTTGCCCGAGAAATTGCTCCAGCTCCGCGGCTGGCATCTCAAGACCCGCGAAACGGTCCCACTCCGCGCCGTCGGCGATGCGGTTGCGGCGCTTGAATTCGGTCATCTGGTCCGGGTTCATCAGGCCGGCGTGATTATCCTTGTGGCCGGCGAACGGCAGGCCGAAGCCCTTGATCGTGTAGACGACGAAGCAGATGCGCTGATCGTCGGCGACGGCGTGGAAGGCCTCGAGCAGCGACTCCATGTCGTGCCCCGCCAGGTTGGTCATGAGGGTGGCAAGGTTGTCATCGTCATGCTCGTCGAGCAGCTTGCGGATGCCGGGCAACTGGCCGAGATCGCGCAGCAGATGCTCGCGCCAGCCGCGCCCACCCTTGAACACCAGCGCCGAATAGAGCGAGTTGGGGCAATCGTCGATCCATTGCCGAAGGGCGGCGCCGTCGGGGCGCCGGAAGGCAGCCTCCAGCCGCTTGCCGTATTTCAGCGTGACGACGCGCCAGCCGACGGCCTTGAACTGGCTCTCGATGCCCGCGAACAGGCGATCGGAGATGACGGCATCGAGGCTCTGCCGGTTGTAGTCGATGATCCACCAGGTGTTGCGGATGTCGTGCTTCCAGGATTCGATCAGCGCCTCGTGAATGTTGCCCTCGTCGAGCTCGGCATCGCCGACGATGGCGACCATGCGACCGGCCTCGGCGCCCTCCCGCATGAGTCCTTTCAGCTGAACATAGTCCTGCACCAGGCTGGCGAAGGCGGTCATGGCCACGCCGAGACCGACCGAGCCGGTCGAGAAGTCGACATCGTCGGCATCCTTGGTGCGCGACGGATAGGACTGGGCGCCGCCGAAGGCGCGGAAGCGCTCCAGCCGCTCGCGCGTCTGCTTGCCGAACAGATACTGAATCGCATGGAAAATTGGGCTGGCATGCGGCTTGACCGCGACGCGATCCTGCGGCCGCAGGACGTCGAAATAGAGCGCCGTCATGATGGTGGCGACCGAGGCGCTCGACGCCTGATGCCCGCCGACCTTGAGGCCGTCGCGATTCTCGCGCAGGTGATTGGCGTTGTGGATCATCCAGGAGGAGAGCCACAACACCTTCTGTTCAAGCGCGCGCAGGGTGACGAGCTTGTCCTGCAGGGACCATGAGGCGATGTCACGAGCCAGTGTCGTCATGGCAGGGTTTCACACTCCATATTCGATGGTGCGCGGCGGATGAAACCACAGATGAACACGGATGAACACAGGTGTATGGGCGCCCAAATCTCCGCGGTCTCAGCCAGTCCACCTTGACGCGGGCGAGGGCGTCGCCGAAGGTTCGGCGGGGATTCGTTGCCTGGGGGTTATCATGAGAACGATCGTTCTGCTGGCCGGCAGCTCGTGGCTGGCAGTTGCGGCTGCGTTGTCGATGACAGCCCTGGGGGCCGAGTCCGTGCCGGACGGGGGCAAGATCACCGTCAAGGTCACGGTGACCGCGACGTCCAAGGGCAAGAGCGACATCAGGTCGAGCACGATCGATCATTCCTTCACCGGCAGCTGCGTGCTGACGGCGGCCGGCAGGCTGCGCGGCGATCTCGCCACCGGCCAGCCGACGGCCGGGGATGTGTCCGCCATGGAGAGCACGACGACGAAGATGCAGGGGCAGATGGACGACGCCGGGCTCGAACAGTTCAGCAAGGAGATGGAAGCGAAGATGGCGGCCTGCGGCGACGACCAGGCCTGCGCCATGGCGGTCATGCAGGAAGCCATGAACGACCCGCGGGTGAAGGCCGGCGGCCAGATCGCCCAAGAGAACGCACCCGCCGTGAACGCGCTGGCGAACCGGATGGCGGACACGAACCTGCAGACCTTCACCCCGCAGCGCTGCGAGGGCACGATGAAGGTGAACGACCGCCATGTGACCGCCGATCCCGGCGGCGAGGGCGGCGCCGACGCCTACCAGGAGACGGTCACGATCAAGGACAGCGAGAAATACGACTGGGGCCTCGATCGCTGGACGATGACGGTGCTCGGCGACTTCAAGTCGGAGCAGTCGGTCTTCTCCTTCCGGCCGCCGCACAACGGGCAGTTCTCCTCGACCAGCACAGTCAAGGGCAAGGGCGAGACCGGCGTCACCTTCCTGCCCGACGGCGTGGCCTGGCCGGAGCGGTTCGGGCCGAAGCCCGGATTCCTCAAGGGCGGCTCGGAAACGCTGGACGCGCCGGGCGGCCAGGTGACCGTCAAATGGACGGTGCAGCGCGGAGGCTGAGCGGCGCTTCGAGTCTGCCGGCGATTGCGCGCGCGGCCGGCGGCCGGTAACTCTTACGGATGATTCGAATCCGACGCGTTCCCGACGATCTCGCCTCGGCCAACGCGGCCGCCGTCGTGCAGGTCCAGTCCATCCTGCGCGAGCAGTTTCCCGCGGCCCGGCCCATCGAATCCGCCGGCATCCCCGAGCTGTTGCGCAATCCGTTCAAGAAGCGCCTGCGCACCCTCTTGTTCGTCGCCGAGGATGGCGAAGACCAGATCAAAGGCTTCGCGCTCGTCATGTACGCGACCGACTTGAACTTCATCTATCTCGATTACCTCGCGACCCAGCTCGGCCGCGGCGGACACGGCATCGGCGCCGCGCTCTACGAGCGCGTCCGCGAGGAAGGCGCCGCGCTCGCTTGCGTGGGCATCTTCATCGAATGCCTGCCCGACAACCCCGCCCTCTGCACCGATCCCGTCGGAACGCTGAAGGCGAACGCCGACCGCCTGCGATTCTATGAGCAGTTCGGCGCGCGCCCGATCATCGGCACGAAGTACGACATGACCATCGAGCCGAACCTGGAGAACCCGCCCTACCTGGTCTTCGACGCCCTCGGCCGCGACACGCTGCCGGACCGCAAGCGGGCGCAGGCGATGGTGCGGGCCATCCTCGAGCGCAAATACGGCGAGCTGTGCCCGCCCGAATACACGGACATGGTCGTGAAGTCGTTTCAGGACGATCCGATCCGGCTGCGGCCGCTGCGCTATCTGCGGCGCGAGCCCGAGCCGGCGAAGGCGGCGCCGCGGCCCGTTGCCGATCGGATTCCGCTCGTCGTGAATGACAAGCACGAGATCCATCACGTGAAGGACCGAGGCTACGTCGAGGCGCCCGTGCGCATCTCCGCGATCTTGCGCGAACTGGAGCAGGCGGTGCCATTCGAGCGGCTGCCGCCGCGGACGTTCTCCGAGGACCATATCCGCGCCGTCCATGCCGGCGCCTTCGTCGACTATCTGCGGCGGGCCTGCGCGCTCGTCCCGGCCGGCAAGTCGATCTATCCCTACGTGTTCCCGATCCGCAACACCAAGCGACCGCCCAAGGAATTGCCGCTGCGCGCCGGCTATTTCTGCATCGATACCTTCACGCCCCTGAACGCCAATGCCTGGCTGGCGGCGCGGCGCGCGGTCGACTGCACGCTGACGGCCGCCGAGCGCGTGCTCTCCGGCGCCCGCTTCGCCTATTCGCTGGTGCGGCCGCCCGGGCACCATGCCGAGCGGCGCGCCTTCGGCGGCTTCTGCTACCTCAACAACGCGGCCATCGCGGCCAACTACTTCAGCCGCTACGGCCGGGTGGCCGTG
>Ga0326726_10002150_pt1 | contig 18186 bp, 15 predicted proteins | sample MHFenrmetagenome_2_FD_207603 | JGI IMG/M metagenome (GOLD analysis project Ga0326726, IMG submission 207603) | Lab enriched peat soil microbial communities from Michigan Hollow, Ithaca, NY, United States - MHF15MN | ecosystem: Environmental > Terrestrial > Soil > Wetlands > Peat | place: USA... | reverse complement strand
GACGGCCGCGCGGCTGCTCGTCGACAAGCGCCAAACGGGAAGCTACGAGTACGCGCTACAAACGATGAAGGAACTCCCGTACCGGGCCTGGCGTACCTTCGACCCAGAAGACAGCTTGCGCTTCTACGCACTGCGGCTCCAAGAAGCGAAGATGATCAACTCGAGCCCACAGAAACTCATCGCCCAGGGCAGTGATTGGCGCTTCCTTAGCGAGCTGAAGAAGGAGTTAAGGGCGTAGCGCCAGCGCTACATCAGTTCTAGGTTGTGACCGACAGCTGTGAATGAGGCCGACCTAAACAGCGTAGGTTGTCGGCGAGGTCCTCGAAACGGGCTTCTAGCCTGAGCAGCTTAAAGTCTCCGCGGGGGCTGACCGCCTGACACCTCGCGCTCCTGGCCTCTGAGCGGAAGGAGCAAGCATGCGGCGCCCTTCGGCTGCCCGGACCACCCGTGGAGATGAATTGCTAGCAGCCGCACGAACGGTGTCGAGTAAGACGGGACCGATGTTGACTGTGGCCTCCCAACGCGCACAGTAAGGCTTGTGAGAATACGGGTAGCCGTTCCGGACGATGCGCCCGCAATCGCGCGGGTGCATGTAGAGACGTGGCGCTCTGCGTACCGAGGCATCGTCCCCGATACATACTTGGCCGGACTGGCGCCGGCGGAGCGCGCGAGCCAGTGGCGCGACTTCTTGGCAGACTCGACTGGCACGCGTTTCCTCTTGCTAGCCCACGGTAAGATTGATGAACTCATCGGCTTTGCGGCGGCAGGGCCCGAGCGCTCGGGTGATCCGACCTATCAGGGTGAGCTCTACGCGCTCTATGTGCTCCCGTCACATCATCGGCGCGGCTTCGGGCACCGGCTCGTACGGGCCGTCGCGGGTCGACTGGCGGCCGCGGGCACGAGATCTATGCTCCTATGGGTCTTGGACGCAAACACTCCGGCCCGGAAGTTCTATGAAGCGTTTGGAGGCACGGTCGTCCGCGGGCAGCGCATCGATATCGGCGGTGTGCCATTCACGGAGGTGGCCTACGGCTGGTCGGACTTGCAAGTGCTGCTCAACGCGGTGAGCTTGTAGCCGTCCTTTGTCAAGCGGCAGCCTGCTGAGCTACCGTTGTGTCCTCCGGTCTGGGCCTGGCCGTGCCTGTCAGAGCCACAATTCTCAATCCAGGATGGATCCTCTAGAAATCTGGCCTAAGTCTCTCCAGGCAGTCACTACCAGGGCGTGGCAGGGTCATGGGTACACAGTAAGGGCAGGAATCGCCTTGACACTCGCCTTGGAGGCACCTAGGGTGCTGGTGCTAGTTCCTACCGTCTAATCGTCCGGCTCGCGGGGGCACTGGAGGCCTCCGGTTTCGGGTTCCTTGAACAGTCTGCCGGCCGCTCTGGATGCAGTTGGCCGACAGGACTCTGGGCCCCTCGAGCTCCTGACGTGTCATCCGACCTGATCGGAGAACGTGTACTCGCGTGGCATCGAAGACACTAAAGGATCGGCGGTTTCATTCAGATGGGTGCGGGAACGTTTGCGTTCTGCAGGGTTCCCTAGACTGACTGAGAGGTTCCTATGCTGCGAAACCGTGTGCTGCTGGCCTTCGCGCTCGTACTCAGTCTCGTACTGCAGGCTCACGCGCAAGCGCTTCCGCGCGCCAGCGCACCGGAGAACGTCGGTCTTTCGTCCGCGCGGCTAGGACGCCTGTCCACCGCCTTCCAGGCCGGTGTTGACCGGAGCGAGATCCCGGGCGCGGCGATCATCGTTGCCCGGAAGGGCAAGGTCGCCTACCTCGAGAGTTTCGGGTTCAGGGATCGCGAGGCCGGCTCCCGCATGCCTCAGAACGCGATCCACCGCATCGCCTCGATGACCAAGCCCATAGCGACGGTCGGCTTCATGATCTTGGTCGAAGAGGGCAAGGTCAGCCTCGCCGATCCCGTCGCGCAGTACCTACCCGAACTCAAGGACGTGAAGGTCGGCATCGAGAAGAAGGATGATTCCGGCGGGATCCAGCTCGTGCTCGAGACTCCGCAGCGTGCGATGACAGTCCACGACCTGCTCCGACACACGTCAGGATTCACCTACGGGTTCTTCGGCAAATCACTCGTGAAGGACCAGTACAACGCGGCGAAGGTGTTGGACGCCGGGCAGACCAGCGCGGAGTTCATCACCAAGCTCGCCAAGATTCCGCTGCAATACCATCCCGGCACCACGTGGGAGTACAGCGTGTCAACCGACGTACTGGGACGGATCATCGAGGTTGTGTCCGGGACGGCCCTCGACCAGTTCCTCGCCGAGCGCGTGCTCGCGCCATTGAAGATGACCGACACCGGTTTCTGGGTCGAGCAGCGCGAGAAGCACAACCGGATCGCCGAGCCGCAGGCGGACCCGGCCACGGGTAAGCGACCAGCCGTACCGGACAAGACGCAGAAGCCGAACTGGTTCTCCGCCGGCGGAGGCATGGTGTCCACGGCGCCCGACTACGCTCGTTTCTGCCAGTTCCTGCTCAACGGAGGCAAGCTGGACGGCGTGCGCCTGTTGTCGCGCAAGACGGTCGAGTATATGGCTTCTGACCACTTACCCCCGGGCATCCGCGTGAACGGCTTTTCGGTATCAGTGATCGATGCCAGACCCGAGAACGGCCAGGGCTTTGGGCTCGGCTTCGTGGTGCGGACCAGCGCGGGTCGCACCTCCGTTCCTGGAAGTGTGGGCGACTACGGATGGACCGGCATCTACGGCACCCAGTTCTGGGTGGATCCGAAGGAGCAGATGTGCGCGGTGATGATGCTGCAGACCGCCACGCCTGCGACGCGCGCCAAGTACTGGACGGTTATGCGCGATCTCGTCTATCAGGCGATCGTGGACTGAGCGTCGCAAGACACAATCACATTCGGCGCTTCAGCTTGTTCGGAATGTTGTACCCGTCCAGGGAATGGGTCGAGGCGGGCGGATTGATGTCCCATGACGCGGATCGGCGGCGGATGTACCGTCGAGCTGCAGAATATGTGGATAAGATCTTGAGGGGCGCCAAGCCCGCTGATCTCGCCGTCGAACAGCCCACCAAATTCGAGCTGGTCATTAACCTCAAGACCGCCAAGGCCCTCGGCCTGACGATCCTGCCATCGCTCCTGCAGCGGGCAGATCAGGTGATCGAGTGATCGAGGATCTGTCCGGGTACTGGACGCACTATCGCGCGACCTTCATGGTGAAGGAAGGGGTCAGAGAGGCGATCACTATCTCGCGAACCTTTCGAGAGAAGGACGGCACACAGCCTGCGCGAGTGGAGGAAGAGTTGGCCTGCGAGTGTCACATAGGCGACGAGATAGGGTACTGCTACATGAAGTTGCATTGGTATGTACTGCCCATACCGGGCAGCCACGCCCGCCTGAGTTGGTCGGGCCGGCAAGCGCTTAGTAAGGACGAATACGAGAGATGGCGGAAGGTACGATCCGACGAGGATCGGACATGGCGGATTGTCTGCTCGTGCGGTTGGACCTGTCAGGCGGCGTCGGAGTGGGCGGCGAGGTCGGGCAGTCGACTCCATTCGCAGCTGGCGGACTCGAGTAGGCAGCATGCAACGCGGATCGACCCAGCCGGGCCCCGCGGTGCTCAGGAGTGGACCTCAACGTGGCCGCAGGGGGGCTGAATGGAGGGATCACGAGACGTGCGCAGGGGAGTTGTACCGGCGCCTCCATCGAGCCGCGCCAACAGCTGGCAACCCGCCTGCATCTACGCCGGCTCGTTATCAGCCTGAGCGAGCTACTTCGCCAGCGTCTCCATCCGCAGACGGTCCCGGCGGATCATCCAGTCGTACATCTCGCGCCGAGTGCGCTCTCCAGGCGGGAGGCCGGCCAGCTCGTTCTCCCACCTGCTGATCAGGGCGGGCAGCTCGGCAAGCTCCTCTTGCCAACGCTGGCGGTCGGTCAGACCGGATGATTCGCACCACCGACCGGGCCTTCCCGAGGGCACGAGGGTGAGCCGCCCGGATGGCGGCTTCGTGCTGTGGCTGCAGTTACCAAAGCCTCTTGCGAGCCGCGAACTCTTCGAGGCGGCGTTGAAGAAGGGGGTCTGCTTCGTGCCAGGGGACGTGTTTTCGGCGAGCCACCGCTACGCCAACTGTCTACGCGTGAGCTGCGTCTCGGCCCGGGGCCGCCGCCCACGCGCTGCAGCTGCTCGGCGATATCGCAACCCATGTCGACCGACTCGATCCAGACAGCGCCGAGCTCCAGTACAGAAAAGCGTTGGCTCTCGCCGAGCCTCGCAGCATGCGCCCCCTCGTCGCCCACTGCCACCTCGGCCTCGGCAAGCTCTACCGACACGCAGGCCAGCGTGAGCAGGCGCGAGAGCACCTCACTACCGCAATGACGATGTACCGCGAGATGGACATGACGTACTGGCTGGAACAGGCGGAGGCGGAGATGAAGGAGTGCACGTAGGACGCTCAACGTCACCATTTTGGCCGGCTGCTTGCTGAGCTATGTAGGCAGCAAGAGGAGGAGAGCGCATGAAGGAACTCGTGTTCGCCTTGCAGTTCAAAGGGAAAGGCCCATCCAGTCGAAGGGGTCGAGGGAAGGCTTGCGGCCAAGACGACCGCGGCCGGCCAAGTCCTGCGCACGGCACTGACATCCAAGGGCGTCCGGGCCAAGGCGGAATCCAAACCGGGTCCCCGTGCCACCTTTGAGTCGGAGGTGCGGATGACCGGCGCCGGGACCTTTATTGAGAGTGGGCGCATCACCTACGGCAAGGCCGGCGGCGTGACGTTTAAGACGACGGGTCATGGCGTGCTCGGGCCAAGCGGGGTGGACGGCCTTCAGCGGGGCGCGGTGATCTGGGAAGTGACCGATGGGCGCGGCCAGTTCGCGGGTGCTACAGGGCTCATTACCTCCAACTTCACGGTCGGGTCGAAGGGTGAGGTCGTGGACAATCATTACGTTCGCCTATTCTTGCCCGCGTGACGGGCTACCGGACGGGTCCCGCAATCACTTCCCTGTGAGCGGATCGGGCAATCGGGTGATGGATCGCCGGGCGTTCATCGGCAGCGTGGCGAGCGGCCTCCTCGCCGCGCCGGTCGCCGTCGGGGCACAATCCCTCCAGAGGGTCGCGCCCGACGCGGCCCAGCACGTGGCCCCACTGCGCGAGATCGGCGTTCTGTTCTCTGGGACGTCGATGTTCCTTCCAATGCACGACTTCCAAGGGACACACGCTGGGGGAAAGCCTCCCGACTTCTCCCATCGGTTACGGGAACTGGGTTACATCGACGGTCAGAATATCGCGATCCGGTTCCTGTCAGCCGAGAGCCAGGCTGATCGCCTTCCGAAGCTTGCCAAGGACCTGGTTGACGATGGCGTCTCGGTCATCGTCGCGATCGGGGATCAGGCAGTCGAAGCAGCCCGACGTGCGACGCGGACAATCCCAATCGTCATGGCACCGAGCCGCGATCCCGTTCGCTTGGGATTCGTCGATGACGCTGCTCGCCCCGGTGGAAACATTACAGGGCTGACGAGCGTCACCCCTGACGGTTACGCGAAGCGACTCCACGCGCTCAAGGAAATCGTCCCGGCGATGTCCCGAGTGGCCGTCATATGGAACTCCGGTGATCCATCGCACGCTCTCGCGGTGGCGGACCTCCGCACCGCCGCCTCTAGGATGGGAGAAACGGCACTCCACTTGGTGGAGGCGCAGCGACCCACAGATTTCCCGCGCGTGGTCGCAGAGCTGAAGGCTGCCCGTGCCGACACTCTCGTGGTAGTGGGAGACCCATTCACCGTGCCATATCGAGCGTGGATCCTAAACGTCGCCGCTACGTCCCGTCTACCTACGATCTTTGAGGAGCGAGACTTTGTGGAGGAGGGAGGCCTCATCTCCTACGGCCCACGTCACCCCCTTCTCTGGCGACGCGCGGCCGATTACGTCGACAGGATCCTCAAGGGTGTCCAGCCACGCGATCTGCCGGTGGAGCAGCCGGAGAAGTTCGAGCTGGTCATCAGCCTCAAGACCGCGAAGGCCCTCGGCCTGGCGATTCCGCCGTCGCTCCTGCAGCGGGCGGATCAGGTGATCGAGTAGAGACAACGGAGGCGTCCATGAACAATCCCGTGTTCGTGTGGATCGTGATCGGCGCTGGCATTCTCCTCGTCGTCATTTCGGCGTTTGCCGATCGCTTGGGTCTGGGGCGGTCTCCTGGCACCGGCTGGAGGCAGACGCTTGGTGTCGTCGTCGGTGTTCTGGTCGCCCTGGCGGGGCTCTATCTCCGCAGGCGGGCGAAGCCGTCCTCGTAGGCGTGGTGTCGGGCTGAATAGCGGGTTCGGGTTTGTGCCCAAACTGTGCCTAACTCGGGCGCACTCTAGCGCATTCCAGCGCACTCCAGCGCACGTGGCCGTCGCGAGCTTCTCTTTCGACCATAAGCATTTACGTGCACTTACACGAACTGGGGCCTAGGTCTGAAAATCCTGGTGTCGGCGGTTCAATCCCGTCCCAGCCCACCATTCATTTCAAACAGTTGCCCATCAGAGAATTTCTCCCAATCTGAGTTTGTGCCCAATTTGTGCCTAACTCGGGCGCACTCCAGCGCATTCCAGCGCAGCTGGGCGACGAGCCCTTTGCTGAGTAGGCGTGCAAGGGTGCCCAGACGAAGGTTCTTCCCGAATCGCGGTAAGTCGTCTAGCCTGGAAGGCGGAGCGCAAGCAGATGGCGTATTTCATTGACCTCTTCTCCTCGGAACCTGGCGGGAGATTGGCATGAATCGTTCCATCATCGAGCGAATGGTCCGTGAAGGCGACTTAAGTATTGATGCCCTCCAGTATCTCCTGCAGTGCCACTGCGAATGCGAATGGCTTGACTACAAGGAAGACTTGCCTCTAGAGCGCGATAAGCAGCTCTGCGAGTTCGCAAAGGACGTAATCGCACAACTGAACCAGCCGCCCACCGGGCCCATCGCCGCTCGGCTGTTGGCGTGTACAGCATGAGGCCATGCCGAAGACTCGGCCCGTGCTCGGCCCGAGTGATACGACAGCATCGGTTGGAATCGGTTTCCACGACGACGGCGCACCGGCCTCAAGTGCGCGTGTTGCTGACGATGACGACGTGTTCTGGGTACTACGCGGCGATACGGAGAAGGACTGAAAATCCTCGGGCGGATTCCAGCGCACTCCTGATCACTCCAGCGCATTCCAGCATAGGCATTTGCGCGGTTAAACCGCGGCCTTAGGAGGCTAGCTGCGTCTCGCGCTGGCCGTCCTTGAGCGACGGACCACCGGAAGAGCACAGGAGTCTTAGTCCTCGGCCTGGCCGAGCCTGCCGGAACCACGATTCTCAATCCGGGCTAGTTCCTCCTAGAAATCAGGCCCAAATCTCTCCAGGCAGTCACCACCAGGGGCGTGGCTAGCCCCCTCGCTCCAGTGTAAGAACAGAGAGAGCGACTCCTGGGCGGCTTCCTCACCGTCCTTGACTCCGCGCCGATCCCCAAGGCGGGGACTCTAACAGCACGGGGGTGGGCGTTGGCGAAGCGCGGGATGGTTGACCAACAGATGGAAATAGACGCCTAATACAACACACGTTCTAGTAAGGGAGGCTTGCAGCTGCTGCGCCACGGCGGGGGGCAACCGCAACCGCCGGCGGGCCCAGGGCAGCCACAGGGGCAGCAGGGCCTTGAGCCGCACCGACCAGGGATAGCCCGCCCCTTCCCAGATCGTGCGCAAGGCCGCGATGACGGCCGGGCTATATGTCCGCGCGCGGTCGTAACGCCTCTGAGAGGCAAGGAGACGCCGATGCGTCGGGGGGCAAAGCCGGGGAAGGACAAAGTGGACGCCAAGCGACCACGCGCCCGCAAGTCGCCGACGAACGAAGCCTCCGAGCGTCGCGATCTGGAGAAGCGCCTGGCGGAAAGCCTGGAGCGGGAGAAGGCGACAGGCGAGATTCTGCAGGTCATCTCGCAGTCACCTACTGAAGTCCAGCCCGTCTTCGAGACCATCGTGCGGAACGCCGTACGGCTCTGCGGCGGCGTGCATGGGGGGGTGTATCGTTTCGACGGGCAGCTCGTCCATTCAGTCGCACATAACGGTTTCACGACTGAGGAGTTGGAGGAGGCGTGGCGGAAGACATGGCCTCGACCGGTGACGGCGGTGAGCGTCGCTTGCCAGGCAATCAGGACCAGGAGCCTCGTGCGAATCGCCGACATTGAAACGGCGCCCGAGCTATCGGATCTCGATCCAGAAGCGCGTGCGAACCTTCGGGCGCGTGGTTCTCGAAGTGTGGTGGCGGTGCCGTTGCGACGGCAGGCCGACGTAATTGGTGCCATCAGCATTACGCATGGGGAAGTCGACGGGTTCTCCGATGCACATGTGGAGCTTCTGAGGACCTTCGCCGACCAGGCGGTTATCGCCATCGAGAACGTCCGCCTGTTCAACGAGACGAGGGAGGCCCTCGAGCAGCAGACGGCGACGAGCGAGATCCTGCGGGTCATCAGCAGCTCGCCGACGGATCTCCAGCCCGTGCTGGATACCGTGGTCGCAAGCGCGGCGCGCTACTGCGGAGCCTACGACGCGACCATGCTCCATCTTGACGGGGGAAGCCTGAGGTTGGCCGCCCATCACGGTCCGATCCCGATTCCGGTGGGCCGCCCCATTCCAGTCGTCCGGGGAACCACTTCGGGGCGCGCCGTGCTTGAGCGGCGGCCTGTTCACGTAACTGACATCCAGGCCGAGGTGGAGGAGTTTCCCGAAAGCGGTGCCTTCGCTAAGGAGCTCGGCTATCGGACGCAGCTGAGCGTTCCGCTTCTGCGGGAAGGAGCGGCGATAGGCACGATAGTGCTCCGGCGCACTGAGACGAATCCCTTCACGGACAAGCAGATCACGCTCCTCCAGACCTTCGCCGCCCAGGCCGTGATCGCCATCGAGAACGTGCGTCTCTTCACGGAGCTGGAAGCCCGCAATCGCGATTTGACCGAATTGCTCGGACAGCAAACGGCGACGGCCCAGATCTTGCGCGTCATCTCGAGCTCCCCTACCGACGTTCAGCCGGTGTTCGACACCATTGTGCGGAGCGCCCTGCGGCTCTGTAACGGCGCCACTACCGCAGTGTTCCGTGTCGATGGCGGGATGCTGCACCACTCAGCTAACTATGGCGGCTCCCCTGAGGCGCTCGCTGCCGCCCGCGCCCGGTATCCCCGGCCTGTGGGCAAGGACTCTATCCCGGGAATCGCGATCCTGACGCGGTCAGACTACGAGGTGCCGGACACCGAGGATCCCTCAGCGGTCGAGATGTCGCGGGAGACTGGGCGAATACTCGGGATCCGAAGCCTACTCGCGGTGCCGATGCTGCGCGACGGAGAGGCCGTCGGCGCCATCGTGGTGACGCGCCGAGAACCGGGTCGTTTCGCGGCTCCCGAGGTCTCGCTGCTGAAGACGTTCGCCGACCAGGCGGTGATCGCCATCGAGAACGTGCGTCTCTTCACGGAGCTGGAGGCGCGCAACCGCGACCTCACCGAGGCCCTCGAGCAGCAGACGGCGACGAGCGAGATGCTGAAGGTGATCAGCCGCTCCGTCTTCGACCTGCAGCCCGTGTTCGACACGATGGCTGAGAACGCTGTCCGGCTATGCGAAGCCGAGAGGGCGTTCATCTTCCGGTTTGACGGCGAACTCCTTCGGGCGGTGGCGTCCTACAACGCGGGCCCCGAGGTCAAGGAGTTCGTATATCGGAACCCGGTCGCCCCGGGACGACATAGCATCTCGGCGCGCGCCGCCCTTGAGCGGCAAACGGTGCACATCCCTGACGTCCAGGCCGATCCCGACTATGCGTACGCGGTGCGAGATGTGGACCTGATCCGGACGATGCTCGCGGTCCCGATGCTCAAAGGCGACACTCTTGTCGGAACTATCACCATCTACAGACTGGAGGTCAAGCCGTTCACCGACAAGCAGGTCTCGCTCGTGGAGACGTTCGCCGACCAGGCGGTGATCGCCATCGAGAACGTTCGGCTGTTCAAGGAACTGGAGGAGAAGAATCAGGCGCTCACCCAGGCTCATGCGCAAGTAAGCGAGACGCTGGAGCAGCAGACGGCAACGAGCGAGGTCCTCAAGGTTATCAGCCGCTCGGCGTTCGATCTCGGGCCGGTGCTCGAGACCCTGATCGAGAATGCCGTGAGGCTCTGTGGGGCGAGCCGAGGCTCGATCTACCGCTTCGACGGGCATATCCTGCGTCACGCGACGTCCTGCAATGTCTCGCCGGACACCGCCGACTTCTTCGATCGCAACCCGATCGCCCCCGGACGATACAGCATGGCGGCGCGGGTAGCCCTCGAGCGCCGCACGCAGCACATTCCCGATATTCTCGCCGACGCCGAATACACCTTCGGGGTGCATCAGGTGGAGCCCATTCGGACGGCGCTTGGCGTGCCGATGCTAAAGGGCGACAACCTCCTCGGAGCTTTCACTATCTGGAAGCTCGAAGTTCAGCCTTTCACTGAGAGGCAGATCGAGCTGGTTACGACGTTCGCCGACCAGGCGGTTATCGCCATTGAAAACGTCCGCCTATTCAAGGAATTGGAGGCCCGTACGGCCGAGCTGACGCAGTCCGTCGGGCAGTTGACCGCGCTGGGCGAGATCAGCCGGGCGGTGAGCTCGACACTCGACGTGGACACCGTGCTCGACACGATCGTCTCGCGCGCCAGTCAACTCGCGGGCGCCGACGGCTGCGCGATCTACGAGTATGACGAGCCCACCCAGGCGTTTCACGTGCGGGCGACCCATAACTTTGACCGCGCGTTGGTCGAGACCTTGCAGGCGATGCCCCTCCGCAAGGGCGAAGGCGTGATGGGCCGCGCGACGGAAGCGCAGGAGCCGATCCAGATTGCGGATATCGCGGTGCCGGGCGCCTACCACAGCCATCTCCGCGCCGTGCTCATCGGGGCGGGTTTCCGGGCGCTGCTGTCCGTGCCGCTGCTCCGTGAGGAACAGGTTATTGGCAGCCTGTCATTGAATCGCAAAGCGCCTGGCGAGTTCCCGTCGGAGGTTCTCGAGGTCCTGAAAACCTTCGCCACGCAGTCCGCCCTGGCCATCCAGAACGCGCGGCTTTTCCGGGAGATCGCGGACAAGAGCCGCCAGCTCGAGGTTGCCAGTCGTCACAAGTCCGAGTTCCTCGCCAACATGTCCCACGAGCTACGGACCCCCCTCAACGCGATCATCGGCTTCTCCGAGGTGCTGATGCAGCGCATGTTCGGGGAGTTGAACACGAAGCAGGAGGAGTACCTCAAGGATATCTACGACTCCGGACGACACCTGCTGTCCCTGATCAACGACATCCTCGATCTGTCGAAGATCGAGGCCGGACGGATGGAGCTCGAACTGACGGACTTCGACTTGGCCACCGCCATCGACAGCGCCCTGACGCTCGTCCGCGAACGGGCCACGCGGCGAGGCATCGCACTGCAGAAGACCCTCGATGAGCGGATCGGGCCGGTCCAGGCCGACGAGCGCAAGGTCCGGCAGGTGGTTCTGAACTTGTTGTCGAATGCCATCAAGTTCACGCCGGAGGGAGGGCGGATCGAGGTCCGTGCCGTGCCGGTAGACGGCTCCGTTGAGGTATCGGTCGCCGATACCGGGGTCGGCATCGCCCCCGAGGATCAGGAGGCGGTCTTCGAAGAGTTTCGTCAGGTGGGCGCCAGTGCGGCGAAGCAGGAGGGGACCGGGCTCGGGCTCGCCCTGTGCCGGAAGTTCGTCGAGCTACACGGCGGCACGATCTGGGTTACGAGCGCCGTGGGGGCCGGCTCGACCTTCACCTTCAGGCTCCCGGTGCGGCCATGACCGGCGCGCTCGTTTTGATCGTCGAGGATAACGACAAGAACCGGAAGCTCGTCCGGGACGTATTGACGTTCAAAGGGTATGAGGTCATCGAGAGCGAGACGGGCGAAGGGGGCGTCCGGCTGGCGCGAGAGCGGTGCCCAAGCCTGGTCCTGATGGACATTCGGCTGCCCGGCATTGATGGGGTCGAGGCGCTCCGACGGCTCCGAGCCGAGGAGACGACGCGGGGGATTCCGGTCATGGCCATGACCGCGTCCGTGATGAGCGAGGACCGGCAGAAGATCATGGCCGCCGGGTTCGACGGGTACCAGAGCAAGCCCATCAACGTGACCGACTTGGTTGCCGCCGTCGCGCAGCTCCTTGAACGTCGCCAAACATGAAGGGTGAGTGTGAGTCGCTCAGGCGTTCGAGCTGGTGACTAACCTCAAGCCCGCCACGGCTCTTGGGCTGACGATCCCGCAATCGCTGCTGCAGCAGGCGGATCAGGTGATCGAGTGATAGATCGACGCGCGTTCCTCGGTACCCTAGCTGGCGGCCTCCTCGCCGCGCCGCTCGCCGCCGAGACGCAGCCGGCGGGGAAGATTGCTCGCGTAGGAATTCTTGGCATCGGTCCGGCGCCGAGCCCACAGGAGCTGGCGAAGTCCGTCTCGACAAACCGGTTCTGGCTGTCGATGAGGCACCTCGGCTGGGTCGAGGGCCAGAACATGGTCGTCGAGCGCCGGTTCGGTGAATCAGCCGATCAGCTTCGCACAGCCGCCGCTGATCTAGTACGCCTCAAGGTCGACGTACTGTTCGTTGCAAGCGCGGGCCTGGCGAAGATCCTTCAGCTGGAAACTAAAACCATCTCCATCGTGGTTGGTCGCGCCGACAGTGATCTCGTGGCGGGAGGACTCGTCGACAGCCTCGCAAGGCCGGGGGGCAACGTTACAGGTTCACAGCTTCTTAGCGATGATCTCACCCCTAAGCGCCTGGAGTTTCTCAAGGCGCTTGTACCGAATCTTGCAAACGTCGCGCTCCTCCAGGAGGACGTCACCGTCTCGGCAGTCCCCCAGACGCGCGCTTGGTCCGAACAAGGGGCCGCCGTCGGGGCTATGACACTCGGCATAGAGCTCCATACGTTCATCGTGCACCGACCGGCGGACATCCCTGCCGCTTTCCTCGGCATGGTGAAGAATCGCGACCAGGCCGTCTTGGTGGGGGCGTCCCCCTTTGTGTTCGTGCATAGAAAGGCCATCATCGATCTTGCCGCCGAGCATCGGATCGCCGCTATCTATTCGCTCCAAGTGTATGTTGAGCCAGGTGGCCTCATGTCCTATGGAGTAAGTGTTCCCGAGATGCAGGAACGTGCTGCGGTCTATGTAGACAAAATCCTGAAGGGGGCCAAGCCGGCCGACCTGCCAATCCAGCAGCCCACCAAGTTCGACCTGGTCATCAACCTCAAGACCGCCAAGGCCCTCGGCCTGACCATCCCGCCGTCGCTCCTGCAGCGGGCGGATCAGGTGATCGAATGATGGACCGACGGATTGGCGCGCCCTGGGCGGCGGGGGTGCCAGGTCGAGCTTCTGATGGCATGTCCTGCCAACTACCGCAACGCTGACATGGCGCCCTGATGAGCATCGCGCGTTTGGTCGGCCGCGTGTTTGGGCGGCGAGATGGCGGCGCACGCGCGACGACACGATTCCCAGCCTTTGACACTACGGGGTGGCAGGAGCGGCAGCGGTCAGAGAGCCATGTGGTGTGGACGAGCGCCGAAGGGGATTCGCTCACGGTCAACAGAGGGACATACGGTTCTCTCCCGCCGGTGTCCGACCAAGAGAGGTGGAGAACTCTGTGCCGACCGATAGGAGAAGACCGCGGCGGAAGCATCGTGTCTGGCGATTCGTTCGAGGAGCCCATCCCCCTCTTCCAGTACATCTATAAGCGCGAAGATGGGCGGGGCTACCTGTATGGCGCCCAGCTGTTCATCCCGCGTCAAGGGACCATGTGGGTAATTGGGGCAGGGGCTAGAGAACACGGGACGACCGGAACTCGCGAGGCCTTGGTGACGCTCCAGCTTGCTGAAGAGGGCCGGCTTGAGATTGAACGCTTCCCGATACCCGATGCCAAAGGAGCGGGCAGGAGGATACGGAACTGGTTCCGAGACCCGTATGATCCGGAATATTCGGGCCGCATTCTTCGCAGTATTGCCGACGACGAGCAATACGACGCCCTTGCTCCCCATCACCCTCTGTCCAGACTGCGAAGGACACTCTCCACGGTTCGGCGCACGCTGAGTTTCGACACATAGAGATCATGTCATGACTGGAGGAGGCGCTCACTCGTGGCCCTTCCGTAGTCGTGTCTCTCGCGAGTTGATCAGGTGATCGGGTAGAGCCCCAGAGTTTGTGCCCAATTTGTGCCCAACTCGGGCGCACTCCAGCGTATTTCAGCACACTCCAGCATAGGCATTCGCGCAGTAAACCGCGCACTTGCGGGGGAATAGCCGGGCGTCCCGCTGGCGTGCCCTCGCGACGGGGGGGCGAGGAGCGCAGGACTTTTAGTCCTCGGCGCGTGGCCATGCGCTGGCTGGTTACGGGACTTCGTGATCTCAGCTAGTTCGGCATAGAAATCACGGTCACGTCCCAGCAGGCAGTTACCCAGCGTCGTGTAAGCACAGTACCGCGCTTGACGCGTATCCCCCTCGCGGGTAGAGTCGCGGTGCCGTTCCCGCCTCAACTGGCCGGCTCGCAGGGGCAGCGGAGGACCTAGTGCCCGAAGAGCGCAAGCTGGTGTCTGTGGTGTTCGCGGACGTCGTCGGCTCGACGGCGTTTGGCTCGATCAACGATCCCGAAGTTGTGCGCTCTGCCATGGGCTCGTACTTCGCACGAATGAAGGGGATCGCGGAAACGCACGGGGGCACGGTCGAGAAGTTCATCGGCGACGCCGTGATGGTCGTCTTCGGTGTGCCGCGGCTACACGAAGATGACGCCGAACGAGCGGTACGAGCGGCGCTGGCGATGCGTGATACGGTCGCCGACCTGAATCGAAATCGAGAGTTCGCCTTGGCGCTGCGGATCGGGGTGAACAGCGGCGAGGTAGTGACCGGGACGGGTGAGGAGCGCCAGTTCTTGGTGACGGGTGACGCCGTCAACGTTGCCGCCCGGCTGCAGGCGGGGGCGGAGCCCGCCGAGGTCGTCGTCGGCGCGCTTACAGAACGCCTCACGCGCACCGCGATCGAATACGAGGCGCGCGAGCCGATCACCGCAAAGGGCAAGGCCGAGCCGGTGCTGGCGTTCCGCGCATTGCGGGCGCGCAGCGCCCTTCCGGAACAGCACCGGGGCTCGCCGGCGCTCCTGGCCGCGTTCGTCGGCCGCGAACGCGAGCGGCAGCAGCTCCTCGACACCTTCGACCGAGTCACCGCTGAGCGCACCGGCTACGTCGTGACGGTCGTCGGGAATGCGGGCGTCGGGAAATCCCGGCTCATTGCGGAGGTCTTGGCGCGTCTGGCGGAGCGCGCCAACGTGCGTATCCTGCGGGGGCGGTGCCTGCCGTATGGGACGGGCATTACGTATTGGCCACTCATGGACGTCGTCCGGGAAGACGCGGACATCCAGTCCTCGGATGATCGCACGGCGGCGCTGGCGAAGCTCAGTGCCCGGCTCGCCGCGCTCTTTCCGGGGGATCGCCGGCCGGCGGTGCAGGCCCGAATCGCCCTGCTCCTGGGTCTCGAAACCGCCGGGGTCGCGCTCCCGAACGTCCCGGCCGAGCGGATGGCCGTGGAGCTCAGCTGGGGCGTTCGACAATACCTGGAGGCGATCGCGGCGCGCACCGCGCTCGTCGTCGTGATCGACGACCTGCAGTGGGCGGAACCGACCGTGCTAGAGGTGCTCGCACAGGTCGCGGACCGATCCAGCGCGGTGCCCCTCCTGCTTCTCTGCGTCGCTCGTCCGGAACTGCTCGAGCGGCACCCGTCGTGGTCTGCCGGCCGAGCGAACGTGTCGCTGCTTCCCCTTGAGCCGCTGGGTGAGGCGGACACCCAGACGCTGCTCTCCCGGCTCCTCGGAATCGCGGACATTCCGTCGCTGGTTGGATTGCGGATCGCCGAGCGGTTGGCCGGCAACCCGCTCTTCTGCGAGGAGTTCGTCCGGATGCTCGTCGAGGCCCGGTACCTCGAGTTCGCCGACGGCCAGTGGAGGGCGACCCGCTCGGTGGCCGACCTTCCCCTCCCCGAGTCGATCCAGTCCGTTATGGCGGCGCGGATCGACGGCCTGCCGATGCCGGAGAAGCTCAGCCTGCAGCGAGCGAGCGTCATCGGTGAACGCTTTACCCTCGATGAGCTGCTCGCGCTCCACGAGGAGGCGGGCACCACGCCGGAGGCATTGATTCGCAAGGGCTTCTTCGTGGCCGATCGTGAAGATCCGTCTGGCCGGTCACTCCGCTTCAAGCACCTCCTGATCCGCGACGTCGCCTACAGTTCGCTGTCGAAAGCCGATCGTGCGATGTTGCACGGGCGCGTCGGTGCTCGGCTCGAGACGGAGGTAGCGGATCGACGCGAGGAGTTCAGCGAGCTGCTCGCTTACCACGCAGTACAGTCATATCTGCTGAGCCGAGAGCTGCGCCTCGAGGGCGAGGGGGCGGCCGCACGGACGGCGCGGGCCCTGCGTTGGAGCGGGCTTGCGGGGGATCGCGCCCTTGCGCTGTATGCGACCGAGCAGGCCGCCAGCCACTACGCGGTGGCGATCGAGATCGGGAGCCGCGAGCGGGCCAGTTCTGAGCTGCTTGAGCATCTGTATGTAGGTCGCGGCCGCGCGCTCGAGCTGCGGGGAGCCTGCGATGAAGCCATCGGGGCCTACGAGGCGCTCGAGCGCCTCGCGACGGACCGCGGTGATGATCGCCTGCGCGCGGACGCGCTCGCGCGCCAGGCGACGATCTACCGGACCGCGACGACCCGCTTTGACGCCGAACGCGCCGAGAAGCTACTCGATGCTGCGTTGACGATCGCGCGCGGGCTCGGTGACCGCGTGCTGATAGCGCAGCTGCAGCGCGATCAGATGCATATCCACCTGTTCCGCGGTCACGTGAAGCAAGCGATCGAGGCGGGTGAGGAATCGTTAGCAGCCGCCACTGCGATCGGGTCGCAGGAACAGCTCATGTACACGTCCAACGACATTGTGTGCGCCTACCGCGAGGCCGGCCTGCTGGAACGGGGGCATGCGGCGGCGTTCCGGGCGACCGCGCTCGCGCGGGAGATTGACAACAAGCCGCTCACGGCCAATAGCCTTGCGACGGGGGCCACCCTCGACGTCATGGAGGGCGACTACGATACGGCGTTGCGGCTCTGGGGCGAGGCCATCGGCATCGCAGAAGGTATCGGCAACTTCTGGGGTCGGTCCATGAGCTTGGCGTGGGTGGGATGGACGCGGTTCGAGCGCGGGGAGTTCGGCCAGGCGATTCTCGCCTGGGAAGAGAGCCTCCGTCTGGCCAAGGCGGTCGGGTTCTTCATGCCCGGGGCGATGCACCAGTCGGACCTGGCTTGGTGCTACCGATCGGCCGGTGCGGACGAAGAGGCCGATCGGCATCTCGAGGCCGCCAACGCGCTGGTCGAGTCGCGCTTTCCGTACTTGAGGGCGTGGGCGCTCGGCCATCGGTCTCGCGCGGCCACGGCTCACGGCGCCCTGGAGCTGGCGGCACGGTATCTGAAGCGGGCTCAAGACGGCCTGGCAGCGCGGACGGAGTTCTTCGCCTTCCAGCACGCTCACGTGAGTCTCGCCGCGGTGGAGCTCAAGCTCGCGACGTGTGACTACGAGGGAACCGTGGCGGAGGCACGCGCGCGAGGCAACGAGCAGCGAGCGCTCATGCGTCCGTATGTGGCTGACTTCGAGTACCTCGAGGGTGAGGCGCACCGGCTGCGCGGCGAGCTGGACGCGGCGGCGCAAGCCCTCTCGCGGGCGCGCGCGACCGCGTCGGCACTCGGGAGTCGGCGGATCCTGTGGCACATTCTCGCGGCGCTTGCGTCCGTCGAGGATGTGCTGGGGCACACCGCTTCGGCCGCGGGCATGCGAGAGGAAGCTCGCTCGATCGCTGCCGGTATCGAGGAGTCGCTCCGGCCGGTCGGTCTCGCGGAGAGGTTCCGGGCGCTACCGGTGGTTCGCGCGCTCACGGGCGCGGACGAGCGACTCGTCTAGACATAGAGGGGAGGACTGGGCATGAAGCTCGAAATCAGCGGGTTCAGCCACGTGGCCATTCGAGTGACGGATTTGCCGCGGGCCCGGCGCTTCTACGTCGACCTCCTCGGCCTTCCTGTGGCGCTGGAACTCGAGGGGGTCGTGCTGGTGAAGGTGGGGAATGGCCTCCTGGGGATCCGCGGGGATGCCGCCGGGGCGAAGCCGGGGGATCGCTTCGATCCGCATCGCGTGGGCTTGGACCACC
>Ga0326726_10002148_pt1 | contig 18193 bp, 17 predicted proteins | sample MHFenrmetagenome_2_FD_207603 | JGI IMG/M metagenome (GOLD analysis project Ga0326726, IMG submission 207603) | Lab enriched peat soil microbial communities from Michigan Hollow, Ithaca, NY, United States - MHF15MN | ecosystem: Environmental > Terrestrial > Soil > Wetlands > Peat | place: USA... | reverse complement strand
GGCGCTCCAACATAGTGCAGGCCGGACGTTCCGCCAGGGCCGGGGATATCGAGGAGCATGAATCCCGGCTTGCGTGGTATCGGCCCGAGTGCAAGGCTGCAGCGTTCGGTATGGAGTGTAAGAGCGACCGGTGTGCGGACTGCAATGAGTGCCGCACCGAGCCGTGTGCCGTCACCCTTGTAGACCGCAGCATAGACCGGTCGCTGTAACGGAATGGCGAACGGCAGCATGTAGTCATTCAGAAGGTCGGCACCGGGCAGGAAAAAGAGTCCGTCGGAAGCGAGACCTGCGGCGATAACTGCGCGGCGAACAGTGCCATTCAATTGCTCGTCGGCTTCTATGGCAAGTGAGTGAAATGATGGATTGAGGCTCAGAAAACGCCAACCGGAAGTGCGCTCCGGCCAGAGGGGCATGTTGAACGCCTCTTTTTCAGGGATGAAGAGAGCCGAACGACGGTTTGCCGGCAGGGGAAGCGAGCTTGGCATTCCGGGAGCGAGAAGGGCAAGCGCCAATACTCTTGAGCTGATAGTGTCACCCGCTGTGGTCAATTCAACAATGTTCTGGCCTCCCTGAAAAAGGAAAAGCCAGGAGGGATTGAAATATGCATTTGTGCTGCCTGCACCCCGGAGATGCACTCCATCTGTTATCCGGCAGATCGAGTCGTCAAGGAAAACCTGTGCTTCGGCCGGAGTTTTGCCTGCGAGCCACTTCACGAGCTCGACCTTGGCAGAGAAACCGCAGAAGGGGAACTGCAGATCCATCTGTTCCACGCCGTTTTCTAAGAAAAGTCGGGCTGTAAAATCTGCCGACAGGTCGAGTCCCGGAAAACGCGCACCGGTGAGGGTGAGAACGATCTCCGTATTGTTGTTTTTTGCTTCGACCCTTAGTTTGGGTGAACCCGCAAAACGAGAGATGTCAATGTTCCATTGAATGGCACCTCCTGTTGCCAGTGTCACCCAGTCAGAAGTGCAGGAGATCGTGACAGATCCGAAGGTTATCTTCTTGATCAGCGATATTTTTCCGATGTTTCCGAGCTTGCCCGGCAGCAGACTCCATTGCTTTCGTGTTTTGCCGGATTGGGAGACAAGGAATTGTCGGGATTCGTCCAGCTGCAGATAGCTGTTGGATTGAAGGATGGTAAGGTTAAGCTGTGATTGCTTCATGGCGATGCCCTTTACAAAGAATGCGGCCGGTAACCGGTCGAATAATGAAAGTAGTTCGTTCCCTGATGGTTTGTGACGCAGGAAACGCTTATCAGCTTAAGGTGTTTAGAGCAAGATCCTGAATTTCAATAAAAGGCAGTTTTTTCTGTTTGCCTCGATGATTGAACAGTGACAGGATTTCTGATTCGGCAGAAAGGCGGTGTGGATACTTTTTATAGTATACGGAGTACTTCAAGTATTGAGAAAGGATTGCGCAAAAAACTCCAATTATTTGCTTTTTCATTTTACAGCTATTTCAGATCATTGCCAAAGCAATGTTAATGTTGCAAGTGTTTTAGAGCGCCATTTGCTGCGAGTTGAGTGGCCACACAGAGCCTGTTCAGTTAAAGGAATATCTGTGGGATTACAGTGCCTCCTGCAGAGGTTTCTTTTTTTTGTATCTTGTACCCATTCTACTGGCATGAAAACGAAATTGTGGCTTAATATGCAGTGAGAAAAAGAGTTAACGGCAAACCCCTAATACGAGTGATTACTTATGCATGAAGAGTTGCAGCAGCTCCTGAACCTTATCAAGCCAGCAGACCAGTCGCTCAGTGCGGCGGTGCAGGCGCACCTTGACGATCTTACAAAGCCGCAGGGAAGTCTCGGTCGGCTTGAGGGTATTGCCCTGAAATATGCGGTGGCAACCGGAAAGTTGGATCCGGTACTGACACGAAAGAAAATCTGCTGTTTTGCCGGCGACCATGGAGTTGCAGCTGAAGGAGTTTCGGCATTTCCTGCGGAAGTGACCCCGCAGATGGTATACAATATGCTTGGCGGCGGTGCGGCCATCAACGTGCTTACGCGTCATGCAGGGGTTGATCTCAATGTGGTCGATATGGGTGTGAATCACGATTTTCCCGATATGGCGGGGCTCGTTAAAAGAAAAGTCAAGCCCGGCACCGCCAATATGGCTGCCGGTCCCGCAATGAGTGAAGAGGATGCTTTGACGGCACTTCTCAGCGGCGCGGAAATTGCCTTTGAAGCACATGATGCGGGTTACCATATTCTTGGCACCGGGGAGATGGGTATTGCCAACACCACTCCCGCAACGGCGCTCTACTCCGTTCTGCTCGATGTGCCTGTTGACACCATCACCGGAAGAGGTACGGGAATTGATGATCAACGGCTTCAGCACAAAATAGAGGTGATCCGGAAATCGATCAATATCAATGCCAGCCGGTGTACAACCGCATTCGGCACGCTTGCGGCATTGGGCGGTTATGAAATTGCCGCGATAACCGGCTTCATTCTCGGCGCTGCAGCCAGGAAAATACCGGTTGTTGTAGATGGTTTTATTTCATCAGCGGGAGCGGTAGCAGCCCTGAAACTTTGCCCTGCAGTGGACGACTATCTCTTTTTCAGCCATACATCCAATGAACAGGGGCACAGGACAGTTATGCAGAAGCTGGGAGCCCGGCCTATTCTTGATCTCGATCTCCGGCTCGGAGAGGGCACGGGTGCCGCGCTTGCCATGCAGATTATCGAAGCCGGCGTAAAAGTCTACAAAGAGATGGCAACCTTCAGTTCCGCCCGGATCAGTGAAAAAAGCGGAAACTGAAGCGTGCTGAGCGCCCTGGTTACAGCCCTGAGAACGCTGACGATTTTTTCTGTACCGGGAAAGGACAGCAAGAGCTTCAGCACTTCTCTTTTCTGGTTTCCCGTTGTCGGGTTGCTTTTGGGGCTGTTGCAGGCAGCCCTTGGCTATACGCTTCATCTTTTTGCATGGGATGAGCTGTCGGCTGCGATTGTTGTTCTTGGCGGCATTGCCTTGACCAGGGCAATGCATGCTGACGGTCTTGCGGATCTCTGCGACGGCTTCTGGGGCGGAAAAACGAGGGAAGCGGCGCTGAGGATCATGAAGGATCCCAATGTCGGTTCCTTTGGCGCCATAGCGCTCGCAGCCCTCATGCTGCTCAAATGGATTGCCGTTCTTAAACTGATCGAGCTTGGCGCGTTCACCTTTATAGCGGCTGGCGTGCTGCTTGCGCGGCTCGTGCAGGTGCTTCTTGCTTCAGCCCTTCCCTATGCTCGAAGTGAAGGCGGCACGGCGCACGCTTTCGTGAACGGTGCAGGTTGGTTGCATATGGCTGCCGCCTCACTGCTTACACTCTCGATTCTCTTTCCGCTTCTCCAGGGTGATCTGTATGCTTTTGTGATCGCGGTTGTTGCAGCACTCGCTGCCGCAGTGATGATCGGCCGCTTGAGCCAGAAGAAAATAGGCGGGGTCACCGGCGACGTGCTCGGAGCGGGAAGCGAGTTGACCGAAGTTTTGGTATGGATCGCAGGAGCCCTTTATTTTCATTAATAAGCAGAACAGGAGTGACAGGGCATTTTTCCTCCCGTCGTTCCATAATTTCTATTTCACTCATGTCTGAGCTGGATTTTTCTCTTCTTCCGCTGCCCGCAATTCATTTTGGAGCCGGTCAGTTCTCCCGGCTTGCGGAACTTGCCGGCACTTTCGGCACTACCATTCTGGTTGTCACCGGCAGCCATGCTCTCCAGGACTCCGGCCGTTTAAGCTCACTTCTTGACAGTTTGCACAGTGCCGGTCTCAAGGCATATCATCTTGTCGTTGACCGGGAGCCCTCTCCGGAGCTTATCAACGAGGCACTTGCCAAATACAGGGGACTTTCGCTTGATGCAGTTCTTGCAATCGGTGGCGGAAGCGTTCTGGACGGCGGTAAGGCAATTTCGGCAATGCTGCTTAACCGCTATCCCGTTGAGCGCTTCATAGAGGGTGTGGGGGGGCCGGAGGGGTTTACGCCGCATGACGGGCGGAAGGTTCCGTTTATTGCCGTGCCGACAACCTCCGGAACCGGCAGCGAGGTCACCAATAATGCTGTTATCAGCAGGGTCGGGCCGGGGGGCTTCAAGCGTTCCCTCCGCCATTCGGCGTTTGTGCCTGATATTGCCCTGATTGACCCCGAACTGATGCTCACGGTTTCGCCTGAACTGACGGCAGCATCAGGAATGGATGCCTGCACGCAGCTTCTCGAAGCCTTGACCTCACCCTTTGCATCCCCTTACACCGATGCTCTTGCGTGCAGCGGAATGGAAAAATTCAGCCGCTCGTTTATCGGCGCATGTACCGATCGCTCGCTGGAGAGCAGCGTGCGGGGTGATATCGCCTATGCCGCCCTGATGTCAGGCATCGTACTCGCCAATGCCGGTCTCGGTATCGTGCACGGGTTCGCTTCATCGGTCGGTGGACTTTTCAACATTCCGCACGGGACGCTTTGCGCGACGCTGCTTGCCGAAGCGACAAGAGAAAATATAGCCGGCTTGCGTGCCCTGGATTCCGGCCATCCCGTGCTTCAGAAATATGCAAGGGCAGGTGATATACTTTCCGGCGTTGTCAGTAGAGAAGTTCATGCAGGATGTGAACGGCTGCTCGACACTCTCGTCGAATGGCAGGAGCTGCTGCGATTCCCCCGCTTAAGCATTTACGGGATGGATGAGAGCGATATTGACGCCATTGTCAGCGTCACCCGCAGCAAGAGCAATGCGGTTCCGCTTGATGATGCGGCCATGAGGAGGATTCTTTCAAAGCGCATGTGATGCCTATTTGTTGAACCAGCGGCATTCTGACTTTCGATAAAAAAACGGCAAAATCAGAGTTGTTTTTGCTGTTTCCGAAATAACCTTCAGCTCCTCAGTTTGATCCTTGACGGGTGCTCCACCAATCATCGCCGTAATTATAAAAGAGCTCTTCGCCCTTCCTGATATTACGAAGCGTATAGAGTATCAGTTCAGGCCCGATTGCTGTTTGTTCGAGATAGTAAGCGACATTTGGCGTAGAAGAGTGGTTGAAGAGCATGCCGTTGCCCATTGCCACGAGGCGCGAGTTCTCTGTACTGCCGTAGAAAACATAGTTCAACAGCTCCCCGCCGACATCCTTGTCGGTAACCTCAAGTGCGGGGCAGCGTTCTATGGTTTCACCCTCCCTGATATCATGCATCGCAAAAGCGCCCCGGCCGCTTACGGTTGAGGCTGCGATCCTGACGAGTGGCTGCCGGTTTGAGGGAGTTCGCTTCGAAAGCAATATGCCGATTACAACGCCTGCCGCTAATCCGGCCGAGAGCGCAGCTGCAATGATAGTGGGAAGGTTTGTTTCCATGAGGTTTATATGATTATGATAAAGAATGTTACAAAAATCCGGCATATATTTGCTGTTTTACTCATTCTGAAATTCCGCAGAGTGTCGGATAGTATTAACCGGGATGCAGTAAAAAAATCGATTTCTCTGCTCATGAACCGGACACGGTTTTGTATTTTGATATCAGGATATATTCAACGTTTTATAATCCATGCCTGACCTGAGAGGGATTTATGAAAAAAGTGCTGATAACGCTTTTTCTGCTGCTGCTGAACTGCAACGCTTTTGCTGCGCGATATTCAATCGTGGAATTGAAGGATATTCAAGGTCTGTTTGGCGGACAGGATCTGACGCTCAAGTCGACTGGGGAGATCGTGACGAGAATCGTCAAACCGGTCAAAAAAAAGCTGTATGAGCGCAGGTATTCTGGACGGGTGAATTTTGCGGAAACAGTTCGCGATCTTGACCTTCCGCAGCTTGATCACTACAAGGAAACCGTCCGGCCCGGAATGCCTGATGAGTCCCGCCCGACAATCAGGGTCAGGCTTACCACTGGAGTGGTCCGGGAGTACTCGAAATGGGCAGAAGAGTCCGATGATCACTTTGACAAGGTTTATCGCAAGTTGTTGAAGATTGTTCGCGCCAAAAACGGCCGTCTGGTCTACAGCGGGTATTATTCCGCTCACTCAAAATGATACTCATGGAGTGAGGCTGACCTTTACTGTCTTGTACAGCTTGATTTACCGTTTCGCCTGCATGAGGCTTGAGGAATGATGAAGGTGATTTTCCGGTTGTGTGTATGGAAGCCTTCGTTTACGGTCGGTCAGCAGTTTAAAGAAATGGAATTGCATGCGGGAAAATTTTTCAGCTACAGGGGAGTCTCAGGCAGTGCTCCGCATCAGTGATCTGTCGAAATCCTACATTATGGGAGAGGTGCAGGTCGATGCGCTGAAACATGTTTCCCTTGACTTTTATGCCGGCGAGCTCGCCGTGCTTTTAGGGGCTTCAGGCAGCGGTAAATCAACACTGCTGAACATCATCGGCGGACTCGATATTCCCACGTCCGGCAAACTCTTTTTTCATGGCCGTGAAATCACGGCAGCCACGGAAGCTGAACTGACAGCTTACCGGCGGCGTTCGATCGGCTTTGTCTTTCAGTTTTACAATCTGATCTCCAGCCTTTCTGCACTTGAAAATGTTCAGCTTGTGACGGAAATCGCCGAAAGTCCTATGAAGGCTGACGAGGCGTTGAAGCTGGTAGGTCTGGGTGACCGTCTCAACCATTTTCCTGCTCAGCTTTCCGGCGGAGAGCAGCAGCGGGTGGCTATTGCCCGGGCTGTGGCCAAGAGGCCAGAACTGCTGCTGTGTGATGAACCGACCGGTGCGCTCGACTTCCAGACCGGCAAACTGGTGCTTGATGTGATCGAAAACGTCAACCGTGAGCTCGGCACAACAACCCTCGTCATAACTCATAACGCTTCCATTGCCGGCATGGCTGACCGGGTTGTTCGCCTCCGCAGCGGGGAGGTTTCCGAGGATCGCAGGAACCTTACACGGCTCTCTCCTTCCGAACTTGTCTGGTAGAGACCGAAATGAAACAACTCCAGAGAAAACTGCTGCGCGACCTGCTGCACCTCAAGGGTCAGATGCTGGCTGTCGCCGCTGTTGTTGCCTGCGGCATCTCGGTTTTCGTCTCCATGAGCAGCGTAAAATACTCCCTTGAGGCATCCCGTGAACGCTATTACAGCCGCTTCCGGTTTGCCGATGTTTTTCTGCAGGTCAAAAGCGCTCCGGAGTTTTACCGTGAAACCGTGAGCCGTATTCAGGGTGTCGCATCAGTCAGTACGCGTATAACTACTGACGTCACGCTCGATGTTCCGGGTCTTGACGAACCGGCAACCGGCAGGCTGATCTCGATTCCCGAGTATCGGGGAACACCGGTGCTGAACGATGTTTTTCTGAAAAAAGGACGCTATATCGAACCGGGAAAGCCCGAAGAGGTGATTGCCAGCAAACCTTTTCTTGAAGCCAACAAGCTGGTTCCCGGCGATCATATCGGTGCAGTGATCAACGGGCATAAAAAAGAGCTGCTCATTGTCGGCATGGGGCTCTCACCCGAATACATCTATGAGGTGCAGCCCGGGGCTTTTTTCCCTGACAAACGGCGATTCGGCGTCTTCTGGATGAGCCGCAGGGCGCTTGAGTCTGCGCTCAATATGACCGGCGGTTTCAATGATCTTTCGCTGACGCTGGCTCATGGGGCCTCGGAAAAAGATGTCATCATGCAGCTCGACAACCTGTTCCGGCGATACGGCTCACTCGGAGCTTATGGCCGGAGCGAACAGCTTTCCGACCGCTTCATTGTGGACGAAATCAAGCAGGTCGGCATCCAGATCACATTTCTTCCCGTGGTATTTCTCGCGGTGGCGGTCTTTCTGCTCAACATTGTGCTGCGCCGAATCGTAACCACACAGCGCGACCAGATAGCCGTGCTCAAGGCGATGGGGTATTCCAACGAAGATGTAGGCCTGCACTATCTCGGTTTTGCCATGATCCCCACGGCCTTCGGCGCAGTGGTCGGTACGGCTCTCGGAGCCTGGCTCGGACGGGGACTGATGAACATCTATGCGGATTTTTATAACTTTGCCGAGCTGGTCTACTACTTCCGAATCGAGGATGTCGCCGTTTCGGTTCTTTTGAGTTTCGGTGCAGCTCTTTTCGGCGCACTCGGCGCAGTCCGCAAGGCGGTACTCTTGCCTCCGGCAGAAGCGATGCGCCCAGACTCTCCGGTGATGTACAAACCGGGGCTGCTTGATCGCGAACCATTTCGCCACAAATTGCCGGTACCCGTCAGGATAATTGTCCGAAACCTTGAACGGCATAAATGGAAATCAGCACTTTCGGTGATTATGATCTCTCTTGCCGTTGCCATTCTTATTGCCGGCCGTTATACCTACGATGCGGTTGACCGGATGGTTCAGGTGGAGTTCAGCCGGAAACACCGCGAGGATGTGACCGTCATTTTCAATGATCCCATGCCTCCATCCGTAGTGTATGATTTTGCTGCGCTTGACGGGGTGCTGGAACATGAATTCTACCGTGAAGAGCCGGTAAAAATGAGTTTTCTTCATCGCTCGCGCCGTCAGTCAATCAAGGGGTTGCAGTCGGCTGCAGGGCTACAGCGGCTGATTGACAAATCAAACCGGCAGGTCAGCCTTCCGCAAAACGGAATACTGCTGACCAAAACCCTCGCAGATATCCTCGGCGTCCGGCCGGGCGACAAACTTCAGATCGATTTTCTTCAGGGAAAACAGCTTCATCAGGAGGTTCTTGTCGGCGGCACAATCGATGAAATACTCGGGCTTTCAGCCTACATGAACATTGGAGAGCTGAACCGCCTTGCAGGTGACGGAGGGGCGCTGAACGCAGCATATCTGCGTGTCGACCAGTTAAAGGGAGCGCAACTCAACACAACCTTTAAAAAAATGCCCGGAGTTGCCGGCATCATGATGCTCAAGGCGCTCAAGGAGAGTTTTGATGAACTGATAGCCAGAAGCATGACCACTTCGACCGTTATTCTTACCTCATTTGCCTGTGTGCTTGCCTTTGCCGTGGTTTACAACGGTGCGCGTATTTCGCTTTCCGAACGGGCGCGTGAACTCTCAAGTCTGCGCGTGCTCGGCATGACCAAAGGGGAGGTATCGTTTATCCTTCTCGGCGAACAGGCTCTGTTGACCCTTGCCGCCATACCGGTCGGTTTTGTGATCGGCATCGCCCTCTCTGCACTGCTTGCCCGAGCGCTCAGTTCAGAGCTGTACAGGCTTCCTTTCGTCTTTGGCGCCTATAACTTTCTGTTTGCCTTTTCCGTTATTGTCATAGTTTCGTTTGTCTCCGCTCTTGCGGTCAAAAAACGACTGACATCTCTTGACCTTGTCGAAGTTTTAAAAACCAGAGAATAGACCATGGTACTTTCGAAAACACAGAGAATTGCAGGGATTTCACTTGCAGCAGTTTCTCTCATCCTCTTTTTTGCCCTGAGGCCCGCTCCGCTTCCGGTTGATACCGGGGTTGTACGCCGAGGACCCTTGCAGGTAACGCTGGACGGCGAAGGTGTCACACGGGTGAACGACCGATTTGTCATTGCCGCTCCGGTAACCGGAAAGCTCGTGAGAATGACGCTTGAAGAGGGTGACAGTGTCCGAACAGGCAGCGCTCTTGCCTCTCTTCTTCCGCCCGAACTTGACACGCGGGCTTACCGGGAGGCTTCAGCGAAAGCCGATGCCGCCCGTGCCGCTCTTGGAGAAGCGACGGCCCGCCAGCGCCGCGCTCAGCTGAACCTTGAACAGGCCGATCGCCGTGCCGTCCGTTACCATAACCTTAAAAAAGAGGGCGCCGTTTCGCTTGAAGCGTCCGAACTTGCTGAAAATGAGGCGGCAATGGCCCGCAGGGAAACCGATGCTGCCCGCTCGGCTGCTGAGTCAGCCCGCTACAATTTTGAGGCGCTTCAGACCTTTACCAATCGTCAGGTGTCGGGAAAACCTGTTGTGGTTACCTCTCCTGCCGACGGGCGGGTTCTGCGAGTCCATGAAAAAAGTGAGCGGGTCATCAACGCCGGCGCACCCATTGTCGATATCGGCGACCCGTCGGCAATCGAGATTGTCATCGACGTACTCTCATCTGACGCTACGAAAGTGCGGCCCGGCAACCGGGTAATGATTATGGCATGGGGAGGTGAGAAGGATCTGCAGGGGGTTGTGAAAAGTATTGAACCCGCGGCCTTTACAAAGATCTCGGCACTCGGTATCGAGGAGAAAAGGGTAAATATTGTGGCTCGCCTGAAAGAGTATGAGCCGCTGCTCGGCGACAACTTCCGTGTTCAGGCTCAGATAGTGCTCAGTGAAGCAAACAGTGTGCTCCAGGTGCCGGTAAGCGCTCTTTTCAGAGGAAAGGATGAGTGGCATCTCTTTGTCATCGATGGGGGCAAAGCTCTGGAGAAAACCGTCAGGATCGGAATGCGGGGAACCTATCAGGCTCAACTTCTCTCCGGGCTCAGGGAAGGAGAGAGGGTTGTTGTGCATCCCACCAATGAACTTCGCGACGGCATGAGGGTGAAGGTTCAGGAGTAGGCCGGTTAAACACCGGCGTCTGAGGTCTACTTGCTTGCCCTGAAAAAGAACACTTGCAGTTTCCAGCTCCCCGTGTAACTTTACCCCCTATGAAAAGAACCGAATCAGTAAAGGATACAGAAGGTGCTGCCGCTCACAGCTCCATTCTCATTATCGGCGGCGGAGCTGCCGGGATGGCTTCTGCGGCCTCGGCGCGGCGCGCAGCCGAACTTGCCGGTATAGATCGCGATGCCTGCACCATTACCCTGCTTGAGCGCAACCCCCGTCCCGGAACGAAACTGAGACTTTCGGGCGGAGGCAAATGTAATGTCACCCATGAGGGGAGTCCGGAAGAGCTTCTTGAAAAAGGCTTTATCCGCCGTAATGAACAGCGTTTTCTGCGCCATGCAATTTACAGCTTCAGCAGCAGCGATCTGCTTGAACTTCTGCACTCACTGGGTGTTCGAACGGCGGCAAGAGCAGATGGAAAGATTTTTCCCGAGAGTGGCGATGCCTCTACGGTAGCTCTTGCTTTTGAGGAGCTGCAGCGGCTGTCGTCTGTAGCTGTGCGCTCTTCCTGCAGAGTCCGGAGTGTCATACAGAAAGATGGTGTGTTTCATGTCAGATGTGCCGGAGCAACATACACTTCGGATGCGGTTATCCTGGCAACCGGCGGCGTTTCCTACTCGCAGACCGGCACAACGGGAGACGGTCTTGCGATTGCCCGCGCTTTCGGTCATTCGGTCGTGGAGCCTTCGGCCGCGCTTTCACCGGTTTACACAGTCAAACCGCCTCCTGAAGCTCTTGCCGGCGTTGCGCTTCGTTCGGCCGGCCTTGTTGCTTCCGGCGGAGGGCGAAGTGTCGAGCGCAGAGGTGATCTGCTTTTCACGCATCGTGGTTTCAGCGGTCCGGCGGCACTTTCGCTTTCACGCGATATTGCGGAGCTTTTGAGTGAGTCCGGCAGCTGCCAGCTGTTTGCCGATCTTTTTCCCGATCATAAACCTTCGGAGATTGAGCAGCTTCTACTGCGCCAAACGCGGACAAATGGCGCACAGATGGTACGCAAGTTTCTCCAGAGCTGCCCGATTGCGCCGCCCGAGGGTACATTCGGTGCAGCCCCGCACGGCACCATCCCGACAGCTCTGGTGCCCTATATCATGCGTTACGCCTCGGTTGACAGCGAAGTAACCTGGAGCACCCTTCCCAAAGAGGACAGGCAGTCACTGCTTGCCGTACTCAAACGCTTTCCGCTTGGCCGCGTTCGTGAAGTAGTGCTTGACCAGGGTGAAGTGTCGGCCGGCGGAGTTTCGCTTGGTGAGGTAAGCCCGAAGACTATGCAGTCGAGAGTAGTGCCGAACCTTTTCTTATGCGGTGAATTGCTTGACTACGCAGGAGAGATTGGAGGCTACAATCTGCAGGCTGCATTTTCCACAGGCTGGCTGGCCGGTGTGCATGCGGTTAAAAGTTTAGCGCAAAAAGCCTGATTTTATAGGACCTATAAGTCTTATGTGACCTATAGGACCTATAAAAAAAGGACCAAAAGGACTTCAGGGACAGCAACGACGAAGAGAAATTCAGAATTCAAAATTCAAAATCTTTTCACTCTTGTCCACCACGTCCACTACCGGCCACCATTTCCCCGTCCACTGAGTCCACTTTTTCCTTTTCTCCAATCCAAAATCCAAAATTCAGAATCTCTTCAAACTCATCCGCAGGAGTAAACGGGTTCCTTGGTTACGGCATCCATTTTTCTGATTTCAAACAGGCTCTCTTCCAGATCAAAGGAGAAGTGCGGATTGTCGTGAAAAACTACTCTACTCTTTTCAAACCGGACTTTCATGGGTATGCTGACTTTGCGTTCATCACCGCAAACATTGTTTTTAACCCCTGGTCGGAACAGTTCACCCGCTTCACCCGGCAGTGAAACATGCACGGCGTGATCGACGGTACTGAGCGCTTCAACGGTTCCGTTCACGGAGAGCTGCACGGAGTTGACGTCACCATGAATACCGTTCGGCTCGTTGTCGTACGCAGTAAGTATGCCGATCGGCGTAGCGATATCGATTTTTTTCACAGGCTCAAATGATCTGATCTCACCTGACTCATAGAATGCCAACCCTGTTCGTACCGTGATCTCTCCCACCGGAGTCAAAACCTTGAGTGTCTGGCCCGGCCAGAGGGTTATGCTTTTCAGTGCGCCGCTTTCATAAAACTGCAAGGCAATGATTTTTGTGGTCAGCTCTCCTGCCGGGGAGTTGAAGGTAATTGGATCGGCAAGCGCAAACTCGTTTTTCCATGACCAGAAACCGCTCAGTTTGCCGTCGAGCGGAAATATCCTCTTGATGGTACCGCTTTTATGAAAGGTGACCAGCTCGGCGGGTATGGTGCCGACAGGCGTTTCGAGAAGCGTTTGCGATTGCAGGGCAATGGATTTGAGTGAGCCGTCCTTGTAAAAATACATCGGCTTTACCGCACGTCTTCCCATATCCTCTGCTTCATATTGGGGTACAAGTGTGCCGTAAGGAGTTGAGAGGGTATTAGGCTCTGTAACAAGACAGCCGTCCATTTTGCCGTTTGAATATAGTGTGCGGAACTCCACACCCGAAAGATCACCGTATAGTGTGCTGACGCTGCTCATGGTTATTGCTTTGTTTAAAAAATTATCAGGATTGCCGTTCAATCTCTCTTTAAATAAAGCAATAACCGTGCCATTAAATCGGATTTTAGCTAATATGTTTTTATGTATGCACTTACATTATATTTGCCGGGTGGCTGTTCAGGTTATAAGTTACATTATTGTATGATCTACATTTATAGCTACTTTTCGGTAGAAAATATAGACATAAATTATCCTATTTATTCGTAATCATCGATCACTGCCGAAAATGCTGTTCAGGTTTCTTTTTCGACCGGAGAGTTTCAGTTTTTGCCTTTGAAACCGCGACTGAACATCCCTAACTGACGTAGAGATGCATGGTATTTACCGGTTTGCCCTGCAGTTTCAGGTAGTAAAAGAGTTGAGCCTTGTGCTGGCTGAAATGATCAATCATCTGAAGGAGCCGAAGACCGAGGTTTATGGGTTCAGGATCCCAGGGAGCGGGAGTCGGTCTCGATGAGAGATCTTCTTCACTCGACTGTTTCACGGCTTCATGCGCTGTTTTCCTGTCTGTTGCGAGCAGTTCCAGTGCCTCGTCAATACTTTTTACAGCCGGCATTTTTTCAGCTGGAGGGGGCATCTTTGCCGGTTTTGTTGTATCGATATCTTTATGGGACGCCATATCCCATACCCCGGTAGCGAAGCCTTTCATCGGAACTCCGCAGGAGCGGCCAAGATGCATCAGCAATTGCGCAGTCGTCATCCAGTTGTTGCCATCCGAAGGCTTCCAGGCGAGATCCTTTTCGTCAAGAAGTTTCACCAGACGCTCCGCTACATTGTAGGCGTCATCGATCTGTTTATCCAGAAGTTCATGCCAGTTCATATCGCTTCGTTTAAGTTGGAGGGCCAGCTGCTGCCGATTCAGTTATTTGAATTTTCCACGGGCTTTTTTGAAAGCCTTTTTCAGATCGTTCAGTGCCTCTTCAGCACCATATTTCACTTCAATCCAGGCATCTTCACTGCTCTGCAGGAGATCTGAAGTTTTAGTTGCGGCATGATCGCGATGCTCTTTCAGTTCATCGATGCGCTGGTGCAGGGTCTTGGTGATCGATTCAGCTCTTTTTTCGAGTTTCGCTATCTCCTTGTCCCACTCCTTGAGCTTGCGGTCAAACTTGTTGATGTAGATTTTCCTGTTCATGGCTGTTTATCAGGTTGAATGATATGAACTATACAATCAGTTATTTAAACCGTGATCAAGGCTTGATCGTTTTGATTTGCCTCTTGCAGAAGTAATGATGACGAAAATAGTTGAATCAGTGAGCTGCGCTGCTCTGTGGGGATTCGTTATTTCTTTCTGGTTCTCAGTGCTTTTTCAGAAATGATCTCTTCTACATTCGATGAGACGGAGAGCGCACGCAGCAGGTCAAGCAGGTTCTGTTCTACATTGAGATTAAGCTCCACACCCCGACCGCCCTGAAAGTCAGGATTGGTTCCCTTGAGCTGGATGGTTATCACCGATTTTCCATCCGGAGTCATATTGATCGACGAGAGCAGCTGAACGTAGAGAAAATTGGAGAGGGCCTCATAGGTGGTGCGCAGACCCTGATTGGCCGCTGCGCGCTCCTCAGGCGTTGTCGCATAGATGATCTGGCCGGATTGTTCGGCTATCATGCCTCCCTTTTTGATTTCAAACCGTTCGTTTTTCATGGCAACGGGTATGGATCCTCTGACGGTGCCGGTTGCATAGATCTTTTTTGTGCCCTGCAGATCGAGCAGCTTCTGAAGGGGGATATTGTTCAGCAAGAGGGTGGTTTCAGCGCTTTTTTTTCCCATGTCATAATCGACGTGCGCTATGGATACCGTTCCGTCAAGTAATCCTGCGCTGAAGTCCGTCAGCGTTACAATGTTCGGGTTAAGCCGGTTCTGCCACAGCGTGAGGTTGCCGCCGGGAGCCAGCAGCAGCAGCTCACCGCCGGTGGTTTTACGGAGCAGGTTTTTCAGTCTGAAATGCAATGTCAGCCTTCCGTTGACCGAGCGGCTGAGCACAAGATCGGGTTCGCTGAAGGTGTAGCTGGCATCAGGATTCGTTGAGCCGAGTATCCTGTTTGCAGTTGTCTCCTGTTTCCGTGGCGGCGCAATGGTGACTGTTCCGCCTCCTGTTGACTTCAGGCGGGCATTGCTGATCGCAAAGCGGTTCTTTTCGATGGAAATCGGCACGCTGCCGCTGACGCTGCCCTTGAGCGATCCCTTGAAATCACCGTGCAGACGCACCCGATCAAGAACGCCGATATTTTTCAGTTTCAGTGTCAGACGTGTTCGGTTTGCCGTTGGTTCAAAGAGGAACGGGGTTGCGGTTATTGTTCCTCCGAAAAGTGTTCCCGACAGGCCGCTCAGTGCGAGTCCCGAAAGTTTTTCTCCTTTACTGTTAAGCGTAATGGTCGCGTTGAGCTGTTTCAGCAGTTCGCTTCCCCCTTTTACCGGTCCCAGGTCCAGAGAGAGCCAGGGCTTGCTTGCGCTGGTATAGAAAATGATACGTGAACCTTTACCGGCAGCAATCACAGCGTTGCGTACCGTGACTGTAGAGTCCTGGAACTCGATGGGAATGAACCCGCTCACACGGCCATCGGCTGAAGGCGAGCTGCTTCCGCTTCGCTTGAATCCGGGAAGGTCAGTGAGCGGTATTTCTGCGAGGCTGAGGGTGAATCGACTCTTTTTCTCTTTCAGGTCGTACTCAATTCGATCAGTTGACGCCTTCCACTCGAAGAGATCGACAGTGCATTGGCTGAGCGTGAGCAGGCACGGCTTCTGCGGATCGCGTTTTGAACCGAACAGTGCCCTGAAATTTCCGACCGGAGACGGTTTTCCGTCACTGAAGAGCTTTGCCACGTGGAGGGTATCCAGAGCCTGCTGCCAGTGTTCGGCGGCACTGAGCCTGACGTTGTAGTCAACGCCTTCAAGACGGAGCTTTTCACGGCTTACAGCGGCGTCCCTGATGGTGTAGGCTGCCGATAACGGTTTGATGGAGAGCGAGAACCCTTCATTGCGGGAAACCTTCATGACACAGGTTATCACGGAATTCCGGTCGTTGAAGGTGAACTGCTTCGGCTTCGGAACGATAGAGAGTGAATCGGCCTTCAGGGTAACTGCTGCGTCAATGGAGAGTGGCAGGGGCCACCAGGGTGCCGCCCGATTGACGCTGTCAAGCCTGTTTTCAAGTTTCCAGGACAGTGATCCTCCCGAAAGTGAGAGCGTGTAGCTCACAGCATCATTGCTGCACTCGTCAGGCGGTGTGATAAACGTTGCTTTCAGCGAGCGAAACCCTATACCTGAAGGCCCCGGCAAACCGGGGCCCGAAATTTCGATATGGAACGGTTTTCCTGCAAGCGCGCGGTCAATGATCGACTGGGCGTACCACGGAAACGTGAGCCAGGCAGCCGCTGTCAGCAATGCCAGCAGCAGAAGTAGAGCAATCGGGATGCGAAGAAACCATTTCACGTTCAGGTGATTTGTTTGAGACTACTGTGCTTTTTTTATCCATCGGCCCTGGATCTGAACCCACGTTCCTGCCGGAAGCCGGGAGTAGATTTTCTGGTACATCATACCGCCGACAGCATCCAGCGTCAGATTATTTTTTGCGGCTACTTTTGCATACTCCGCACGACGGGAGTTGTTGATTGTGGTGATTAACTCCTGCGCTTCAGCACCGGCACCCGGAGGGACTGCCAGAAGCCCGTTGTCCACTTCACCGGCAAGCCCTTTCGTACGTGCAGTTTCAAGGTCAAGAGCAAATGCCGGCAGCGCTGTGCTGACAAGCAGCAAAAGGACTATGGCGGCTGTTGATATGATCGAATGTAAGGTTCTCATGGTTTTGTTCCTTCTGGTTAGAATAAGCCTTTTTTAGTATCAAGAAGTGAGTCAAGCTCACGGTCTACCTTGATTCTGATTTCGTGATCGATTTTTATGTTCATGTTGATCACGATGGGTTTGTCGGGAGCTTCAACCCTCACGGTCGGACTGCATGCACCGAGGCATGCTACTGGGCCAAAAGAGAGAAGCTTTACTATTCGGACGGTTGCTTTATTCATTGATATTCCTTCTGTTAAGGGACCGGTTGCTGTTAAAGATAATTCATCGAAACGGTCAGCTCCATCTGCGAAGCGTTAAGCGTGAAGAGAGCTTCATTGTAGGAGGGGGGACTGCGTCTGATTTTAGGATTGTTGGAAACACCGAACCCCTCTTTTGGAATGCCGATAAAACTCTTGTCCATTCTGCCGTTGCCGTTTTCATCATGGAGTACACTGACGGCATAGGTTCCATATGGAATTTTATCGAAAGTTGCCTCATTCGGCGTGCTGCCCGGTTTATGTATTCTGGTGGCAAAGGCCCTCTCAGGTTTATCGGGGAAGCCGTTTTTCGTTGTATAGAGCGCTACACCAATTAGTCCGTCCGGATTTTTCAGCCCCTTGATATGCACCGTAATGCAGCCGGATTGTGAGGTTGTGCAGGCAGCAGGCGGAGCACTCTCTGCAAACAGAGGAGTTGACGTGCAAAAAAAGAGCATGAACAAAAGTGTAAGGAATTTTTTCATAGTGTCAATCAGGTATGGTCATATTATCGAAGAGGATTATAACATTCCCGGTTTGGTATGCAGTAAGTCATAACTCAATATCGTTATTCCGAAATCCATGTCCAAAGGCAGTTCAAACTGCATTGTTTTGTGATTCCGAAAGCTGCATTGAAAAGCAACGTTCAGGAGTGAAGGGATACGGCAAACGTGATGAGTTCCCTGGAGCAGTGCAGTTACTCCGGTAGTGAAAATGTATACAAGTTCAGGCAGTAATACTTTATAATTCATACTTATAATGAGTTTCCGGGATGTTTACAGTGAAAAATTGTATACACTGTAGTAACCGTACCGAGCAGTTCAAAACATAAATAATCATGAAGAAACAGCCATCCATTCATCCTCGGAACGCTGAGCACGAGGGTGTCGAAACCGTTAAAAACGGGGAGCCTTTTTTCCCGGTTATCGGTATAGGATCATCTGCCGGAGGGCTGGAGGCGCTGGAGATTTTTCTCAGGCATGTACCTTCTCCCTGTGGAATGGCATTCGTGATTGTTCAGCATCTTGATCCGATGCACAAGGGCATGATGGTTGAACTGCTTCAGCGGGTGACGCCATTAAAAGTTG
>Ga0326726_10002147_pt1 | contig 18194 bp, 15 predicted proteins | sample MHFenrmetagenome_2_FD_207603 | JGI IMG/M metagenome (GOLD analysis project Ga0326726, IMG submission 207603) | Lab enriched peat soil microbial communities from Michigan Hollow, Ithaca, NY, United States - MHF15MN | ecosystem: Environmental > Terrestrial > Soil > Wetlands > Peat | place: USA... | reverse complement strand
CGGGATGTTTTCAATGGATTGCTGGGAGTCTCCAACCAATATTACTTGTACCGGGATGATTGCATAGCCAGACCTATCTACGATAATGTTGCGGCGAGCTGAGGCCACTCGTCCGTTGGGATCGGTGGCAGTGACCACCAGGGTCATCGGACCTGGTGGCAACTCAAAGTCGGGAACCCACTCATTCTGCTGGAACTGGGTTAACGGGTTGAAGTGGCATACATCCCCGCAGGTAATGAACTCTGCAGCAAAAATCTGGGAATAAGCGCCTGGATTAACTTGTGCAAAGGTTTCATATTTGCCGTTTGTATCCGGTGTTACCGTCAGGCTAGACACCAGGGTGGAGTTCTGATAAATCCCAATTTCCACGGAAACCTGGGCCGGCATGAATGAAACACTTTTCACCCAGCCTCTGATGGGAATCATGTAAAGTAATGATGAAGGTCCTGCATAAAAAGTTTCTCCTTCATTCGGAAGTGTCAATCCTACCGTGAGATCCTCATCCTTTGCCTGGGTGGTAGATGTCACAGGGATGATTAAAAGACATCCCAGAATAAAGGAACCAATGATTGATTTCCAATATAATTTCATGTCTGCATTACTTTGACACAGAATCCAGAATACCCAAAGGGTTTTCTGGGAAGTGACATCGCTCACACACCACATCAATGGTTAGATTGTGTGAAGTATAAGGTGCGGTTTGTGCGCGCCCCAGCACCTCGGTCGTCCGAAAGGTTGTCCAGGTCTGACTTCCTTCCTCTGGCCCAACATCTAAACCGGATGCATCATGACAGGCACTGCAATTTATGGATTGGTGGTCTATGCCATGACCCGAATGACCTGGGGATGGTTCCTCCGAAAACGTCACATTTACATGGCATTGCTCGTTACTACATGAAGCTGCAGTGGAATGAGGCTGGTGGCAATCTGTACATGTAAAATCATGGTGCGCACCATCCCCAAGGTCGATCATATATCTTAGTGTTTGGGTGTCCATGTGACACTTTCCGCATAAATCGGTGGATGATGTCACGGTCATATAATAATTTGTCGGTTGATCAAACCAGGCGATTGCGGGATCTGGAACACCATTTTCCACCCGGTGACAAACCGCACACCCTATGCCTTTCCATTCAACTTCACCAATTAGCGGATTTCCAACAGCAAGTCTTGGGCTGTCTTCAAAAGGAAATTTGCAGGAGACACAGTTGGGCGCCGGATCGATCTTTGCATTACTATCCCAGTTTTGAGGTGAATGACAGCGGGAGCAATAGGTATTCGGCCCTTTGCCCAGGTCATAAACTGCTGAGTGCGGGCCCGATTTCCAGTCATTCCATTCCTGAACGTAAATTGGCCCGGCTGTTTCCGTCGCTTCTGGAATTACAAATGCAGTTGGAGATGCTTGGATCGCTGTTATCGGCGAAAACGGTTGACAACTTGCACAAATACAGGCAATCAGGCACAAACCAAGAAATCGGTTTCCATGGAAATTTCCGAATCCCGGATAGATGGATTTGCTTATGCTACTCATGGGATAGGCACCTCGGTTGCAGCTGCATTGGGATTTCCGTCACGCATAAAATAGATACACCAAAAAAGAACTTCCCCATCCGGGTGGCACGCCTTACAGCTGGTCTGCTGCGCCACGACGGGAAAGTCCAAATTTGCAGGATGATGACAGCGTTTACAATCGACTACTTTTGAGATGTTGTGGGAAGGCCAGGAAGTTACCGCATGTGCAAATCGATTGGTAATATATTCTGAAAAATGCCGGGATGCAGGATTTTCATCCAACCAGATACCAAGATTTCCTGCATCGTGACAAGCCGTACAATTTACATCCGGGTGTCGTGCATGCTCGGCAGCTCCGGAAACTGCTTGTGGATCATGACAATCGGTGCAGGCTGCAGGAGCGCCGTGCGCTCCGTGGCATTTTGTACACTCCCACCCATTATGAGCGGGGGAGGCTTTCTGTTCCTCGATCACTTGAAAGCCATGTTCTCCCTCATGACATTTGGCACAAAGTTCATTCGGACTTTGAACCGGTACATACGTTTGGCTGGCTTGATCCCAGAAGGAAATTGCTACTGAATATGAATCGCCTGCAGGCTGGTGGCAAATATTGCATCCGATACTCCGCCAATCTGCCTGGTTTATAACTTCTGCCCCGCTCAATTCCGGGCGAGGTTCCCCGGGCGTGCGCTTGCAGGAATAACAATCCTGGGCGTTTTCCTGGGCCAGATTATTGGGATCCCAATTTGTTGGTGATTTGCACTTTGCGCAGGTTGTGTTTGCCCCCATTCCCATGTTATATGTATCAGAATGCCTTGAGTTTGACCACTCGGCGTACGCCTTCTGCAGCTCCTCCTCGGAGGCAACACGGGACACAGGAGTTCCCTCTGGCGTAGGCGTAGGCGACATACCAGGGGCTGCTATTGCCGTTCCAGCCAAAAGAAACAAAGTGCACAATATGATCAAAATAATAATAAATGCTGATTTTTCCGAAATCATATTACACAACTTTCCCGGGGAGGCAATTGTCGATTGCCTCCCCGGGGATTTAAAAGGTTGGATTGATCCTGGTGCTAAAGGGTAATGCCTACGTGACTGGAGTAGAAAATCAATCGTCCAAGCACTTCCGCAATGAGCACCAAAACGAAAGCTGAGTAGGCCAGATAGCCCATTAACTTTTCGCGCTCGACGTTTTGGGCATTCTGATACAGGAAGAATCCGAACACCCCTGCACCAATGAAGGCCAGGATCATGCGGATAAGGAAGATTGGACCAAGTGGGCCGGCAATCAACTTGGCACTTGCAACTGCTTGCGGTACGCCAGTGGCCAACGAGACCAGGTAGACCGGGGTGACGACGAATTCGACGCCCAGCAGGATCACGGATGCAACTGCGATCCAGCGCAGTGTGCTGCGTAACAAAGTACATTGCAGGTCAGCACAGTCCGGGGTTTTCCTCTTTATGTACGCATAGTTGGCTACGAATGCCGCACCCATGGCAAGTGCTCCCAAAAGCAGGGTGGTTGTATAGAAGGAGACCGGCGTCGCCAGGTTATTCCAGGCTGGTTGGGTCGGCAGCATATAGACCATGGACATGCTGTAGACCAGCACAATTCCAACCAGGGCTGCCAGCCATGCAATCACATTCCGCAGGACCGCTGGACCCCATTTGAACCACTGCAAGATCGCATACAATGCGCCCAGCACAAAGAAGATCGAGCCGGACAGGATCTCCCGGCTCAGCCAGGACGTCCCGATGTTATTTATGGCGCGCGGCGCAGCGAGGGGGCTGCCCAGGTGGAAGAGCGAGGCAAGCAAGCCCAGGCCCAGCACAACGACGATCGCGATCAAAGAGCGGTCACCCATGCGGTCAGCTTCCTCAACTCCTGCCTTGCGACCAACAATAATTTTTACCACCCCCATCACCAGGAAAGCGCCTACGGACATTTGCGCCAGGATGGTAAATGTGACCAGAACAAATTCTCTCATATCCATCTCACACCTCCTCCAGCTTGATGATATGCCCGGTTCCCATCCCACTTGGTTGGGAATGCTTGTGGGGGGTTATTACGATCGATGGATGGGTAATATCAGCGGATGGCAATGGTTCTATGGCATTAATGGTACCATGCGCCTGTTTCAACGTATCCAGTTCACCATAGCCCAACGCACGCATTGGGCAGGCGTCCACACAGGCCGGGTTTAGACCCTGCGCCAGCAAATCCTGGCAGAAATCGCACTTGGTCATGACACCCAGAGTTGAATTGAATTGAGGCGCACCGTATGGGCAGGCCCATTCGCAGTACCGGCAGCCGATGCAAACACTTGCATCGATCAACACCACGCCATCCTCGCGTTTTGTAATGGCTTTTGCCGGGCACACCGCTACACAAGCCGGATTCTCACAATGCATGCACGACGCTGAGGTGGAGTACACAAATACATTGTTGGGGATCATGATATCCGGATGAGTTGCATCTGGGTTCCAACCGCCCCCACCGTAGTCATATACTCTGCGCCAGTTGATACCCACCGGTAAACTGCTGCGGTCCTTGCACGCCACCGCACATGCCTTGCAGTTGGTGCAGGCACTTGCATCAAAATAAAAAGCTAATTGTTTCGCCATGGCTATACCTCCTTAATGGGGATGCGCTGAGGCCAACGGGAATCCGGCGCTAGAGCTGGTCCGTCCCATTTTTCGACCTGGACGATCTGTGAGTTGAAACCCATGTTTCCCTCACCGACTGGCACGCCAGCCTCCAGGTAATTGTCCGAACCGGCTTTGTCAACACCCAGGGCGTCGTCAAATTCTGTCCACGCACCGTGAGGCAGGATGGTAACCCCAGGCATAAGTCGGTCGGTCACCAAAACATGCCGGATGGCGCTTCCCTCCGAGCTGGTGATCTTGACCATGTCACTGTTCTTGATCCCGCGTGCTGCGGCATCGATCGGATTCATGACGAATTCCTGCGGGAACGCTTCTCGCAGTTGCAGGACGTTGTTGAATTCGGTGTGACTCCGGCGCCAGTAGTGTTTGTTGTACATCTGGAGCGGATAGGGACCCTTGACCTTGTTGGTCCAATCACTGAAGGTGGCTTCATAGCCGCGTTGGGCCGGGATGTATTCCGGGATTGGGCGAATAGTCGAGAAACCAATGGCTTTGATATCAGCAGCCAGGACCTGACAGTGCAATTCGATCTTGCCGCTTTCGGTTTTCACCGGGTTCGCCACAGGATCTTCGCGGAAGCTCTTCAAGGCAATGGCTCCATAATTGTCGCCTTCCTTCCTTGGGACCTGGAAAGTGCCCTTCTGCTTGAACTCCATGATCGGGATGACCCCGGTTTGCGGTTCACCGGTCACTCCCAGAGCGGTCAAATCGTCAGCGGTGATGGTGACGAGGGTTTCTTTCGTCTTGCCGTCTGCACCAACAACCTTTGCACCGGCGATCTTGTTGAAAGCTTGCTGTTTATCGGAGATTTCTTCCTCTAAAGGATCATAGACGCCCAAGGCTAGGCCGATCTGCCTGTCGATCCATGAATCATCCTTGGCCTCGAACATGGGATCAACGACCCTGTCTGCCCAGAACAGAGCTTCACGATTCGGGCTGGTGATGTAGTTGTCGCGTTCCCATCGGGTCGTCACTGGCAGGACTACGTCAGCATATACGCAACCGGTGGCCATATCGAAATCTTGTGCAAGGACGAACTCAACCTGGCGGACTGCTTGGATACCCTTGGCTTGACCGACCGTTGTCTGCAATGTTGAGCCCTGGGTGAAATAGATCATTTGGATATTGAGCGGGGTCTTCTCGTTATAGGCTGAAGTGTACTCACCCTTTAGGAGGGCATTCCAGGTCTCATTATTGTTGACCCTCATCTTGAGCGGGTTGCTGGGACTTTTCAGTACGGTGCCAGCGCTGCCTGCACTGACCAGGCTCGGACCGATATTCCCTGCGCCTGAGTGGCGCGTTTGGCCTGTACCACCACCACTGACGCCGATCGAGCCGATCATCGAGGCGATTGCCATAAATGCCTGGCCGAATGTCTGGGCACCGTTAATGCGGGCTGAGGCATCACTTTCCATGAATGCCACCGGCTTGGTCTGGGCAATTTCAATTGCAAATGAGCGGATCTTCTCTGGCGTTACGCCGGTGATCTCGGAAGCCCATTCAGGAGTCTTGGGGGGATAATTTTTATGCCCTTCAGGCGCCGGCATACCGCGGTTATCTAGGCCGAGCACATAATCCCGGTAATTTTCTTCTGGATCAGCACCTTCTGGCAGGCTTGTTTTATCAAAGCCGATCGTGTTGTTATTGACGAAACTCCAGTCGATCAGCGGATTTGTGACCGGATTGTCCTGGGTGATCAGCACGTAGCCGATTGCAAGCAGCATGGCTGTATCGGTTCCTGGCCTGATCGGGATCCATTCATCTGCCAATACTTGAGCCGAAGGGTTATAGTACGGATCAACAAAGATGAACTTCGCACCGGCTTTCTTCGCCTGAAGGTAGTTGTAGGCTGGATTGCCGCCGCTTACCTGGATTGGATCGGTACTCCACATCACGATCAATTTCGACTTGCGTAATTCCAGCCGGTCATTACCCGCACTGGAATAGGATCCAAACACGCGCGGACTTGTGTAAGACCAGGTGCCTGACGAGGTCGAGCCCCAGGTGCTGACATAACCGCCATAAGCCGCGATGGCACTCGTGCCATACAACCTCGCTGTTGGACCATAAGCCGCGTCGATGCGTTTGATTTCCGAGGTCACAATGCTGATCGCTTCGTCCCACGAGATGCGGACCCAAGAGTCCCTGCCGCGCAGCGATTTGTCGCCACCGCCCGGAGCCCAATTGGCTCGCTTCATCGGGTATTTAATTCGATCAGCCCCAAATACGCGCTGGCGCTGTGAGCGCCCGCGTGCGCAGCCGCGTTGCTGCGGATAATCCGGGCTGTCGGGATGTGTATCGTCAGTCTTCTGTCTGGTAACCACACCGTCAACGACGTAAGCCACATTTAAACATCGCCCGCCGCAGTTGCCCCAGCAGGCGCCTGGAACCCATTTGCCCTCACTGGCTGCATTTTCAGCAGCAGCTTCTACGGCTTTTAAACCGTATCCCATCCCCCCGACCATTGCAGCAGTCCCACCCAGGGCCGCGCTCCACTTCAAGAAGCTGCGTCGGGTGAGAACTGAATCGGTCAGGGCTTTGGTGAGGAAATTCTTTTTTGTCATATTTTTCCTCCAGATTGTTCAAAGGAATGATGGATCTGCTCGCTCAAAGCAAAGCCTTGCGATCTAGATAGGATTGTAGAAACGATTCGGTTATTAATAATATGCATTCTCCTTGTAGTGATTAAATTGGCTCATGTCGGAATACATGATTTCACTACTAAAGGATACCCCCTACTGCTTGTTAATCATCCCCCCAGAGAGTAATCTGGCATCACTCTAATGGGTGATTTTCCATTTACCTGTTCCTGGGTGAAACCAGCCCTCGTTCGAAGGCATACGTGGCTGCCTGGGTACGATTATCCAAATGGAGTTTGTCCAGGATATTCTTCAAGTGACTTTTGACAGTATTTACTGATATGGAAAGGTTTTCAGCAATCTCAGAATTGCTCGCCCCGCTCGCAACCAGTCTTAGCACCCGCAATTCTCTTTCCGTCAGGGATGTTTCCCCTTTGTCATCCTGGGCTACCCGATTCGCAACCCCTTTTAGCAGCCGCGAGGCCACGGCACGGGTCATCGCCGCCTCTCCATGCGAGACACCGTTGATCATGGCAAATAATTCTTCCGCATCTAGGCTCTTCAATAAATATCCCGAAACACCAGATTCTACAGCTTCATAAAGATGCCCATCTTTTTCCGAGGAAGTCAGGATCACGACTGCAATTTTTGGAAATCGTGCGTGGATCATCTTGGCCGCCTGCAAGCCGTCCAATTGAGGCATGTAAATATCCATCAGGATCACATCCGGTTTTAATTGTTCGGCGAATTGAATGGCTTCTTCTCCGGTATCCGCCTCGCCGACCACCTCCACCAGGTCCTGGCGCGTTTTCATCAAGCTGATCAGCCCCTGACGGAACAACTTATGGTCATCGGCGATGAGGACTCTAATTGTCATTGAATTCCATCCTTGAATTTATATTCCTATCCGCACATGGATGGCAAAGAACAGGAAGCGACCCAGGATTTCAGCGACCATCACCAACAGACAGGGAATAAAAACCTGAAGGAGCAGATTCTCTGATGCCACCCTCCTTTGATGGTGTTGCGCTGCCATGTACCCCAACCATCCTACCCCGATGAACAGAAATACAAGCCGAATAATCAGCAAGGGTTCGTATATATTCAAAAGCAAATTCAGGCTTGTTTGCGCGGCCACATTTCCAGAAAACAGTGCCGCGATTTGAAAATAGACGATGGTTGCCATCAGGATGGATAAGATAATCGCTAATATGGCCATCCCGCCTAAAGATTGGTCTATCAGGTGGGCGTGTATTGCCTGACCATCCTGGCCTTGCGATTTTTTGAATATTAGGTCTATCGTAAATAGCACGGGAATTGTTAAAACACCTAGGAGGAAGGTGGTCACCAAAAAAGAAAATGGAGTGAATAGTGAATTCCAGGCCGGCTGGGATGGAAGGAGATAAATTTGGGACATACAAAAATCTGTAACAAAACCGAATAAAATCGCCAACCATCCCAGCGCAGTAATTACGCCATGTTGGGCTCTTACCAACCAGAGCGAGATCAGTAGGAGGCCAAGGGTGAGGATGTAAATCAAATTAGAAAAGAGTTCTCTGCTTAGCCAAGAGGACCATAAATTCCGCAGTGCTAGAAAAGATAAATACGGTCTGCTTAAATGAAAATGCGCAAAAATTATTGCAAAGGTAGCTGTTGTAAAAAGGATAAGCATGGGAATCTTGATTGCTTGATCTGTTTTTTCCGACCCGAATTTTGCACTTTTAAAAGCTCGAATCACCCATATGACAAATAGTGCCCCAATAGATAATTGGGTCAGGATCGTATATACGGGTAAAGTCCATTCGCGAATATTCATTTTGCTAAATTTCCCGGTCAGGGAAAGAGAATGTTTCGATTAATTTGTAAATATTGCCTGGCTTTTTTTCATTCTTTCCGGCTCAAGACAAGGAAGCCAGCACTCGACCTTAGTACCTTGTCCTGCTCCGGAAAGAACATCCAGGTTGCCCCCCACACTGCTGGCCCTTTCCTTCATGGTAGTAAGGCCGAAATGGCGTTTTGAATCGTATTTCAACAGTCCAATGCCATCATCCGCGATCTGCAAATAAATAAATTCGCTTTCCTCGCGTTTTTTTCTTGTTACCAACACGGTTACCAGGTTGGCGCGGGCATGCTTGCGGACGTTTGCCAGGGCTTCCTGCAAAATACAGACCAGCTGAACTTCAGCAATCGAAGAAAGCCTGAGATTATTTTCCACCTCGTTTGTGAAATGCGTTTCGATCCTGGCCTGGATCCCAAACTCTTCCAGGTACTCCCCTATCGCTGAAACAAGACCCTTTTCACTGGCAAGCGTGGTACGCAGACTGAGGATGTTTTCCCGGACGTCGGCATTGGCGACTTTTATCGCTTTCCTCATATGCTCCAATTCAACTTCAAGTGCTTCCCGTTTGCCTTGTTTAAGCAGGGCGTCCAAAGTCTGCACTTGCAGGTTCAGGTAACCCAGCACCTGAGCCAGCCCGTCATGCATTTCGCGTGCGATTCGGGAGCGTTCCTCAGTGATCGATAGCGATTGCAGTTGCGATGTCATCAATGCATGCTGAAGGGCAATCACGACCTGGTCGGCCATGCATTCCAACCAGACCAGGTCAGTATCCGTATAGAGCATCCCTGCGGATCTCGCAACCCAAAAAGCGCCGATCGGGCGATTATCTAGTTCAAGGCAGACAATTCCGGCACTTTTGGCGGGAGAGTCCACGAAATACATGGCATTTTCAAGTGCAGCAGGCGGTTCATCGCCAGACGTGTGATAGGAGCGGGTGGTTTTTATGGTTTTCAGGATCAAGGGGGTTTTCACTACAACCGGCACTTCCACCAGCGCAACAGTATCTTTGATCGCATAACACTTCAATTCTAGCCGGGATTGATCATCATTTATGAGCGCCAGCCCGATGAAATCTGAAGCAAGCAACTCTCGGGCATTTTTTGTTATGAATAACAGGATTGCATCCACGTCATTCAATTCCATGATCCTGCTATTGATATTGACCAGGACCTCTGTCCAACGCTCAGCAGTTTGTCTGGCAGCAATTTCGGCGGTAAAAGCAGTTTCTTGTGCCCGGTCACGCTCCTCTTTAAGGGTGATTAGCTGCATCTTGCGTCTGGCTTCGAAAACGCCTAACCCTCTAACCACAAAGAAGGTGACCGCGAAGGAAGATAACATACGCCAGAACTGGATGGGCAGGCCGGTAATCTCAAGAACACGCTGGTAATCCAGTAAGGAAGTGAGTCCGGAGAACAATGGAATGCTGGAGCCTTCCCCGCTGAAGGCGTTTGACACAACGCGGTTATAGTTGTAATAGGAGCCGGGTGCATACGGAGCCGCTGGAATAACCAGACCAACGATAAAGGCTTCAAAAAGAAACGCCAGCCCTGCTCCCAGCATCAGGTTGGCAACATCAGCCTCCCCCTGTTTACTCTGCATGCGCCATTGCCGCATGAATCCGATCCCGGCCATGATACTTCCAGGTAGATAAAGAAGATATCGAGACCAGATATCTATCGGAATTTCGACCGGCGACGGAGTGACAAAAGTTGTGATGGCATAAGTAATCACATATGCAAGCGGGACGATCAGCACCCCTGGAATGAAAATCGTCCATGCCGGCAAAGACATTTCTCTTAATATTCCCCAGCCAAACCTGAGCAGCAACAACCCGGTTAGAGGCCGAAAAATCATCCCCATTATCCTCAGTACTCCAAGGAGAGATTCATCCGTACCAGTGCTGACCAGGAACATATCGATCCAGCTAGTCAACCCGCATGCAAATCCAAACGCAGCCAGCCACTTCAAATTTTTCTTAAGCGGGAGATCGCTTCCCTGGGTGAGCTGCAAATATGCAGCCAAACCGAGCCCTCCAAAAGCAAGCCCATCAAAAAAATAGATGAGTATCATGGTCTAGGTCCTGCCGGGGCATTGTCTGGTTTCATGATGAATTACGCCTTCCTCAAAGAAAGACAATTGGACAATAATACCCTTAATAACGCAAAAACTCCAATTGATATTTATCACTACATATCAGTGCAAAAACACCTATCGCTGACTAAATAGGGGGAAATGTGGTAATGGCGCCCCTTGCGGGAGCGCCATTCATAAAGATGGTCTGTTTCGGAACTCGGTTTTTTACACTAAGGAGTCACGGCTGGCGCAGCGTAAGCTTCATTCAAGCCGCATACTACGAAGTTGTCAAACTGGATCTCTGCCTGTGTACCGGAATTGATTTTAATGCCTAATTTGCCTTTTTCAATGGGTAAATCTTGGACAGCGCTCATGGCCTGTTGACCATCCACCCATACGGATAGGGCACCATTGAAATATGCGATCGCAAAGGTGCGCCAGGTATCCGCCTGGAAAATTGGAGATTCAGCTTCAGCCAGCTTTTGTGAATCGCCCGGTCGTAGATAGTCAAGTTCGAAGAGCTCACCCGGCTTGTACACGACAAAGTAGCGCGCTATGCCATTATTTGCCCCTTCGGGCGTTTCGTATATATGCCAGTTGATATCAATGTCGATCAGGCCATTTGTGCTCAGATCGAACATCCAGACCGCATTCCCAAAGTCCATCCAATTGGTTGTGCTTGCATTACCGCCGGGCGAATTAACGTTTAAAACCGTTCCGTGGCCCTCTACCTGAACAAAACTCCATTTGGGCGCTTCTATATTATCCAGGTCTTGGGCTTGACCATCTTCAAAATCTTCCACATAGAGCACTTTCTGTCCAGACTGGCATGACTTCCCAGGGTTGAGCTGGGTTGGGTCCGTTTCCAAAACTACAGATACCTCGTTCGGTCCTTTCTCCATGGTCAGAGTCTGCTGGATGGGTTTATAGCCCTGAGCCGAGACGCTCACCGATTCTGCCGGTGCCGCCATATTATTCCAGATTAGTTGGCCACTTTCGGTGGTTTCCTTGGATACATTATTCCCGGAAACCAATACAATCCCGGTAGCCCAGGTGATTGGGGTACCGTTCTGATCTGTGACCGTAACAGTTAAATCATATGGAATGGAAGTGGGAATGGCTGGCACTGAGGTCGTGGTTGGTTCTGATGAATTGCCTCCATTCGAGGCGGATGGACCGCATGCAGCTAATACTAAGATCAATATGGTTGTCAGCGAGAAGAATAGATACTTTTTCATTTTATCTCCATTATTTCGAAAAGATTCAGGCATGAAATAGTACAGGTCCTTTATAAAGCAACACTTCGCACCCCAATTCTCTCAACATCCTTCTCCAAAATGTCGCGTTAAACCATCTAAATATTATATAGAGGAAAAGAGGATTATATATCCCTCCTTAGGTTGTTTTCATATCACTCAAATGGGTGATTTTTATACATTTTCCCGTGCAGTACTGCGGTTATATTTATCTCCCCTCGGAACCCACCTCCCCGAATTTAAAAACCCTATCCCGGTTTCGTGGGGGCGCAGCACTTTGTCTCAGTTCTTTGGAGATCCTGCTTCAATGATTTGAGACATCCATTTGCTCTTTCTCTCTTATAACCCACCTCCCTGAATCAAAAGACGCCCTCACGGGCGTCTCAATAAGTTGCGGGGGCTGGACTCGAACCAGCGACCTCCAGGTTATGAGCCTGACGAGCTGCCACTGCTCTACCCCGCGTTGGGTCGAACGAGCGGCTATTGTATCACCCACGCGAAGGCAAGTCAAGGATAGAGGTAAATTTCCCGGCTGTACAGGTACATCGTGCCCACGATCCGGTCGTCGGGTTGGCTGACCGTCATCAGTGCCCAGGTCCCGTGGGGGATGGAATAGGACAAGTCCACCTGGAACTGTACGTAGCTGTCGTCTGCGGCTGGAGAAATCGCGACCCCTTGCGAAGCGATTACCTTCTTGTCCCGTCCTGTCAATTCGACCTCAAGCGGTAGACTGTTATACGGACGCATCTGACCCGCCACTATCACCGATCCCCCCGAGATCCTCCTCCCCGTCACCGGTTTATCGATCACGCAGCGTTCCTTCACATTGCCGGGCGCATTGATGATCGATAACCCCTCCGGCAGTAAAACGAGATGGACCGAATTCTCGGCGGTATATCGCCCATACTCGTCCTCCGTGACCATCGTCAAGCGCCCCAGCTCCCCTGCCCCATGGACCTCGAAGGTGAGTGTCCCGTAAAAATATGCCCAGGTGAAGGCAGTATTCAACTGTAATAGTTTGGACGCCATCAGCCGCCCGTCTTCCCCAAAAAGGAATACCCGCCCCTGCGCCGCGTAACCCGGGATGGCATACCCGTAAACCACCATCGGCGAGACCGCTTTCGAAAGCGGACCCGGACCGTAAAATTGTATCGCTGCCGAGCCGACCTCCGGTTGTGGCAGGTTGGTGGCTGATGGCGTGGGCGGAAAGGTCGCAGTCGCGTCCGGTTTAGCGGTTTGGGTGAGGGTCGGTTCGACCGTGGCGGTATTCTCGGGGATCGTTGAATTTTCAATGGTTGGGGTGTTTATGGGAAGGCTGGTCGGGGTTTCCCTGGGCACCGCTGTTGGCAGGACCGTGACAGGTGGGAGCTGGGTTAGGGTTGGTGCCGGGGATGGGGTTGCCGTCGCTTGTCCACAGGCGGTCAGGAAGCTCAGCACGGTCAGGCTCAGGAGAAAGCAGCGATGCATGTCGAAATTATACCCGTAAACAAGAGACGCTCCATTTGGAGCGTCTCTTTCATCTTAAAGGCTGTAGATCTCGCCGTATTTTTTCGTGAGGTAGCGCACGTACGGTGCCGGGTCGATCTTGGATCCGGTGACCTTCTGTACCAGTTCCTGCGGTTCGAATTTGCCCCCATGCCGGTGGACATTTTCGCGCAGCCAGCCCAGCAGGGTCTCGAATTTGCCCTGGCGGATCTGCTCCACCAGGTCGGGATGCTCCTGGATCATTTTCTCCCACAATTGCACCGAGACAAGATTTCCGAGGGCATATGTGGAGAAATAGCCAATCATGCCTCCAGACCAGTGGATGTCTTGCAGCACTCCCCTGGCATCGTTGGGCGGGGTTACCCCCAGGTATTCCTTCATCTTGACATTCCATAGTTCGGGGACGTCCTTGACCGCCACTTTGCCTTCCAGCATGGCGATTTCCATTTCGAGGCGTAGCATGATGTGCAGGTTGTAAGTGGCCTCGTCCGCTTCCACCCGGATGAACGATGGCTGGACTTTGTTGATTCCCTTGTAAAACTTTTCCAGCGGGACACCCGCCAACTGCGGGAAGATTTCCTGCAGCCGCGGGTAGAAGTGCTGCCAGAATGGGAACGAGCGCCCTACCAGGTTTTCCCACATGCGGCTCTGGCTTTCGTGGATTGCCAGGGAAGCTCCGCCTTCCAGTCCGGTGCGCTCCAGTTCGGGGGCAACCCCCTGCCCGTACAATGCGTGACCGCACTCGTGCATGGTTCCAAAAAGCATCGTGTTGAGGAAATCCGGGGCCACCCGGGTGGTGATGCGTACGTCTTTGATGCCGAACTCGGTGGTGAAAGGATGCGGGGCTTTGTCTTCCCGCCCGCAGTTCCAATCATAGCCAAACTTGGTGATGACTTCGACGCCAAAATCCCATTGTTTTTTCTCGTCGAATGCCTGGTGCAGGAAGGAATCGTCCACCTGCGGCCTGCTGCTGATGGCCTTGATCAGTTCCACCTGTCGGGGGCGCAGCCCGTCGAAGATGGCCTTTACATCTGCCGTCTTCATGTTGGGTTCGAAATCGTCCAGCAGAGCATCGTAAGGGTGCTCGAAATTCGGAAAGAACCCGGCGTATTCCTGGCGCAGGACTACGATCTTCTCCAGGTGTGGACGAAAAATCGAAAAATCCGATTTGGACCGCGCTTCCATCCAGGCTTGTTGACCCAGGGTGGTTGCCTGGGCAAAATCGACCACGTGCTTGGTCGGCACCCGCACGGCTTTTTCGTAGTTGCGTGTGATAACTTTGACAAGTCTCGCCTCGTCCGAATCCGGATTCAGTCCCGCTGCGTAGGGTTTAAGCTCTTCCAGCAATTTGCCCAATTCGGGCGAAGTGGCGCGTTCGTGTGAAAGGCGTTGTACCAGGGCAAGCTGGTTGCCGCGACTCTCTGCGCCGCCGGGTGGCATATAGGTTTGCTGGTCCCAGCCCAGCAGGGCTCCCACATAGTTCAGATCCGCAATTTCTGCCAGGAGGTCTCTCAACTGCTTGATCTTGTCTTCCATGTAATTCTCCTTGAAAATGGATTTGTATCGGTGTCAGCAATGCTGCAGCCGCTTAAACATCGGGATTAAGTTATATGGCTGGTAAATTATACTCGCTCAACCCTTGGTTCCATGCCGTGGGAGGTTTTCCACTCGTAAAAATCAAAAAAACTTCGGCGGTCCAACTCTGCAATACCATAATCTTATTTGTCCTCTCATCCATTCACCCTGCCTCCCAGCGCTTTATTTGTTCCCTCAAATCTTTGGGACCAAATTAAGATCGAGAAACCAGACCAACATTACTTCTTCCGTAATTGCTGGGACAGCCGCATACCCGAACCGCTGGATCTCCCCCAGTTGGCAGCCCATCCGGTGATAAAAGTGGCAGGCGGGGACATTGATGTTTTGTGTTTCCACCTTCATTTGCCTGCAACCTCGTTTCCGGGACCATTCCGCTGCGTACCGGAAAAGCGGGATCCCGGCACCTCGGGAGGCAGGGTCCACCCGCAGGTCCCACAACACCGATAGGTCTCGCCGCTCGTCCAGCATGGTCACCCCACTGCTACCGAATGCCACTGCCGCCCCGCCGACCAATCTCTTTCCCTCCGTCGCCAGGAAGAAACCCCAGTTGCTTACGTCGAACTGTTTGGGCCAGTCGGTTGGAATTTCTCCATACGAGTCATAATCCTTGACATATGGCTTTTCAACAGGTACCTGGTGCAGGAGCATGCCCCCCAGTCCCCCATCCACCAGTTCCACTTGAAGGCGGTGTTTCACCTCCAGCTTGATGGGAATGCTGGCATAATCTGGTAGGCGTTCCGGGCCGCTTTCGATGATCTGAACAGTCATGGCAGGCTCCTTAACAAACTCCGGCATCATTGGGATACCGGAGTTGATCTTATAGTGATTGTCCAGCCAGGGTCGGCTTATTCGTAACGCAGCGCTTCCACCGGTTCCAGGCCGGCAGCCCGGTTGGCTGGGTAGATTCCGAAGAACAGGCCCACTCCCGCAGAAAAGAGTGTGGCCAGCAGGATGGCGTTCAGGCTGATGGCGGGGTTGAATGGATTCCCCGTGGCTGCCGCGATCCGGCCGACGATATATCCCAGGAACCACCCCAGCAGGATCCCGATCACTCCCCCGATCAGGCTGAGCATGGAACTCTCGATCAGGAACTGGATAAGGATGTCGCGCTTGCGAGCACCCAGTGCCTTCCGCAGGCCGATCTCACGCGTCCGCTCCGTCACCGACACCAGCATGATGTTCATGATCCCGATTCCTCCCACCAGCAGGGATATTCCGGCGATCCCCCCCAGGAAGATGGTGAAGACTCCCGTCACCGTGGTGGCAATGGATAAAAAGTCAGCCTGCGAGAAGACCGTAAAATCGTCCACCCCCACGGGTGTGCGGTGGCGCTGGCGCAGGATCTGTTTGATCTCGTCGGTTGCCAGCGGTACCGCCTTGGCGCTGGCTGCCTGGACGTAAAGTTGATCCACTTCATTCAACACTGAGCGGTGGATCAGGCGCGTCTGCGCGGTGGTGAACGGGATGATTACCTGGTTATCCTGGCTCCCAAACGTACTGCCTCCCTTGGATTGCAGCAGGCCGACAATCCTGAATGGCTGCCCGCCGATGCGGATCGTCTCACCCACCACCCCGTTGCGGCGTCCAAATAGTTTATCCGCCACACCCGGGCCGATCACCACAGCCGAGGCGTTTCCCTGCAAATTATCCTGGGACAGGAAACCACCCTCGATCAGCGCATAATTCTGCATGATGAAATATTGTGGCGTGGTGCCTGTGATACTCACGCTCATCGTCTGCCCGCCGGCAGTGACGTCGTTCCTGCCCTGGATGACGGGTGCCACCGCCATGACGTCCGGGGCGGCAAATGGATCTGCGATCGCCGTGGCATCCCCCAGCGTCAATGGCTTTGGGTTGCGTAAATCCACGAGGTCGTTCCCTGAAAACACGAACAGCAGGTTGGTACCGATCCCGCTGATCGCGCCGGTGATCGTATCCTGGGCACCCTGTCCCACCGCCAGCATGGCGATCACTGCACCCACTCCAATGACAATGCCCAGGATGGTCAGGCCGGAACGGAGTTTGTTTCCGTTCATGGTTTCCAACGCTTCGATGATGGACTGTCCGAAGTTCATTGCTTCTCCTCCACCAGCCCATCCCGCAGGTGGATGATGCGCTGTGCATGGGCGGCAATCACCGGGTCATGGGTCACGATGATCAAGGTGGTCCCGTTGTCACGGTTGAGGCTGAGCAGGAGTTCCAGGATCTCTTTTCCCACTTTCGAATCCAGGTTTCCGGTTGGCTCGTCGGCCAGGATGATGGCTGGATTGTTAACCAGCGCCCGTGCGATTGCAACCCGCTGTTGTTGTCCGCCGGAAAGTTCGGTCGGGCGGTGCGATATGCGGTCACCCAGCCCGACCGAATCGAGGGCTGCCCGCGCCCGCTCCCTTTTGTTTGGGATTCTCCCGGCATAGCGTAGTGGGAGTTCCACGTTTCCCAGCGCCGTCGTGCGCGAGAGCAGGTTGAAGGATTGAAAGATGAAACCCACTTTCCGGTTGCGGATATCCGCCAGCTGGTCATCGTTGAGGGTTTCCACTGCCTCCCCATCCAAGATGTATTTACCAGAGCTGGGCAGGTCCAGGCAGCCCAGTATATTCATCAGGGTTGATTTGCCGGAACCGGAGGGGCCCATGATTGCCACCACTTCCCCGCGTTCGATGGTTAACGACACCCCCGCCAGGGCGTGCACCTCAACCTCGCCCATCTGGTACACTTTCCTCAGGTCTTCGGCGCAAATGACGCAATCCGGGCTCATACTACCCTCCACCAAAAATGCCTCTCCCGCCGCCGCCCTGTCCGGGCCTGAAATTAATTGGGGGGTTCAAAACCAGCACGTCGCCAACGGAAATGTCACCTGAAAGCACCACGCTCATTGTCTCGTCGGAAGCGCCCAGCGTTACGGGGATTTCCAATAGTTGCCCATTTCGCAGAATGTACACTACCCGCTGACTGTTGACCAGGTGAACCCCCTGGTTCGGGACCAGCAGCACGTTTTCCAATGATTGGATGGTAACCGTTACTGAAGCGGTCATGCCTGGTTTCACGTCAGCGTCCGGGTTGGTTAACTCCACCGTAACGCTGAAATTGACGACGCTCTGCACGGATGTTCCCACCCGGCTGACGTCAACCACCTTGCCTTGATATTCCTTGCCCAGCACGGCATCAAACGTCACCACGGCTGGCTGG
>Ga0326726_10002146_pt1 | contig 18205 bp, 14 predicted proteins | sample MHFenrmetagenome_2_FD_207603 | JGI IMG/M metagenome (GOLD analysis project Ga0326726, IMG submission 207603) | Lab enriched peat soil microbial communities from Michigan Hollow, Ithaca, NY, United States - MHF15MN | ecosystem: Environmental > Terrestrial > Soil > Wetlands > Peat | place: USA... | reverse complement strand
CGCAGACCATCGGCCAGTGACTTTGGTACTTCCCCGTAACCGGTACCGGTCTTCGTCCCTTAGTGGCCAAGACCACCCCTGCCGGTCGCACGTTTGGTCCCTTCCGGCAGCTTTCTCGCGGCCCCTAACTGGTTTGAAACCCGACCGTTCTACTGTTATTCTGCCGCGCATTCCGGCGAGGAGGATCCATGCGGAAACTCACAATAGGGATGATCTGTCTGATGATGGTTGTTGGCGCGGCACTGGCGCAGGCGCCGCCCCCGATGCCAAAACCGGGACCCGAGCATCAGCGCCTGAAGTACTTTACCGGCCAGTGGAAACATGAAGGTGATATGAAGCCCGGGCCTTTCGGTCCGGGCGGCAAGTTCAGCAGCACGGAAGACGCCAAAATGCTGGGCGACTATTATGTCGTCATGAACTCCAAGGGCACCATGCCGATGGGACCGGTTTCCGAAGTCGCGATAATCGGCTACGACCCCAAGCAGAAGGCTTATACCTACGACGCCTTCAACACCATGGGCCAGCACGACCATTCCACAGGACAGGTCTCCGGCGATACCTGGATCTGGACGTCGGAAGAGGAAATGGGTGGGAAGATGATGAAAGGAAAATTCATCATCAAGGAAGTCTCGCCGACTTCGTATACCTATCGGTTCGATATGTCGACCGACGACGGCAACACGTGGACCAGTCTCGTGGAGGGCAAGGCGACAAAGCTAAAGTAGATTGCATTCCGGTTTTCGACGGCCGGTGCCAGCGCGCCGGTCCTTTTTTTCCGCCAGAATGCAAGCACCGGATGCGAATTCGTTCCAATAAAGGAATAGGAGGTACACAAAATTGAACCGATGGTACGTTGCCGGAGGGGGCAGGGAAGGATAGAATCCGGGCGCTGAGAGACGGTCCCGGGTCGAGAGTCCTGAATCCCGAGCGCGTTGGTTTCGAAGTTGTATCCAGAAAGTTTCCTCGGACTCGCGTCTCGTTAGACTCGGGACTGAGCACTGCTGGCGGATATTGGCGAACTGCGCGACCGGGTCGCTTGAATCCTTTTCTTACAGGCAACATCAAAACTTGAGTATCATTCACTCAAGGGAGTCATATGGCTAACGAAACGCGCAACTTAGAGCGCCACGACACTCCCCAGGGAATCGGGTCGTCGAATGGAAATCTGCCCGTTCTGCCGGTCAGGGACACGGTGCTTTTTCCGCATGCGGTGCTGCCGTTAACGGTCGGCCGGGAAAGCTCGGTGCAACTGATTAATTCGCTGGGCGAGGACAAGACCATCATCGTGGTCGCACAGCGCGAGGCGAGGGTGGACAGCCCTCAGCCCGTGGACCTGTTCGCCATCGGCACGCTTGCCATCGTGCACAAGGTCGTCAAAATGCCCAACCAGAGCCTGTTTGTCTTTGCCGAGGGCCTGGAACGGGTTCACCTGAAAGAATATTCGCAACTGACGCCGTTCATGCGCGCCGCCGTCGAGACCATTCCCGAGATCGCGGCCAAGACTGGGTCGGAGGAAGAGGCGCTGCAACGCAACGTGCTGACGCTGTTCCAGCAGATCGTGGCCGGGTCGCCGACGCTGTCGGATGAGCTGTCCACGGTGGCCATGAACATCGAGGAGCCGGGTCGGCTGGTGGACTTCATTGCCAGCTCGCTGCCCACGCTTTCCACCCGCGATAAGCAGGAAATCCTGGAGACCGCCGACGTCCGCTCGCGCCTGGAAAAAATCAACCAGCACCTGGCCAAGGAACTGGAGGTCATGCAGCTTCGCAACAAGATTCAGAGCGAAGTGCAGGACCGGGTGCAGCAGACGCAGCGTGAGTTTTACCTTCGCGAGCAGATGAAGGCCATCCAGAAGGAACTCGGCGAATCCGACGAGACTACGCGCGATTCCGAAGACCTGAAGCAGAAAATCGAACAGGCCGGCATGCCCGACGAGGTCAAGAAGGAAGCCCTGAAAGAGCTGGGGCGGCTTTCGCGCATGTCGCCCATGGCGGCCGATTACAGCGTCACCCGCAACTACATCGAGTGGCTGGCGGTGCTGCCGTGGAGCAAGTCTTCAGGCGTGGAAGTGGACATCCTGAAAGCCAAGGAAATCCTGGATACCGATCACTATGACCTGCAGAAGGTCAAAGACCGCATTCTGGATTACCTCTCGGTGCGGCGTTTGAAGCCGAGCATGAAGGGGCCGATCCTGTGCTTTGTCGGGCCGCCGGGCGTGGGCAAGACTTCGCTGGGCAAATCCATCGCGCGGGCGCTGGGACGCAAGTTCACGCGCCTGTCGCTGGGCGGCGTACACGACGAAGCGGAGATCCGCGGTCACCGCCGTACCTATATCGGGGCGCTGCCGGGGCAGATCATCCAGGGCATCCGCCGGGCGGAAACCAACGACCCGGTGTTCATGCTCGACGAAGTGGACAAGCTGGGACGCGACTTCCGCGGCGATCCCGCCTCCGCGCTGCTGGAAACGCTGGATCCGGAGCAGAACAATACCTTCCGCGATAACTACCTGGACGTGCCCTTCGATCTATCGAAGGTGCTGTTCATCACCACGGCCAACCAGCTCGATCCGGTGCCGGATCCGCTGCGCGACCGCATGGAGATCATCGAACTCCAAGGTTACACCGAGGACGAAAAGGTCCACATCGCCAACCGTTACCTGGTGAAGCGGCAGACGGAAGAGAACGGCACCACCCCGGAGCAGATCGAGTTTCCGGATGAAGCCATCCGCTACATCATCCGTCATTACACGCGGGAAGCGGGCGTGCGCAACCTGGAGCGGAACATCGGGACCATATGCCGTAAAAAGGCGCGCCGCATTGCCGAAGGCAAGCACGACAAGCTGGTGGTGACGCCGCAGATCGTGCGCGAGTTCCTGGGCGGGGAAAAAATCCGCGTGGACAATGAAGTTGCCGAGCGCACCAAGCGTCCCGGCGTGGCCGTGGGACTGGCCTGGACGCCGACCGGCGGCGACATCCTGTTCGTCGAAGCCAACAAGATGAAAGGCAAGGGCGGATTCACCATGACCGGACAGCTCGGCCAGGTGATGCAGGAATCCATGCAGGCGGCCCTGACCTGGGTGCGGTCGAACGCGGCCAAGCTCGGCATTCCCGAGGACTGGTTCAAGGATCACGACATTCACATCCACGTGCCGGCAGGCGCCATCCCCAAGGACGGGCCTTCGGCGGGCATCACTATGGCGACGGCGCTGGTTTCGCTGCTGACCGACCGCCCGGTGCGGCCCTTGACCGCCATGACCGGCGAAATCACGCTGAGCGGAAACGTCCTGCCCATCGGCGGCATCAAGGAAAAATTTCTGGCCGCCAAGCGCGCCGGCATCCATACGGTGATCATCCCGGCGGAGAACAAAACCAACGTCGAGGAAGACCTGACGCCGGAGCAACTGCAGAACGTGGATGTGCAATACGTCGCCACCATCGACCGGGTGCTCGAAATTGCGCTGCCCTCCACCAAGACGGAAGAGAAGCAGGACGCGCAGAAGCGTGAGGAGGTGCTGAGCGGAGTGCCGGCGTAAGAACAGTAGTTAGGTGTCAGTAGTGAGTGGCCGCGTTGCGAGACGCGGCCCTTTTTTCTGAAATCTGTTGGTCGAGTTAGTCGGCTCAACGGCAGAACTGCTGAGTATCCGGCGGCGGCGGCGCGGGAATGCGGTCAAACTCGCCTGACCACCCGGTGCAGCCGTGCGCGATGACTTTGCGGGCGGATTCCTTCTCTCGTCGGCGCGCCGTCGTCTTGGCCTCTTCCGTGCGTATTCTTCCCAGATCGGTCTCCAGCGACTGAAGCTCGGGATACCGGGCGTAATCGGCGTCGGCTGCCATCAGCAGCCAAACGTACGCTTCGAACTTGTCTCGCTTGATCGTGCCCGGGCCTTGCTGCAGCAGCTTGCCGAGTTCGTACTGGGCCTGCGGCAGCCCCTGCTCCGAAGCTTTCTGGAACAACTCGGCCGCCTTCGTGTAATCGTTCTTTTCTAGCCTGATCACACCGAGTTGATATTGCGCGAAAGGATTGTTGCGGTCAGCGGCTTTTTGGAGCCAAGTCGCGGCATCATTCACATCCAGGGAAGGAACAGCTCCCAGGTAGATCACTCGGCCGAAAAGCCACACCGCCAGTGGATCGCCCTGCTGAGCCGCCTTCTTGTACCAATCCGCTGCTCGCCCTGGTTCTCTGGCGACGCTGACGCCAGTCTCGTACATGTATCCAAGCACCACTTGCGCGGGTGCGTATCCGAGCTCTGCCGACCGGCGAAAGAATTCGATTGTATTTGCATCGCTGCGATTAAAGCTGCTGCCTCGGATAGCATTCATTCCTTGTTCGAACAAGCCGCGGCCGTCGGTGGGGTTGAGGCTATTTTGCGATTGGACTGGTATCACAGCGAGTAGAGAGAAAATGATGGCACCGGCAGCGAGATGTTTAAACACATCTCCTCCTCCGCGCGTGGCTAGTGAAGATGGGCCAATTCTAACTCACTGCCGACGCTTGCACCCAAGCTGCCCACAAGGTATCTAACCAATGTCGCCACTGGGGGGCGATGCCATGGTCAAATACATATTGCTGTGGAGTTTTGCATTCGTAGGCAGTCTGGCGCTGGCTGAGGCGCAGGCGGCGCGAACTGCCAACGCCAATACCAACACGCAAAACTCAATTCATCAATCCCGAAGGGCTCAGCAAGCCCACCGGCTACACTCACGTGGTGGTCGCGCAGCCGGGAAAGCTGCTATACATCTCCGGCCAGGTGGCGCTGAGTGCGAAGGGCGAGGTGGTGGGCAAGGGCGATCTCCGGGCGCAGGTCACGCAAGTGATGGAGAACCTGAAAACCGCGCTGGCTGCCGCCGGCTCCGCCCCGCAGGACATTGTCAAAGTCAACTATTACGTGCTGAACTTGAAGCCGGACCATCTGCCGATCATCCGCGAAGTACGGAACCAGTACTTCTCGGCAGAGCACCCGCCGGCGAGCACGCTGGTAGGGGTGACGGCGCTGGCGCGCGAGGACTTTCTGATTGAAATCGAGGCGGTCGCGGCGTTGAAATAGCGGCAGGATGTCCTTCCGCTACAATCGAACCAGGTGCTGCTGCTTCTACTGGCGAACGGCCACTGTCCGCTGCCATTGACCACTGATTTTATGCAGGTGCACGTACTCTTTTTCGGGATCCTCAAAGATGCAGCCGGCAAGGCAAGCGAGGATGTCTCGTTGCCGGAGGGCGCCACCGTCGGCGATCTGCTGTCGCATTACTCCCGGGACGCGAAGCTCAAGGGCTTGCTGGGTTCGATCGCCGTCGCGCTCAACCAGGAATACGCCGTGTCGGGAGCCGCCTTACGCGACCGCGACGAGGTCGGATTGCTGCCCCCGGTCAGCGGCGGCGCCGATTCCCCGAAACCTGCCGTGCCCAGCCGGGTTCAACTTACCCGGGAGCGCATTGATGCCCGTGCGCTCGCCGACCGCATAAAGCGGCCCGAGGACGGCGCTACCGTGGTGTTTGAAGGCATCGTGCGCGACAACAGCCGCGGCCGTCGCACTCTGTACCTCGACTACGAAGCCTACGAGGAGATGGCGCGTAAGCAACTGGATGACCTGGCTGCGCAGGCGCTGGCCCGGTTCGAGGTGCGCGAGGTCTGCGTGGTTCACCGGCTCGGGCGCTTGCAGATCGGGGAAACCAGCGTGGCCATCGTGGTCAGCTCGGCGCATCGCGCTGCCGCCTTCGATGCCTGCCGCTGGATGATCGACACCCTGAAGAAAACGGTGCCGATCTGGAAGAAAGAGTATTTCGAAGATGGCGCTGTGTGGGCTGAAGGCGAGCCATTTCCGCCCGAGATTCGAAAACCGTAAAGGGCGGAAAGTCCAAAGGACGAATGCACCGGGAGGTTGGAAGTCTCACTCCCCGGACGGATCACGTAAGCACGATCCAGCAGTTTAGACGCGGGTGCCGCCACCATGCGGCCCAGCCCCCGCAGGGGCGGCAGAACCTAGCCCGCCACGTAAGTGGCGGGAACCAGCCTGCGAAAACGCTTCGAGTCCGCAGGGACGGCAGAAAGAAACAACTGGTCTATGAGACTCTCCATTTTTCTCGGTGTTCTGCTGTTTGCCTTCGCGCTGCTCGTGCCCGCAACGCGCGCCGCCGACCCGCAGAATGACGCGCAGCAGCCGCCCACCATCAGCGTTGACGTCAAGCTGGTCAACGTCTTCGCCACCGTCACCGACGCCCACGGCGCCCCGGTCAGCACGCTCACCAAGGGCAACTTCGCGCTTTCCGAGGACGGTGTCCCGCAGACGATTTCGGTTTTCAGCCGCGAGTCGCAACTGCCGCTCTCCATCGTGATGGCGATTGACGCCAGTCTGAGCACGAAGAAAGACCTGAAGTTGGAGCTGGCGTCGGCGCGGCGTTTCGCGCATGAGATCCTGCGCCCGCAGGACTCGATGTCGCTCTGCCAGTTCAGCGAACTGGTCGAGGAACTCGTGCCTTTCACCAGCGACCTGAAGCGCATCGATGCCGGCATCGACCGCGTGCACGTGCGCTCGGCCACCGCCATGTACGACGCGATTTACCTCGGCTCGGAGGCGCTGTTGAAGCGGCAGGGACGCAAGGTGATGGTCATCATCACCGACGGCGGCGACACCATGAGCAGCACCTCCTACCAGGAGGCACTGCGCGCGGCGCAACAGGCGGAAGCGACCGTGTATTCGCTCATCATGGTGCCCATCGAGGCCAGCGCCGGACGCGACCTCGGTGGCGAGCACGCCCTCATCCAGCTTTCCCACGATACCGGCGGAAAATATTTTTACGCCGACACCCTGCCGCGGCTGGAGAGGGCCTTCGAGCAGATCAGCGACGAACTGCGCACCCAGTACCTGCTGGCCTACTACCCGGCGCGCCGCCTCGCCGAATCGGATTTCCGCAAGATCAAGATTGAGCTGCAGGGACCGGGCGCCGAAGGTCTGAAGGCGCGGCATCGGACAGGCTACTATACGTCGAAGTTCAAGTAGCATTCAGAGATGGTCGTTCCAAGTGGTTTTGCCGAGGCGCCAAGCGCCGAGCCCTGAGCGAAGCCGAAGCGGAGGAATCTCCTTCTGCCATCGACCATCGACGGTTCACGTGTACAATGTCGCCCATGGCATTTCGCGTTCCGGCAATTACGAACTCGCTGAAAAAGGCGAAGGCCCCTCCGCCGGAGGAGACGTTGGAAGAGGCGGCTTACCTGAAGTCGCTGGGCGACAAGCAGAAATCCGTGCAGGTAAAGCTGCTCGACGGCGAAGTGGTGCGCGGCTGGATTGAATACTACGACAAGAACATGATCCGACTGACCCGCGAAGGCGCGCCCAATCTGTTCATCTTTAAGCACGAGATTATGTACATCGCCGAGGACGGCGGGCCGCAGAAGCGCCCGAAACCCGTCGATGGGCGTTAGCCGTTCGTCAATCGCGGTTTTCGCCGTAGTGGTGTTCTCCGTCGACCGACAGTTTTGATCGCGCACTCCGCGGGACTAATGCGATACTTCCCGGGTCAAGGCCATCGACCAACGGCCATCGACCAACGACTGCTTGAATTCCACCGACCAATTCGTTCCCGCCGTCAGCGACATCGCGCGCGAGGCCGGCGCGCTGCTGATGACGCACTTCCGCCGGCGCGTCGGCTTCGAGTACAAGGGCGACGTGGACCTGGTCACCGAAGCCGACCGCGGCGCCGAAGCGCTGATCACGGACCGCATTCGTTCGCGCTGGCCGCGCCACGATCTGCTGGGCGAAGAGGGCACGCGCGTCGAAACCGGCAGCGACTACCGCTGGTACATCGATCCCCTGGACGGCACCACCAACTTCGCCCACGGCTTTCCCGTGTTCTGCGTCTCCATTGGGCTCGAGTTCAAGGGCAAGCGAGTCGCCGGCGTCATCTACGATCCCACGCGCGACGATCTGTTCTCCGCCGAGAGGGGAAGCGGCGCCTATCTCAACCAGCGCCGCATCCAAGTCTCGAAGGTCGCGAACATGGCTGAGTGCCTGTGCGGCACCGGGTTTCCCAGCCATAAGCGGCATAAGAATCCCAATATCCACTTCTATCACCAGATCACGCTCCGCACTCACGGAGTGCGGCGCGCGGGATCAGCGGCCCTGGACCTGGCCTACGTCGCCTGCGGCCGCCTCGACGCCTTCTGGGAGTTCAACCTCAATCCCTGGGACACTGCCGCCGGCGCCCTGCTGGTGGAGGAATCGGGCGGGAAGCTCACCGACATCACCGGCGGCCCGTGGCGTCTCGACAGCCGCGAAACCTTGGCCAGCAACGGCCTGGTTCACGCCGACTTCGTCCGCGCAATGGAAGCCATTCTCGCCGGCGCTCAGTTGGAAGAACTGCCAAGGCCGACGGAATACGCCGCCACCCGCAAGCTGGAGTAGAAGAATTTATCCACGGATCTACACTGATGAACACGGATCTGAAGAACACGCCTTAATTTCCGATCTGTGAGAATCCGTGTCGATGAGGGCTAGGATAGCGGGTGCCCCGGTCTAGCCCGGTTTTGGCTAGAGCCTGCCCTGAGCTTGTCGAAGGGCCGGGGTTTTTCGTTTCGTCACAGACAAATTCTCACCGTCTCACAACGAGCCCCGGGGGGGTGTTCCGTTGGGTGACCCTTCTCACAAGGCGGCGAAGACCCGATCACCTCCAACCCTTTTCCGCATCGTAGAATAAGCACAGGGTTCGGCACACACCGAGGATGGCCACGTGATCAATTCACTCCTGGATCGCAAAATCGAAAAGCGTCCTGACCGGGTGCGTCTGCAGGGACGCATTCTCTTTCTGACCGAGGATCCCGAACTCATCCGGAAGCAGCTTGCCGGCTGGGACCTGCCCTGGGACACCGCGCATCCGGAAAAAAATCCCAAGCTGCGCGACGATATTTCCACCGACGAGATCACGCCCGCGCACATCTGCTTCTTCTTCGACGATACCCTCGGCGAGTTCCCCTACACCGGCCTGAAGTGCGGCAATGAAACCCCGATCAAGCGCGGCGATGTCAAGCAGGGCGGATTCGTTGCTGCCGTCAGCGGAAAGCGACGCGGCAAGGGTTCCAGCCGCGAGCAGTCACCCTACGCCGAGCGCTCGGCGGGTATTCAGTTGGTGATCGCCGAAAACATCGAGCGTATTTACAAGCAGAACTGCCAGAACCTCGGCGTGTTGACCTCGACCGATTTCTCGCTGATTGACAGCATCCGCCGCGGCGAGGAAATTCCGCTCTCCGTGTTCACCGAAGGCGAGGACGAGATTACGCGACAGGTCATCGAATACGGCGGCCTGTTTCCGTTCAACGTCGCCCGTCTGCAAGGCAAAGTTTCCGTCCCTCCAATCACGACTGGCCCGCGGCCGATGACGGTTTCGGAAAAAATCTTTGCGCGCCACATGGTGAACGGGCTGTCGGCTATCGGCCATCGGCCATCGGGCGAAAGCAAGCAGGGTTCAGCCGAGAGCCGAGCGCCGAGCGCCGATAGCCTGTCGCCATCGACCATCGACCATCAGCCATCGACCGCTTACGTCAAGCCTGGCGACACCGGTTTCACGCGCGTTGACCTGCGCTTTTCCCACGAGTACGTCACCCCCATGGCCGCGATCTTCTACGAGCACTTCGTCGGCAAAGGCGTGCCGGTGAACGATCGCGACTCCATCAAGTTCTTCCGCGATCACCTGACGTTTCTCGATGAAGTTCTATCGGAAGAGAAGCGCAAGATGGGCCTGCTCGACTTGGCGACGCAACTCAAGTTCAAGCAGCAGGATTTCGCCCGCGACCAGGGAATCCAGCTTCACGGCGAACTCAAGGATCGCAAGGGCAGCGAGGGCATCTGCCACTCGGTGATGCTGGAGACCTACGCTCTGCCCGGGCAAGTGAACGTGGGCTCGGATTCGCACACGCCGCACGTGGGCGCCATGGGCTGTATCGCCTTCGGCATCGGCACCACTGACGTCTTCAATTCGTGGATCACTAAAGACGTGCGGGTGAAGGTGCCGGAGTCGGTGAAGGTCGTGATCCGCGGTAAGCGCAAGCCCAACGTCGCCGCCAAGGATTTCATCCTTGCCCTGCTCGCCATGGATTACGTGCGCAGCGGCCGTGCGCTGGCCAAGGTGATCGAATACGCCGGTGAAGCGGTGGAAGAACTGAGCGTGGACGAGCGCGCCACGCTCACCAACATGGCGGCTGAGATCGGCGGCTTCACCGGCATCGTCGCGCCGGATGAGAAGGTGGTGGACTTTTTGGTGGAGCGCCGCGGCATGGATCGCGCGCAGGCGGAAAAGCTCATCGCCGGATTGAACAGTGATCCGGGCGCCGGGTACGCGCACGTCATCGAGATGAACGCCGGCGAGATTTATCCCATGGTCGCCACGCCCGGCGATCCCGGCAATGGCAAGTTCGTGCGCGACCTGAACACGCCGGTGCCGGTCGAGATCGCTTACGGTGGCACCTGCACCGCCGGCAAGAACGAAGACATGGATATGTACGCGCGCGTGCTGGCCGACGCGCTGCGGCAGGGCCGTCGCGTCCCCGAGTCGGTGAAGTTCTACATCCAGTTCGGGTCGCAGGAGACGCGCGATTACTGCATTCGCCAGGGCTACCTCGAGGTGTTCAAGCAGGCGGGCGCGATCGTCATCGAGCCCAGTTGCGGCGCCTGCATCAACGCCGGGCCGGGGGTTTCCACGCGTCCCGACCAGATCGTGATCAGCGCGCAGAACCGCAATTTTCCGGGTCGCAGCGGCCCCGGCCAAATGTACCTCGCCAGCCCGCTGACCGTGGCCGCCAGTGCCGTGGCGGGGTATATCAAGGAGTACGAGCCGGCGCAGGAGCGGGAAGCGGTTACCGCTTAGAGATCCCTCGGCTGCGCCTCGGGATTTCAGCAGCGGGCTCGCCCCTTCGCTTCGCTCGGCGTCACGCCCGCTCAGCGCCTCAAGTTGAAAAATGACTCAGGGGCTTTGATAAAATTATCGGTTCGTATAGATTCTTCCTTGTAGACCGAGGACCGAGGGAGAGACCGAGATGGCATATGTAATTGCGGAACCCTGCATCGGCACGAAGGATACGGCATGCGTCGATGCCTGCCCCGTGGACTGCATCCACCCCAAGAAGGACGAACCGGCACACGCCAGCGAAGAGATGCTGTACATCGATCCCGTAGAATGCATCGACTGCGGCGCCTGCGTGCCAGTGTGCCCGGTGTCGGCGATCTTCGCGCTCGATGATCTGCCGGACAAGTGGAAAGCGTTTACCGAGCGCAACGCGGCGTACTACGGCCGCACACCGGCGTAAGCGAAGTTCAGGATTCACGGCGGCGCGCACCTCGCGCAGAGGGCGCGCCGTTTTCTTCTGAGCGGCGAAGCCCGACCGCGTCCCACTATGCTTGCCGCTTATAATCGCGTCCATGAAGGCATTGCTGCGGCGGCTGCTGGAGCGAGGCAGCCGCAATGTCATGCTCAAGCGCAAACTGCCCGCGTGCTTCGGCGGGCGCGCCATCTATGTTTCTCCCGACGCGGCGCTCCGCTTCTGGAAGCCCGGCTTGGACGAAGCCGATCCGCTGCTGTATGCGCTGGCCAGGCGCTTTGTGGCGCCGGGGACGGTGGCGTGGGACGCGGGCGCCAACGTCGGCCTGTTCACGTTTGCGGCCTCGGCGTTGGCGGGGCGAAAGGGAACGGTCGTGGCGATCGAAGCCGACGCGTGGTTGCAAACCCTGCTGCGCCGGTCGGCCGCCGAAGCGCCGCCGGATGCCGCGCCGGTCGCGGTGGTTCCAGCCGCGGTTGCCGACAAGCTGGGATTGGAGCCGTTCGTCATTGCCGCGCGCGGACGCGCGTCGAACTACCTGGACAGCGCCGTCAACACCCAGACCGGCGGGATCCGGGACGTGCAGAGCGTCATCACCGTAACCCTGGATTGGCTGCTGGAGTATTTTCCGGCGCCTCTCGTGGTCAAGGTGGATGTGGAAGGAGCAGAACTGCGGGTCTTGCAGGGCTCGGAGCGGATGCTGCGGCAAGTCCGCCCAACCTGGCTGCTTGAGGTTGCGTCCACCTGCGCGGCGGAGATCACGCGCCTGCTGCGGGAGGCCAACTACGCCCTGTTTCGCCCGACGCCGCAGGAGCTTTTGCCCGTCAATGAAGCCGACTGGGACACGGTGGCGATTCCGGCCGAGCGCGCGTAAACCGCGGCGGCCTGGCGGGCGGTAAAAAGCCGGGTCTGGCGCTTTCGTTCGGTGAGCGCGTCGTTTAGAATCGAAACTTATCTATCGGCTCGTCAGTGTCCTTATAACCAGCCGCGAACGATATGCCGCTCAAGGAATCCGAGGCGGTCGTGCTGCGCAGTTATCCGCTGCGCGAGGCCGACCTGCTGGTGACCTTCTTTACGCGCGCGGAGGGCAAGGTGCGCGGCGTGGCGCGTTCGGCGAAGAAGTCGAGGCGTCGATTCGGCGGCGCGCTGGAGCCGCTGACGTGCGTGAAGCTGTACTACGAAGATCGCGAGGGGCAGGATCTGGCACGGATCGATTCGTGCGACATCCTGGAATCGCCGCTGGCGACGGCCGTCGATTACCCGCGCGCGGTGGCTCTAGGACACGTGGCGGAGCTGCTGGATGAACTGCTGCCCGACCGCGAAGCGAACGATGCCATCTTCCGGCTGACGGTTTCAGTGCTGCGCACGTTGCGCGCGGGCGCCATCTGGATGCCGCTGACGTACTTCGAGCTGTGGCTGACGCGGCTGGTCGGGTTTCTTCCGGAGTTCGGGCAGTGCGTGGTGTGTGGTGCAGTGTTGAACGGAAGCCGCGCCTATTATCACGCGCTGGTGGACGGCCTGATGTGCCAGGACGATAAGCGCCTGGCGTCCAGCGAGATGACGGCGGAATCGCGGGCGTTGGCGGCGGAGATGTTTCGCTCGCCGGTGGACGTGATGGCGCAGCAGGTGTGGCCGAAGTCGAAAGCGGCGGACTTGCGCAAGTGCCTGGTGCAGATTCTGGAACGGCACCTGGAGAAGAAGCTGGTGACGGCGGGGATGCTGGAGAAGTTGCCATAGCTCTTAGCTGTTGGCTCTTAGCTTTTGGCTCGGAGCCGACAACGTTTCAGGCTAAGAGCTAAGAGCTAAGAGCTAAGAGCTAAATGCCAAAGAAGCAAAACGCGCCTACATTTCAGGAACTGATCCTGCGGCTGTCGAATTTCTTCGCCGATTACGGCTGCGTCCTGCAACAACCGCACGATCTGGAAGTCGGCGCGGGCACGATGGCGCCGGAGACCTTCCTGCGCGTGCTGGGACCGCGGCCGTACAACGTCGCGTACTACCAACCGTCGCGGCGTCCAGCCGATGGCCGCTACGGCGAGAATCCAAATAGGCTCTATAAGCACTTACAGATGCAAGTAATCCTTAAACCTCCACCTGAAGATGTGCAGGAGCTGTACTTGAAGTCGCTGGAGGCAATCGGAATTGACCTGCGCCAGCACGACATCAAGTTCGAAGAAGACAACTGGGAGTCGCCGACGCTGGGCGCCTGGGGCATCGGCTGGCAGGTGATGCTCGACGGCCTGGAGATCACACAGTTTACTTATTTCCAACAGTGCGGCGGAATAGACCTGGACCCGATCTCGGCTGAGTTGACCTACGGGTTGGAGCGCATTGCGGCATTCCTGCAGGACGTGGATTCGATTTACGAGATCGTGTGGGCGCGTGATCCGAAGACGGGCGCAACCGTGACCTACGGCGACGTGCGCCTGGCCGATGAGCTGCAATTCTCGGTCTACAACTTCGAGGCCGCTGATGTCGAAAAGGCGTGGAAGCACCTGGAGCTGTACGAAGCGGAATGCCAGGCGCTGCTCGATCAGTTTGCCAATCTGATGCCGGAGAAAAAAGAGTCCGAGAGGAAAGAGTTCGGGAAGAAAGAGCGTACAGTGGACGAGGATCTTCGGCCGCAGGTTCTGGAACAGATACGCAGGTTCCCGGTGTTGCCCGCATTTGACCTGTGCCTGAAATGCTCGCACCTGTTCAACATTCTCGATGCGCGGGGGGCGATTTCGGTGACGGAGCGAGTTGGAGTGATCGCGCGCATTCGGCAGTTGGCCGTCGGGGTGGCCAAGGCATGGGTGGCGCAGCAGGCGGTTGTTGGCCCTAGTCCGGGCGCCGTCGGCGAACGAAGACCGGCGGCGGCGCAGAACGCTTAGGGCCTTTCCTCATTGGTCGTTGGCTCGCGTCCCATGGCAGTGAGCTGCTGCACGAGTCAATGTGACCTGCGTCACGCGGCGTGTGTAAGGCAAGTGGCAGAATAAGCGGTCCGCAAGATGGCTGATTTCCTGCTCGAGATCGGACTGGAAGAGATTCCGGCGCGCATGATGGACAGCGCCGAGGCCGAGCTGTGCATCCGCGTCGCCGATGTGTTGCAGCGCGAGTCGCTGGCGCAGAAACCGGAAGTGGAGCGGTACTCGACGCCGCGGCGGCTGGCGGTGGTGGCCCGCGGGATCGCCGAGTTGCAGTCGGACACGGAAGAGCACGTGCTGGGACCGTCGGTGAAGGTGGCGTACAAGGACGGTCAGCCTACGGCCGCGGCGCAGGCGTTCGCGCGCAAGGTAAACGTTGACGTCGCCCAACTGAAGGCGGTCACGACTGCGAAGGGCGAGTACCTGGCAGCAACCGTAACGCGCAAGGGACGCACCGCGCAGGAGATTCTGACGGAGGCGATGCCGAAGGAGATTAACGCCATCTACTGGGCGAAGAACATGTACTGGCGCGAAGGCAAGCCGGAGCGCTTTGTGCGTCCTGTGCGCTGGATGGTGTCGCTGCTCGGAGACCGCGTGGTGCCGCTGGAGTATGGCGGGGTGAAGGCGGCGCGGAAATCGCGCGGGCACCGGTTGTTGGGGCACGACGTCGAGGTGAAGGATCCGGCGTCTTATCCCGCCGCGCTGAGGGAAGCGGGTGTATTCGCGCGGCGCCAGGAGCGGGTCGAGCTGATTCGCCAAGCGCTGGACCGGGCATGCCGAACGGTTGCGGGTGCGCGCTGGAGAGAAGACAAAGAACTGCTGAATACGGTGGTCAATCTCACCGAGTTTCCTTCCGTTATTCTGGGGAATTTCGAGCGCGAGTTCCTGGTCCTGCCCGAAGAAGTGCTGGTCACGGTGATGCGGGATCACCAGAAATATTTCGCGGTGGAAGATGCGAGCGGCAAGCTGGCGCCGCACTTCCTGGCGGTGCTGAATACGGACGGTGATCCGCAGGGAATCATCCGGCACGGGCACGAGCGCGTACTGCGGGCGCGCTTCAACGACGCGCGCTTCTTCTGGACGGTAGACCAGAAGCAGCCGCTGCGTGAGCGCGTGGAGCGGCTGCGGAACGTCACCTTCCAGAAAGAGCTTGGCAGTTACTACGATAAGACCATGCGGGTGCAAAAGCTGGCCAGCCAGATTTCGCAGACTCTGGAGGATGCGGGGGTGAAGGTGCGCTCCGGCATTGTGCACAAGGCGTCGTTGCTGGCGAAGACCGATCTGACGACCGAACTGGTGAAGGAGTTTACCGAACTGCAGGGGATCGTCGGCGGGCTTTACGCGAAAGCGCAGGGACTCGATCCCGCGATCGGCGACGCCATCTACGACCAGTACAAGCCGGAATCCATGGAACACGCGCCGCCTCGGACCATGGAGGGGGCGGTGCTCTCCATCGCCGACAAGGCGGATTCCATCGCTGGAATGTTCGCCCTGGGATTGATCCCGAGTGGGTCCAAAGATCCGTTCGCGCTCCGTCGGCAGGCGAACGGGATCATCAAGACGGTCGCGGAACATAAGTTGTCGTTGAACCTGCAATTGTTGTTCCGCGACGCGCTGGCTGCCTATGCCGGCTCGGACGCAGAGAGGAAGTTTCAATCTTCGGTGCAGTCGGGTGAAGGCCGGGCCCACCTGCTGGCGACCATCGTCGGGTTCTACCAGGAGCGAATCGAGTTCTACCTGCGCGAAGCGCTGGGCTTCGAGTACGACGTGGTGAGGGCGGTGCTTGCCGCCGGGACTAATGATGTGGTGGACACGGTGGCGCGGGCGCAAGCGGTAGCCAAGGTCCGGGAGTCAGAGGACTTCGAACAGATCGGAGTCGCCTTCAAGCGGATCAAGAACATCTTGCGCCAGGCCAACGAGACGGAGAAGGGGATCGCGCCGAAGTTCGATTCCGCGGCGGTGATTGAGGATGCGGAGCGCGCTCTGGGTGAGGCTTTGCAACGTACCGCGCCGCGCGTGCGCGAACTGACAGAGAAGCACAGCTACGCCCAGGCGCTGGCCGAGATTGCGACCATCCGGCCGGCGGTGGATGCGTTCTTTGACAAGGTGATGGTGATGGTCGAGGACGAGCGAGTTCGCGCCAACCGGCTGGCGTTGTTGCAAGGATTGTTGAATGAGTTTTCCACGATCGCGGATTTTTCCGAGATCGTGACGGAAAAGAAGTAACCACCTGGATACGAAGAGCACAAAGGGCAGTAGTGGCGGATTTTGTTTGTGGATGCGGGACCCAAATTCATACGAATTCATAACAAGGATGGAGAGGTGCGATGAGTACTCCCACGATGGAAGTTGAGACCGCGAACATGGCCACGGCCAAGGAAGGCGCGACCAAATACGTTTTCTTTTTCGGCGAGGGCAAGGCGGACGGCAACGGGAAGATGAAAGACGTGCTGGGCGGCAAAGGCGCCGGTCTGGCCGAGATGACCAATGCCGCGCTGCCGGTACCCCCGGGATTCACCATTCAGACCGAGGCGTGCCGCGAGTACATGCGCGGGCAGGTCTCGCCGGAGATGGACCGGCAGATGAACGAGGCGCTGGCGCGGCTGGAGAAGATCCAGGGCCAGAAAGTGGGTGAGGGAAGCAATCCCTTGCTGGTGAGCGTGCGCTCGGGCGCGAAGTTCTCCATGCCCGGCATGATGGACACCATCCTCAACCTGGGTCTGAACGACAAGTCGGTGGAAGCGCTGGCCAAGCGCAGCAACAATCCGCGTTTCGCCTACGACAGCTATCGCCGGCTGATCCAGATGTTCGGCAACGTGGTGCTGGAAGTGCCGAAGGCCGCATTTGACGAGGTGTTCGAGAGCATCAAGAAAAAGAAGAAAGCCAAGCTGGACACCGAACTGGACGCAGCGGCGCTGCAGGAAGTGATCGCCGAATACAAGAAGGTGGTGAAGAAGCACACCAAGCGCGACTTTCCGCAGGAGCCCAAGGAACAGCTCGTGATGGCGCGCGACGCCGTGTTCCGCTCGTGGACGAACCCGCGCGCCAAGACGTACCGCCGCATTAACAACATCGACGACAACCTGGGCACCGCCGTCAACGTGCAGGCGATGGTCTACGGCAACCTGGGCGAGACCAGCGGCACGGGCGTGGGCTTCACGCGCAATCCCGCCACCGGCGACAAGGAGTTCTACGGCGAGTTCCTGATGAACGCGCAGGGCGAAGACGTGGTCTCCGGCGTGCGCACCCCGGTGCACATCAGCGAGCTGCAGAAGATCATGCCCAAGGTGTACGACCAACTCCGCGACATCACCACGCGGCTGGAAACGCACTACAAGGACATGCAGGACTTCGAGTTCACCATCCAGGAGGGCAAGCTGTACATGCTGCAGACGCGCAATGGCAAGCGCACCGGGCGGGCGGCGGTGCGGATTGCGATCCAGATGGTGAACGAAGGGCTGATCACGAAGGAAGAGGCGTTCATGCGCGTGGAACCGAACCAGTTGTACGACTTCCTGGTTCCGCGGCTGGACGAGAAGGGCGTCAAGGTCGAGGTGCTCGCGACCGGCTTGCCGGCATCGCCGGGCGCGGCCGTGGGTCAGATCGTGTTCACCGCGGATGAAGCCGTGGTGAAGGCGGGCACGGGCAAGAAGAAGAACCCGGTGATCCTGGTGCGCGGCGAGACCACGCCGGAGGACATCCACGGCATGGAAGTGGCGGCGGGCATTCTGACCTCGCGCGGCGGCATGACCAGCCACGCGGCGGTGGTGACGCGCGGCATGGGCAAGTGCGGCATCGTGGGCGCGGGCGAGATCGGGGTGAACGAGCACCACAGGACGATGACGGTAAGGGGGCAGGTGTTTCACGAAGGCGACTGGATTTCGCTGGACGGTACCACGGGACGCGTGATCAAAGGCAAGCTGAACACGGTGCCGGCGTCGGTGGACGATCCCGAGCTGCAGACGCTGCTGGGCTGGAGCGAACCGTACCGCAAGCTGGGG
>Ga0326726_10002145_pt1 | contig 18210 bp, 13 predicted proteins | sample MHFenrmetagenome_2_FD_207603 | JGI IMG/M metagenome (GOLD analysis project Ga0326726, IMG submission 207603) | Lab enriched peat soil microbial communities from Michigan Hollow, Ithaca, NY, United States - MHF15MN | ecosystem: Environmental > Terrestrial > Soil > Wetlands > Peat | place: USA... | reverse complement strand
CAAGCCGGGTGATGCCTTTCTCGCTATGCGGGGCGAATCGAGTGATGGAAATAGATTCATCGATCAGGCAATCGCCGCGGGAGCCGTCGCGATCGTTACCGACTCGGCGACTGAGAAGCCTCGCGCGGACGTAGCCTGGGCGCAGGTGCCGCACGGACGGCGGGCGCTGGCGCGACTAAGCGCCAACTTCTACAAGAAGCCGGCCGAGCGACTGGCCATCACCGGCATCACCGGCACGAACGGGAAAAGTACGGCCGCATTTCTGCTCGAATCCATTTTTACCGCCGCGGGCCGCAACAGCGCGCTGGTCGGGACCATCGAATATCACGTTGCCGGAAAGACTCTTCCCGCGCCGCACACGACTCCAGAAGCTCTGGAACTGAATCGTGTTCTGAACCAGGCCCTGGGACAAGGCGCAACTGAGACGGTGATGGAAGTTTCCTCACACGCGCTGGAGCAACAGCGGGTTTACGGGATCCCATTCGACGTCGCCGTCTTCACCAACCTGACTCGCGACCACCTCGATTATCATCGCACTATGGAAGAGTATTTTTCCTCGAAACAGGTATTGTTCGAAGGCTGCGGCACCGAGGCGCCCCGTGCAGCCGTGCTCAACACCGACGACGAATACGGCCAGAAGCTGGTGAAGGTTAGCAAAAAGCGTAGTTCGGAAGTGCTAACCTACGGGCTGGCGAAGGGCGACTTCCGCGCCGAGAAAGTCGAAATCACCTTGCGGGGGACGAGATTTGATCTGATCACCCCGAAGGAAACCATTCCGCTGTTTTCTCCGCTCATCGGAAAGGTGAATGTTTACAACATTCTGGCGGCGGCGGGTGCGGCTTATTCGCGGAACTGCGCGCCGGATAAGATGGCCCAGGGAGTAGCGGCGCTTACCCGCGTTCCCGGCCGTTTCGAACGTGTGGACTGCCAGCAGCCCTTCACCGTGGTGGTCGACTACGCTCATACCGATGACGCCCTGCGAAACCTGACCGCGCTGGCGCGGGAATTCGTTCAGCAGGCGGGCCAGAAGGGCAAGGTGATCACCGTCTTTGGCTGTGGCGGCGATCGCGACCGGGCCAAGCGCCCTTTAATGGGCGAGGCCGCCGGACGGGGCAGCGATTTCGTAATCTTGACCTCGGACAACCCGCGCAGTGAAGATCCACTAGCCATCATTAATGACGCCATGGTGGGACTGCAACGCGCGGGCACGAAATACAAGACCGAACCCGACCGCAAAGCTGCCATCGCGCTGGCGGTCCGCGAAGCGAATCCGGGAGACATTGTGCTCATCGCCGGCAAGGGTCACGAGAAAGTCCAGATTACGCGGGACGGGCCGATCCTATTCGACGATGTGGAAGTCGCACAGAAAGTGCTGCGCGACGCCGGATACGACTGCAAGTCGTCGAACGCCGCCGCCGGAAAACGCGTATGAAACTCCCGCTTTCGAGAGTCGCCGAATTCATTTCGGCCACCGGCGAATTCGATCACAAGGCGATTGCCCAGGCGTACTCGATCGATTCCCGCACCATCCAGCCCGGTGAGCTCTTTTTTGCGGTCAAGGGCGAGCGCATGGATGGCCACGATTTCGTCCAGCAGGCGCTGGAGAAGGGTGCCGTGGCGGCCGTCGTCCGCAGGGACGAACTGGCGCGCTATGCGGTGAAGACCCGTCTGCTGGCCGTGCCAGATACCCTGGTGGCTCTGCAAACCTTGGGCGCCGCCGTCCGCCGTTTGTGGGCGAAGCCGCTGATCGGTGTGACCGGATCCACGGGCAAGACCACCACCAAAGAAGCGATTGCCCATGTACTCTCTTCCCGCTTCCGGGTGCTGAAGTCCGAAGGCAACTTCAATAATCATTTCGGTCTACCGCTGATGCTGCTCAAAATCGAGCCTGAACATGAGGCCGCAGTCATCGAGATGGGTATGTCGCATCGGGGAGAGATCGCCGCGCTGGCCAAAATCGCGCAGCCCGAAATCGGAGTGGTCACCAACGTGGCCCCGGTCCACCTGGAATTCTTCAAGTCTGTGGCCGAAATCGCGCGGGCGAAGTACGAACTGATTGAAGCCCTGCCCGCGGGAGGGAAAGCGATCCTCAATGCCGACGACGAGTACGTTTCCCAGTTCGGCCGCGACTTTCGCGGCAAGGTTGTGCTCTACGGACTTCATCAGACAGCGGACGTGCGTGCGGAGAACATCGAGTCCCGCGGCGCGGCCGGTTCGGCGTTCGATGTCGTGGCCGGCGGCTGCCGGGAAGCTGCCACTTTGCCCCTCGTGGGCACGCACAATATCTACAACGCCCTGGCCGCGGTCGCGACCGGAATCGAGCGAGGCCTGAGCCCAGCGGAAGCCACCCAGGCACTGGCGACTCTGGCTCCCGCAGACAAACGGGGGGCGGTCGTCCAACTGGGCAACATCACAGTCATCAACGATTGTTACAATTCCAATCCAACGGCGCTGAACGCGATGGTGGACACGCTGGCTGCAATGCCAGCCAAGCGCCGCATCGTGGTCGCGGGCGAGATGCTGGAACTGGGTCCGTCGGGAGAAGAACTGCATCGCCGCTCAGGCCAGCACATGGCGGACAAGGGGATCGACATATTAGTTGGGGTGCGAGGCCTGGCGCAGCAGATGGTCGAGGCCGCAAGCCGCGCCGGAATCAGGGCAGAATTCGTGGTCACACCCGAAGAAGCCGGTGAGTGGCTGGCACGCGAAAAGCGCGAAGGCGACGTGGTGCTGCTCAAAGCGTCGCGCGGGGTAAAGTTGGAACGAGCTTTGGAGGCAGTCGTCGGTCGTCGGTCGTCAGCAAATCAAAGACCGCCGATCATTAATTCAAACATCGAATTCTGACGACTGAAGACCGACGACTGATGGGAGGCTGATTGCTCTACTGGCTGCTGTACCTGAAGCTGTTCCACTACTTCCCGCCATTTCGTATCTTCCGGTATTTGACATTTCGTACAGCATTCGCCAGCCTCACCGCCCTTTTCACGGCACTCATCGTCGGACCTATCGTCATCAACCGTCTGCGCGAATTTCAAATCGGACAGTTCATCCGCGAAGAAGGGCCCAAAGCCCATCAGAAGAAGGCCGGCACTCCGACCATGGGCGGTCTGCTGATCGCCATTTCTATCGTTGTGCCGACGCTGTTATGGGCCGATCTGAGCAACCTCTTTATCTGGATCGCGGTTTTTGCCACCTGCGCCTTCGCCGCCATTGGATTCGCCGACGACTACATCAAAGTGGTGAACCGGAGGAATCTAGGCCTCACCTCGAGAGCCAAGCTGGGCTTGCAGATTGCCGTCAGCGTCGTGATTGCGGTTGCGCTGATTGCCATGCAAACCCAGGGTTCGTACTCAACCAAGCTGATGGTTCCCTTCATTAAACAGTTTCATCCCGACCTGGTGATCGAACGGCTGGTGAACAATCCTGCGCTTTGGCCCTTGGCGTTTCTTCCTTTTGTCGCTTTTGTCGTGTTGGTGATCGTCGGGTCGAGCAACGCCGTGAATCTTACCGACGGCCTGGACGGTCTGGCCATCGGGTGCACCGTCATTGCTGCCGGGGCGTTGGCAGTGCTTACCTACGTCAGCGGCCACGCCACCTTCGCTCAGTATCTTGAGCTGCAGCGCATGCCGCTGGCCGGCGAACTGACGATTTTCTGCGGGGCCATGGTAGGAGCGGCCATCGGATTCCTCTGGTATAACGCCCACCCCGCCGAGGTCTTCATGGGAGACGTAGGTTCTCTCGCCCTGGGCGGCGCCATCGGCACGGTGGCCGTGATGATCAAGCAGGAACTGCTGCTACCCTTCATCGGCGGCATCTTTGTGATCGAGGCGCTGTCCGTGATTCTTCAAGTGGTGTCCTACAAATTGAGGAAGAAACGCATTTTCAAGATGGCGCCGCTGCACCATCATTTCGAACTGCTGGGCTGGTCGGAATCAAAAATTATTGTGCGCTTCTGGATCGGATCGCTGGTGTTTGCCCTGTTCGCCCTGACTACACTAAAGCTAAGATAAAAGCTGCTGGCTCCTAGCCACTAGCCAAAGACCTCAGGCTTCAAGCCAGAAGCCGGGAGCCAGAAGCGATTTCTTCATGGACCTTGCCAACAAACGCGTGCTGGTCGTCGGCCTGGGCAAATCCGGCGTGGCCTCGGCCTTGTTTCTGCAGGCCCGGGGTGCGAAGGTCACGGTCTCAGATGCCAAGCCGCAAGATCAGCTGGGAGAAGAAATTCCGGTCCTGCTCGATCACGGCATTGTGGTCGAAACCGGCGGGCATGGTGAGCGTACTTTTCGGGGGCAGGACCTGATCGTGGTCAGCCCCGGCGTTCCCGTGGACTCGCCGCCGCTGCTGCAGGCTCGTGCCCTTGGCGAGCCCGTGATTGGCGAGATTGAGCTGGCCTCACAATTCCTGCCGAGGAACATCGTCGCCATCACCGGTTCGAACGGAAAAACTACGACCACCACGCTGGCCGGTGAAATTGTCGCGGCGGGTGGATTCCCGACCATTGTCGGCGGCAATATCGGCACCCCGGCAATTTCCCTGGTCGAGCGGGCGAAAGCTGACACGGTCGTGGTGCTGGAAGTATCGAGCTTCCAGTTGGAGACCATCCAGACCTTTCGTCCAAAAGTTGCTGTCGTGCTCAACATCACGCCCGACCACCTTGACCGTCATCGCACTTTCGAGGCGTACACCAACGCCAAGGCGCGCATATTTGAAAACCAGCATTCGGAAGATTTCGCCGTCCTGAATGCCGATGATCCCACCTGTGCCGGACTGGCGGGCCGAACGCGGGCGCAAGTGTTCTGGTTCAGCCGCAAGGAAGAGGTAAAGCAGGGGGCGTACGTCCACGATGGGCGGGTCCTTTTTCGCGATACCAAGGGCCAGCGCGAGATCATGCTGGCCTCGGAAATACCGCTGAAGGGAGGCCACAACGTCGAGAATGTGCTGGCCGCGGTTTGCGCCGGCGTGCTTATGGGTTGCGAGCCTGGGCGCATCGCCAAGGCCGTCCGCGCCTTCAAAGCGGTCGAGCACCGGCTGGAATATGTGGCGACGATTCGCGACGTGGAGTACTACAACGACTCCAAGGCGACCAACGTGGATGCGACCATCAAGGCCCTGGAATCGTTCCCGGCAAATGTCCACCTGATTCTCGGTGGCAAGGACAAAGACAGCGACTATACGCTGCTTAACGATCTGCTGCGGCAGAGGGTCAAGCGGGTGTATACGATTGGCGCGGCCGCGGAAAAGATCGAGTCCCAGATCAAGAACGTCGAGGTTGACCACTCGGAGACCCTGGAAACCGCGCTGAGACGCGCATCGGCGACGGCTGCGGCTGGGGACATTGTTCTCCTGGCCCCGGCCTGCGCCAGTTTCGATCAGTTCCGGAACTACGAGCACCGGGGAAGGGTCTTTAAAGAAGTAGTACACTCCCTGGCCGCCGAGGCCCGACCCTAGCCAATGTGGGCACGAGCGTCCCGCTCGTGCTGTTTCTTGAATCGCCAGAGACCACGTGGGGACAGTCGGGGGCGGTTGTCCCACGTGGCTTGTGGTAGCTCGCCGCACGAGCGGGGCGCTCGCGCCTACACGAGCCTTTCCCAGGGGAACCAAGATAGTTACAGCCCTCCCGGAAATTCACAGACATTCCCCTCCGCGTCTCAGTGCCTCCGTGGTGAAATGAATTCCCCATGGCCAAGCGTGTAAGCGTCGATAGCTGGCTGTTTACTGTCACCCTGATCCTGGTATTTATCGGATTGGTGATGGTATTCAGCGCGTCTGCGGTCATGGCGAAGGAACGTTACGGGTCCGGGTACTACTTCCTGTTGCGGCAGGTGGGATGGGCCGCCGGCGGCCTCGCAGCCATGGTCGTGGCGATGAAAGTCGACTACCGCCGCTACAAGCATCCCGGGGTCGTGTTCTCGGTGTTGGGCCTCACCACGCTGATGCTGATCTCGGTCTTTTTTCTCGACCGCGCCCACAACACCCACCGCTGGATTCATTTCAGCGGGTTCTCTTTCCAGCCGTCTGAAGTCGCCAAAATCGCAATCATTCTCTTTCTCGCTTTCTTTCTGGAGAGCCGCATCAACGCCATGAATGACTGGCGAAACACGCTGTTGCCCGCGGTGCTGCCCACCCTGATGTTTCTCGGCCTGATCGTGTTTCAGCCGGACCTGGGTACTGCCATCGCCTGCGCCGCGATTACCGCATGCATGCTGTTCGTGGCCGGCCTCGACCTGCGCTGGCTGGGATACGCCGGTCTGGCGTCGTTGCTACCACTCTATTTCCTTATTTTCCATGTGGCCTATCGCCGCGACCGCATTCTCGCGTTTCTCAATCCCTACTCGGACCCGCAGGGCAAGGGCTTCCACATTATTCAGTCGCTTATTGCGGTGAGCACGGGAGGCATCACCGGCATGGGGTTCATGGAAGGGAAGCAGAAACTGTTTTACCTTCCTGAGCCGCACACCGACTTCATCTTTGCCGTGACCGCCGAAGAGTTGGGCCTGCTGGGTTCGCTGGTCCTTCTGCTGCTTTTTGGGATCTTCCTGTGGCGTGGAGTTCGCACTGCGCTCCGCACTCAGGACATGTTCGGCCGCCTGCTCGCGGTCGGGATTACCAGCATGGTGGTGGTGCAAGCCTTCATCAATATGAGCGTGGTGTTGGGCTTGATGCCGACCAAGGGGATCCCGCTACCCTTCGTGTCCTACGGAGGCTCGTCGCTGTTCGTGACCCTGGCCTGCGTAGGAGTTCTGCTGAACATCACCAAGCAAACCGATTAACACTTCGACCCCTTTGGAATGTCATCCTGAGCGGAGGGGCTGCTTCGCTTGGCGAAGCAGCCACGAAGTCGAAGGACCCCTATGTTAACGGGAGTGCTGGCGGCCTTATTGTCTTCATCCGATCGCGCTTCAAGAAAGAACACAGGACGGCTTCTTCCCTGAGACAGGGGTCCTTCGACTTCATCAGCCCGTTCGCAAGCGAACGGGCTGACTCCGCTCAGGATGACAAAGCGGATTGGATCGCTGGCGGCTTCATGAACTTTTCAGTTGTTCCTGAACGGCCCGATAGGCCTGATCGATGGCCGCATCGGTGTAAGCGCTGGCGCCGGCGTCAGAATTGGCAATGGAGATGCGTCCAAACTGCTGGCGGCCGATCACGCAGGGACGCTCCTCCGGCGCCCACTGAGGGTCAGAAAACGAATCGTATTCGTACGCATACCCGTGTCCCCAGCGGTTTACCGTGATGGCTGCGATGTCTCGCGAGGCATCGAATCCGCCCGGGGAAAGCATGCGCTGCAACTGGTCGCGAATGTTCCGTTCGAAGGTAGAAAAGGGTGTGTTGATCAGCTCGAATCTTCCTATGCGGTACTGGTCGCGGCGCGGCAGACCGGGTTTGCAAGGCGTGCGCAGCATGAACAGGACCATGGGTTCCTGAGGATTGCTGGGGAACTTGTACGCACCCAGGCTGACCGGGAAGTCCAGCATGGTAAAGCAGTGATACCCGCCAGGCGAAACGATCTGCCGGATGCCCAGCTTGTGAAACGCCGTCCAGTTGCGAATCGCGACGTGGGTGTAGATGAAGGGCTCCTTGACTCCGTAATGCAGTGCCTCTTTCTGCGTCTCCGGCAGTTCGTTACAGAGGTACGGGACCATGCCGTTGTAGCAGGCCAACACGCAGGCCTTTCCTTTGGCGCTCTGTAACTTTCCCTCCCGCACATAGGCGACTTCCACTTCTTTCGCCGCATCGGGCGGGCCAAGGTGACGTACCCGCGAGGCCGTGGCGTTAAGGCGAATACGAATGGGGGACGAAGGCTGATCCAGCTTGCCGTAATCGGCGCGGGCCGTGACTAAGTCTTCCATCGTGTGTCCTGGAATGCATCCGGGGACCAGTGACCGGACCAACAGGCGCGCGACCGAGGCGTTGCCATCGGGAAAATGAAAAATGTAAGGCTCGCCTTCGTCTTCTGCAGTCTCTCCCAGGTCCATGCTCTGGAAGCCCGCGTACTGGTATGCCCCGTAGTCGTCGGGGTTTCTGTAGCAGGCGAGGGCTGAGATGGCTTCGATTCCCACGGCGAACAGATCATGGGTATAAGTATGGAAGAACGGCAGAACGGCAGGATCGGCATGGCAAATATCGGTCAAGAAACCGGCGTAGCTGATCTTGGCTAGACGCGCCTGCTTTTCCTGGCGCGATAAGCCCAGCAAGTAATCCTTTTTCTCGGTATAAAGCCGCACAATCTCGTGCCGTACCTTTTCCGGCAGCGGAGCCTTGTCGAGAAACTCGGGCCATGGGAGCGAGCCCATGCCCGGCACCACGCGGTCTTCGCCGAAAGTCTCCTTGTCGAAGAAGCATGCCGTCCCCAGGTGCGCGTAGAGCTTCTGATCGTAGGCCTTGTAGAACTTTTTCGTCTCGATCCCCAGGTCTTTGAGAACGGCCTTGGCGACCTCGCTGTACTCTGATGGACTCTCGATTGACTGGGTCCCGCCGTTGCTGAGAAGCAGGCGTTTGCCCACGCGAAACTCGTTGCGCCGGGCATGCCCGCCGAAATCATCGTGATTGTCGAGAACGAGAATGCGGGAATTAGGACCGGCCCCCTTGCGGTGAAAATAAGCCGCAGCCAGGCCGCTGATGCCACCGCCCACGACAATCAGATCGTAGGTCTCACCGGTGTCGGACGGGCTTCCGGCGGTGTCCCAGAAAGTTCCATCGCGCAGGGCGTGGGCAACGTCAAAGGCGCCCGGCTGACTGCCTCTCAAACCCGTGAGCGCGGGCGGGTAGAATCCCGCCGGAGAATGAATCGCGTCCTCGGCTGCTTCAGCGCCTGAAGGCAACCCTTTCAACTCTGCGCTGCCCAGGGCCCCGATCCCTACCGCGACCCCGTTCAGAAAATCGCGGCGGGTGATGCGGCGTCCCATTCCCAGTTCGCGGTCGCATTTCTCCTGATTCATGGTTTTGAGTATATCGATGTGTTCCGCTCCGCGGCACGCGCCACCACGACTCACGTAGGGGCGGGTGCCCTCCCGCCCAGCCGGGCAAGGCTCGGCGAGGTTTCTGCTTTCACACCTGCAAACCCCAGGCGCGCTCCGCTCGCCCGCCTGGGACGAGGGCGTCCGGGCCTACGTGGATCGAGGTGTTGCACGCTCCTAAACCGTCAACTCGCGTTGGCCTGCGTCTGCAAGTTCCGGTTTATAGTCAGATCATGCGGGCAATTCTGGCAGGGGGCGGGACTGGCGGACATGTAATTCCTGCCTTGGCCATTGCCCAGGAGCTGCAAAAGCAGTACGGCGCTGAAGTATTGTTCATCGGTACGGCGCGCGGCATCGAGAACCGGTTGGTTCCAGCGGCGGGATTTTCGTTGCGGCTGGTCCAGGTAGGTGGGCTCAACAAAGTCAGTCTCAAAACGCGGCTGAAGACTCTGTTCGACCTTCCCCGTGCGGTGTGGGATGCTCGTCGTATTCTGGCTGAGTTCCAACCCGATATTGTAATCGGGGTGGGCGGATACGCCTCGGGGCCGGCCATGCTGGCGGCCATTCTGAGGGGGACCCCAACCCTGGCGTTTGAACCTAACGTAGTGCCCGGCTTTGCCAATCGCATAGTGGCCCGATGGGTTTCAGGCGCGGCCGTGCATTTTGAAGAGACCGCGCAGTATTTCCGCAACGCCGTAGTCACAGGCGTGCCCGTGCGCGAGGCATTTTTTCAGATCGCGGGACGCGCCACCGGAAACGCCAATCCTACCTTGCTGGTTTTCGGCGGAAGCCAGGGTGCGAATGCCATCAACCAGGCCATGATTCAGTGTTTGCCGGAACTGGTGAAACAGATACCGGATATACACATCATCCATCAGACGGGTGAGCGCGGCTATGGTGACGCGCAGGCCGCGTACCAGCAGGCAGGTGTGTCAGCAGAAGTATCCCCCTTCATCACGGATATGCCGGCTTTCTTTGCTCGGGCCGACTTGATTCTGTGCCGGTCGGGCGCGAGCACGGTGGCGGAAATCACAGCGGCAGGCAAGCCGGCGGTTTTTGTCCCCTTCCCGCGCGCGGCGGACGACCATCAGCGGGTCAACGCTCAGGCGCTGGAGCGCGCCGGCGCGGCAGTTGTGGTCGAAGAGACGAAGCTGGAGCGGGTGTGGCTGGCCGATACCATCGCCGCGCTGCTGGGCGATCCCGGACGCTTACAACACATGAGCGCAGCCGCCCGAAAGCTGGCCCACCCCGATGCGGCGCGCGACATAACCGCAATGGCGGCACGGCTGGCCGGGTTAGAAGCTTGAATTCCCACGCGATCCAGGGAGGCCGAACGCTCTCGTCCGGGCGGGCGAGCGGGGTCGCCTGGGTTTGGGGGTGGTAGAAGCAGAAGACCTTGCCGGGCTTTGCCCGCCTGGGGGTGCGTGGGCACCCGCTCCCAGGTGGTTCGGTTGCTACGCAGGAATATGCAGCCGCCACGCCGTGTAGCTGGCCGCTTCGCGCAGTACCGCCAAGCTTCGCTGCCAGGCCGACCGCGGACGAGAATCCGGGCGAGGCGCCACGTAAACCTGCACGCCTTCATGCTCGAGCAATTTGCGGATGCGGAACACGTGGTAGGCGTCGCTGACCGCGACACAGCTGCGCATCCGGTTGGTGCGCATGATCACGGCGACCCGTTCCGCGGAGGTAGCGGTGTCGGATCCCCGGGTCTCAGCGATCAGCCTGGGTTCGGGAATGCCGCGGCGCATCAGGTAGTCGTGGCCCACTCCGCCTTCGCTGAAAGTGGGATCATCCCCTGAACCTCCGGTGGTGATGACCACCGGCGCCTCGCCGCGCTGGAACAGATCGTAGGCGTGATCCAGCCGGGCGCGGAAGACAGGCGACGGGCGTCCCGCATATTCAGCCGCCCCGAAAACCACGATCGCGTCGGCGGGACGAACCTCCTGCAAGCCGGCTTGGTGCACGATCTGGAGGCTGGTGATTCCGAGGAATACCGCGACGGCCAAAGCAGCCAGCGCCACCGCCCACAAAGGCCAAAGGCTTCGCCGACGCCGGTTCGCTGCCACATTCATCCTTGCGCGAAAAACTCGGAGATCTCCTGGGCTGGGATGGCGCCTTCTCGCATGATGCGCCAGCGGGCCTCTTCGTCGGTGAGGTCGATGATGGTCGAAGCCACTTCACGCGGCGAAGTGCCGCCATCGACGATGATCGCGATACGGTCCTGGAGTTGATCGCGCACCGCCAGCGCGGTAGTGCACTCGGATTCGCCGCTCAAGTTGGCGGAGGTGGCGGTGATCGGAATCTGGGCTGCCTGCACCACGGCCAGCGGAATCGGGGCCTTGGGCACACGCAGAGCAACGTTGCCGGTGTTGGCGGTCACTTTGAGGGGAAGCCGCGACGACGCCTTCACAATGATAGTGAGCGGTCCCGGCCAGAAACGTCGCGCCAGGGCGTAAAACTCCTCCGGCAGGTCCTGTGCCAGCTGTTCAGCCTGGTCCACGTCGGCAATCAGCAGCGACAGCGGCTTGTGGCGCGAACGCGACTTGATGTCATACACCCGGTCCACTGCGCGCAGGTTGAAGGGATCGGCCGCCAGCCCGTAAAAAGTATCGGTCGGCATGCCCAGCACTTCCCCAGCGCGAATCTGGTCTGCCGCGTAGCGGATGAGTGACGCTTCCGGGTTGTCGCAGTTGATCTTGACAATTTCTACACGCACTGCAGGTCCCTTCCCACCCCAAGTGTCGAAATCGCGAAGAGTAAACATAACATGGGAAAGCGCAGAAAGCCGAGAGGAACAGGTATGATTCTGAGCGCACGCGCGCGAACATGAAGAAAACCACGGCCACTGGCGGCCAGGTCCGGAATACCCGACTGCGCCGCATCGAGGGACGCCACAACGCTCTGGTCAAAGAGCTGCGCCGGGCCTTTGCCCGCGGAGAGCTCACCTCAGACGGCTATTGCGCCATTGAAGGCTTCCGAATTTTGGAAGAAGCCATTCGCAGCAGCCTGCGGTTTCGCGCGGTCTTCTTCAGCGAATCGGCGGCGCCCAGGGCCGAAAAGTTGCTGTCTCAGCTGGGCGCCCAGGTTGAGACCCTGCTTCTGCCTGACAAACTGTTTTCGAGCGCTGTCCCCAGCGATGCCCCCCAGGGCGTGGCCGCGCTGGCACGCTGGAAGGAATTCTCGCTGGAGGACGTGCTGGCCAAAGGCAAAGCCGGGCCCCTGCTGGCCATTGCGGGAGTCCAGGACCCGGGAAATTTGGGGACAATCCTGCGCTCCGCGGAGGCCTTCGGCGCCGGCGGCATTCTGCTGGGAGAGGGCACGGTCAGCCCGTACAATCCCAAGGTTGTGCGGGCCTCGGCAGGTTCGGTATTCCGGCTGCCGCTGGCGCGGGCGAAATTGTCCGAGTCGCTAGGCTGGATGAAAGACCACGGCCTTCGCCTGGTAGGCACGGCGTCGCACAAGGGTACGCCGCTCGATCAGGCCAAACTCTCTGGTCCGCTGGCTATTTTTATTGGCAGTGAAGGCCCAGGATTGTCCCGCGATCTCATCAAAGAGATGGATGAGATTGTGGCCATCCCGCAAGCGCCGCAGGTGGAGTCGCTGAACGTGGGCGTGGCGACGAGTATCTTGTTGTATGAAGTAAGAAGGCAACAACGCTGAGACTCATCACCACAGAGGCCCGGAGACACAGAGAAATCGAAGAAGGAAAGGACCCCAGAACGAGCCCTATCATCGGTGCAGCCATTGAGGTGCATCGCAACCTGGGTCCGGGACTCCTTGAGTCGGCGTATGAAGAGTGTTTGTGCCACGAACTCCACTTGCGAGGCTTAGACTGCAAACGTCAAGTGCCACTGCCCCTGCTATACAAGGGTCTCAAATTGGACTGCGGGTACAAGATCGACTTGATCGTGCAAGACGAGGTCGTTCTGGAATTGAAGGCAGTCGAAAGACTTCTACCAATCCACGAGGCACAGCTCGTGACGTACTTGAAATCGACCGGCAAGAGGGTCGGCCTTCTGATCAACTTCAACGTGCCTTTGTTGACGCAAGGCATCATCAGAAGAGTTCTTTGAAGGAGAGTCTTTAGGGAATTTTCTCATTTTTCTCTGTGGCTCTGTGTCTCTGTGGTGAATTGGGCTGTATGGGTCTGTTCCCAACTATTCCCGATGCTGCCAATCCCGGCGATCGCACGCGCCCCCTCGCCGATCGGATGCGTCCGCGCACACTGGATGAATTCGTCGGGCAGGAGCACCTCGTCGGTCCGGGCAAGCCGCTGCGGACGCAGATTGAGCGCGACGACATCGGCTCGCTTATCTTCTGGGGGCCGCCTGGAACCGGCAAAACCACGCTGGCGCAAATCATCGCGCGCCTTACCAAGGCTGAGTTTGTTGAATTCTCCGCCGTGCTTACCGGCATCAAGGAAATCAAACAGGTCATGGCCGACGCCGAGCGCGCCAGGCAATACGGCACGCGCACGATTGTCTTTATTGATGAAATCCACCGCTTCAACAAGGCCCAGCAGGATGCCTTCCTGCCCCACGTGGAGAAGGGCAACATCCGGCTGATCGGCGCCACCACGGAGAATCCCTCATTCGAAATCATTTCCGCGCTGCTCTCCCGCAGCCGGGTGTACGTCCTCAAGCCGCTGACCGAGGAACAGATTGTGGAGCTCCTGCAGCGCGCACTGAGCGATGAGGAACGCGGGCTGGGCGCAATGAAGCTGCGAGCGTCCGACGACGTCCTGAAAAAAATCGCGGCCTACTCCAGCGGCGACGCTCGGAGCGCGTACAACGTGTTGGAAGTGGCCGCATCGCTGGCTCGCGGACGCGACAACAAAGAAGTAGGCGCGGAAATTTCCGATGATCTGGTTCAGGACGCCCTGCAAAAGCGGGTCTTGCGCTACGACAAAGCCGGCGAAGAGCACTACAACCTCATCTCCGCCCTGCACAAATCGGTGCGGAACAGCGATCCCGACGCGGCGCTGTACTGGCTGGGCCGCATGCTCGAAGCCGGCGAAGATCCCCTATACATAGCACGCCGGGTGGTGCGAATGGCGGTGGAGGACATCGGTCTGGCCGATCCCAATGCGCTTTCGCAATGCATGGCCGCCCGCGATGCCGTGGATTTTCTGGGTATGCCGGAAGGGAACCTGGCGCTGGCGCAAGCCGTGGTCTATTTGTCGGCGGCACCCAAATCCAATGCGCTGTACACCGCCTACGGTGAGATTCTGGGTGATGTGGAACGCACCGCTGCCGAACCTGTCCCTCTCCACTTGCGCAACGCGCCCACGGGATTGATGAAGGGCCTGGGGTATGGCCAGGGCTACCAGTATGCCCATGATCTGGAGGACAAAGTTGCCGACATGCAGTGTCTGCCCGACAATCTGAGGGATCGCGTTTACTACCGGCCCACCAGCGAAGGGCTGGAAAAGCGCATTGGGGAGCGGCTGGAAGAGATCAAACGGCGGCGCTCCCGGAGGGGCAATTCCCGCGGCACTTCCAGCCCTCGGAAAACAGAATCCGGCGCCTAGACCCGCGCATCTGATGATGGGTAAGTTCTTTCCCTTTCGGCACTCGTTCTAAGGAGGCTGGATCCCATGGCTACAAGCCCCAGAACTATCGTTCCGGACCCGGTCCCTGTCCGTCCCGTACAACTCGATCAGGTCGAGCATCTGGTCAAGTTGCAGAAATGGGCGCAGAAGATTACCTCCATCCTCGACCTGGATGAGCTGATAAACAAGATTGTGGACGATGTGGCCGCGGCCTTCTGCTGCGTGGAAACCAACATCTATTTGCACGACCAGGAGCGGGCGGAGCTGGTGATGGCTGGCGTCCACGGCTGCACCGTTCATGGCAAGGGTTCAAGACTGAAAGTGGGTACCGAAGGCATGGTGGGCTACGTAGCCGCCACCCGACAGATGCGTTATGCGCCGGACGTTCGCCAGGACCCGTACTACATCGGGTGCGAGGAATCCACGCTCTCTGAAGTGGCCATTCCTCTGCTTGTGGATGGTCAACTGGTGGGAGTGTTTACGGCTTCGCATCATGACCTGGACGCCTTCACCCGCGAGCACCTGCGCTGGTTGCAGAGTCTGTGCGATCACGTTGGCGTCGCGGTGCACAATGCGAGGCGCTTTCAGCATGAACGGCATGAGCGCGAACGCATGAGCCAGGAGGCACACGAAGCGCGTGCCATCCAGCAGGCGCTGCTGCCCAAGAGTTCACCCTTCATTCCGGGGTTCGCAATTTCCGGGCTATCGATCCCCGCAGGTGCGGTGGGCGGCGACTGGTACGACTTCATTTCCTTCGACGATGGTTGCTGGGGCCTGGTGCTGGCTGACGTTTCAGGAAAAGGAACCGCGGCCGCCCTCCTGATGTCTGCCACTCGCGGTATGCTGCGCTCCCTGACCCAGACCTGTAGCGGCCCGGGCGAAGTACTTACTCGCCTGAATCGCCTGCTGGTGGAGGATTTTCCCTCCGGCAAGTTCGTCACCATGCTGCTGGCCGTGCTGAATCCGACGTCGCGGGAGCTGACGTTTTCCAGCGCCGGCCACCTGCGGCCGCTGCTGGTCGATGAACAAGGCGCGCGCTTTCTGGACAGTGAACGTGGGATGCCGCTGGGCTTGGGCACCGGGGAATTTTCCGAGAGCCGAGTACAGCTCTCTAAAGGCTCACGACTGGTTTTCTACAGCGACGGAATTACGGAAGCCACCGGCTTGTCCGATGAGGAGTACGGCGCGGAGCGCATGCGGGACCATGTGTTGCGACCTGATGCTTCCGCGGAGAGCATCCTCGCCGACGTACGGGTCTTCGCTAACGGTGAGGGCCTGCATGACGACGCGACGGTAATCTTCGTCAAGGCATAAGAGCAGTTCGGCCACAAAACACAGAGGGCCGGGTGCCTTACCCGCCCGGCGGAGCACTGCTGCGCGACAGAGAGCTCCGCGACCCCCGGCGAGCTGCGCTCGCCCGCCCGGACGAAGGCGTCCGGGCCTACGTGGTTTCACCCGAAGCGGGCTTTGTGTTCTCTCAGAATGCAGCGGTCCATGACCACGAAGATGCCCGCCTCTCGGGCTTTCTGCGCCGCTTTCTCGTGGACGACTCCCTCCTGCATCCAGATCACCGGGACCTTCAACCGGATCGCCTGATCGACCGCCTCCTCCACAAATTCAGGCCGGCGGAAGATGTTGACGATGTCAATTTTTTCCGGGACCTCGAGCAGCGACGGGTACGCCTTCTCTCCCAGAGAGCCGTGGATTTTCGGATTTACCGGAATGATGCGATAACCCTGCGTCTGCATGTAGGCAGACACTCCGTGGCTGGGGCGCAGCGGACTGTTGGACAGGCCCACGACCGCGATGGTCCGGGAGCGCTTGAGCAAGTCAGCGATGGGATCCGACTCAGGCAGGGAAGCCATGCAGCGATTGTAGTGCGCCGGTTGCAGGGAAAGCCAGTCCGACCAAGATCTCGTAGTGTCTCAGTTTGAGGTTTGGCTCTTAATCCAAGGCGTCATGCTGAGCTTGCGAAGCATCTGGCGTGGAGCGCATACGCGGCTTTGCTCGCAGCTGTGCAGATGTCGCGAGATCCCTTCGACCTCGCTCAGGGCAGGCTCTTCGGGACTGAAGTCCCTCAGGATGACCCCGGATTCGGCGATTGTTCAAACCGGTTTTCAGCGCTTGCTGTTGCTGTCCATCTTTTGCTTGAACATTTTTGTGGCCAGCTTGCGGACCGTATCCGAAATCTCTTTGTTGTTGGAGAGGTTACGAAGGTCGCCTACCAGCATGTTCTTCATCAGCCCCAGCGAGAGGTCCAGGGGGGTGCGCGGGTTGAACACCAGATTGCGGATGATGGCGTAATTCTTGGCGAATCGCCGTTTCATCGGGATGCCGCGAAGCACCGCCTCGAGCACATTCTTCTGGGTGGCAAATCTTTCCACCTCGCCATCGCTGATCTTGGGCGATTCCAGCACCGCCAGGGCGACGATCTTGGTGCCATCGCGGATGAGCAGGGACCGTTCTTCCTTGGAGCCTTTCATGGCTAATTGAATACGGCCCTTGATGTCCAGCTTGGCAATCTTCTGCAGGGCGCTGCCCCGTTCCTCTGCGGGATTCAAATGAGATTTCTTGATCGGCGCCTTCTTGGCGGCTGCTCCGGTCGCCTTCCCGGTTGATGCGGTGACGGTGGCTGCCTGCGCGGCCACCGGTTCATCGCTCGGCAACTCTTCGTGGATGCCACCGATCGGCTGGTAGGGTTGTTCGGCATGGGCCGCGATCTCGCGTTCGTGCTCCGCCAGATAGGCCAGAACACCGTCATCGAGCACCTCTTCTGCTTCCGGGACCTGGTCGGCGGATGCCGCCTGGAAGACTTCCTCCGATTCTGTCACAAGTTTTTCCGGCGCGGAGTGCACCTCAGGGGTCTTCACCTCGGGTGCGCTGGGGGCCGGCGACGCCCCCTCAATCTTGTTTCTCAGGTTCTCCGATTGAATTCCGCTCAAGTTCGGATTGGACAGGAGCGCATTCAGAATCGTTGGAGACTGGGTGATCCGTTCGCTCTTCAGCATGACCTCGACCAGGTCGCGTCCTGCACTTTGCGCCAGTTCGAGCCATGATTCCTCCGACACTGACGGGTTGTTAAGCAGCGCTGGAAGCAACACTGGCCGCAAGTTTTTCGGTGAAATCAGATATTCGAGAACTTCCTTGGGTGTGGTGGGATCACTGGCTGCAGAGCGCGATGCTGCTTCTTCCCATCCCGCGAGTGTGAGCTGAGCCTGCTCGCCGAAGATCTTGCTATGCACAGCCAAGTACACCAGGATCTCGATCATCTCCCGGGGAGGCACGGAGAGTGCTCCTTTGGCCGCCGACTGCATCAGGTTCGAAGGCACGGCCGAGGCGCGGATGAGATCGATCATGCGGGCCATAACGTCGAACTCCTCCTGGTTTCACTCATTCTAGTTATTGCCATTTTGCCTATTGCCGTCTTGCTTCTCCCCCCGCCGCATGCGCAAGTAGGCGCGGATAAAGGGATCGATGTCGCCATCGAGCACCCGGTCCACGTCACCCACCTCCACTTTCGTGCGGTGGTCTTTGATCATGCGATAAGGCTGCAGAACGTAGGAACGGATCTGCGAACCGAAATCGATGTCGAGCTTGGAGTCTTCAATCTTGCGCGTGACTTCGCGCTTTTTCTCCAGCTCGAACTCATACAACTTGGATTTCAGCATGCTCATGGCCCGTTCCCGGTTCTTGTGCTGCGAG
>Ga0326726_10002144_pt1 | contig 18213 bp, 14 predicted proteins | sample MHFenrmetagenome_2_FD_207603 | JGI IMG/M metagenome (GOLD analysis project Ga0326726, IMG submission 207603) | Lab enriched peat soil microbial communities from Michigan Hollow, Ithaca, NY, United States - MHF15MN | ecosystem: Environmental > Terrestrial > Soil > Wetlands > Peat | place: USA... | reverse complement strand
TGAAGCCGACCCTGATCGGGCTCCTGGGGAAGGACAAAGTCGTCGAGTGGAAGCCTCAGATGGTCGCCGAGGACTTCTCGTTCTTGGCCCGCAAGACCCCCGGCTTCTTCTTCTTCCTGGGGGTCCGGGGCCCGGGCCAGCCGGCGATCCCGCTCCACAGCCCGACCTTCAATCCGGACGAGAGGGCCATCCCGATCGGGGTCCGGATCCTGAGCCATCTTCTCATCGACGCCCTGGAAGGGCAGAGCGCCCTCTCCTCGGGCGGCCACGGTCTCTAAGCCCCAGCCCCTACCCTTTTGTCTTCCTGACCTCCGCCCTGGCGGCCGGCATGGCGGCGGCCGCGGCCCTCTCTCTGCGCCCGGGCCCGGTCTGGGGGATATCCCTGGCCGCGCTCGGGACGGCCTGGGTCCTCTACCTCCGCCGGCAGGCCCGGCCGGCCGCGCTCCTGGCCCTCCTCGCCGTCGCCGGCCTTGGAGCGTCCCGTCTGGCCGTCCATGAGCGCGACTATCGGGCCAACCCGCTCCATCGGCTGGCAGCAGACGGCTACGTCGACGTCGTCGGCCGCCTGGCCCGGTCACCCGGCCGCGAGATCGACCGGGACGTTCTTTTCCTGGACGTCCGAACGGTCCGGACGGGGGGGCGGGAGGTCTCGTGCCGCGGCCGGCTGCGGCTGGGGGTGCCCTTCGCCCGCGGCTCCCGCCCGCGTCTCGATTATCTGGCAGGGGACGTCCTCAGGGTCTCGGCCCGGCTCGGCGGCGCCGGCTCGTTCCGCAACTTCGGGGCCTTCTCTTACGAGCGCTATCTCCAGGGCCTCGGCGTCCATCGCCGGGGTTCGACCAAGTCCTCTCTCCTCGTGACCCGCGTCTCGGCCGCGCCGGCGGCCTCCGTCAGGTCCCTGGTGTCCCGGGTCCGGCGGTCGATCCAGCGCCAGCTCGAACGGAGGTTCCCCGCTCCCGACGGCCTCGACATCTCCCCGTCCGGAGCCGTCCTCGAGGCCCTCCTCCTCGGCGAGGACGGCCGCCTCGACGAAGCGACGGTGGACAATCTTCAAAAGACGGGGCTCTATCATCTCTTCGCCATCAGCGGCGGCCACATCGCGATCATCAACCTGCTGCTCTTCTCGCTCTTCCGGCTCCTCCGGGTGTCCCGGCGGGCCGCCAGCCTGGCCCTGGCCGCCTTTCTCGTTTTCTATACCGTCCTCGTCGAAGGCAGCCCTTCGGTCCTGCGGGCGACATTGATGACCATCGCCCTCCTCGCCGGCCGCCTTCTCTGGAAGGATGTCCATGTTCTCAACACCATCGCCGGGAGCGCCTTCGCCCTTCTGCTGGCCAATCCGTCGAGCCTCTTCGACGTCGGATTCCAGCTGACCTACGCGGCGACGCTGACCATCATCCTGTTCATGCCGCCGCTCGTCCGCCGGCTGCCGCGCTGGCCGTTCAAGCTGGCTGACCTCGCCGCCATGTCGGCCGCGGCGGCCCTGGGGGCCGCGCCCCTCATCGCCCGGAGCTTCAACCGCGTGGCCTTCTCCTCGCTCCTCCTGAACTTCCCGGCTATCCCGCTCGTCGGGGTGATCATGGGCATCGGCTACGCGTTCCTGCCGCTGGCCGCCGTCGCGCCGGGCGCGGCCGGGCCGCCGGCCGCGGTCCTGAAGATGCTGGTCGGGCTCTTCGCCATCATCTCCCATTCTTTGGACGCCTTCCCGGTCCTGTCCATCCGCGTCCCTACGCCTCCCGCATGGGTCATGGCCGGATACTACGTGACGCTCGCTCTGAGCCTCGTCCGGCCGCGCTGGCGCTTCCAACGCGCGGCCGTCCTCGTGACCGGCGCGGCCTTCGCGGTCCTTCTCGTCGTCCGGCCCTTCCGGCCGGGCCGTCCCGACCTCAGGATCACGATGATCGACGTCGGCCAGGGCGAGTCCCTCCTCGTCGAATTCCCCGGCCGCAAGGTCATGGTCATCGACGGCGGCGGCCTGGCCGGGAGCCCGTTCGATGTCGGCGAGCGGGTCGTGTCCCCGGTCCTGTGGAGGAAAGGGATCACCCGCATCGACTTCCTCGTCCTGACCCATCCTCACCCCGATCATCTCGACGGCCTGGTCGCCCTGGCCCGCAATTTCCGGATCCGCGAATTCTGGGAAGGGGTGCCGGCCACGGCCGACGGCATCTACGCGGCCCTCCTCCAGGCCCTCCCGGACCGGGTCACCCGGCGCCGTTGCGCCCGCGGCTCGCGCTTCGATATCGGGGCCGTCGCGATCGAGGTGCTCAATCCGCCCGAGACGGGCGGCGCCGTCAGACCCTCTCCCGCGTCGAACGAGGGCTCGCTCGTCCTCAAGATGGCCTTCGCGGGGACGACCTTCCTGCTCATGGGGGACGCCGGCCCCGCGACCGAGCGCTCCCTCCTCCGCGCCGGCATCGACCTCCGCAGCGACGTCCTCAAGGCCGGCCACCACGGCAGCGGCGCGTCGACGTCGGCGCCGTTCCTGGCCGCCGTTCGGCCTCGCCTCGTTCTCGTCTCGGTCGGGGAGGGAAATACCTACGGCTTCCCCAGCCCGGCCCTTCTGGCCCGGGCGTCGGCGGCCGGGGCCGAGGTCCTGCGCACCGACCTCGACGGCGCGGTCGAGGTCTCGGCCCGGCCCGGCCGCTTGGCCGTGCGGACGGCCCTGCCGCATCGCTATGAGATTGACCCCGGCTTCCGATTGACACGTACGACTAAATCCATGATAATCGCCGTGGACTAGAGGAGGAGTTTCCATGGGAAAGATCAAATGGCTGGCGGCCGTCGTCCTGCCGCTCGTCCTTGTGACCTTCCTACAGTCCCAGAGCGTGGCCGACCTGGCCAAGAAGGAAAAGGAGCGCCGGGCGGCCCTGAAGGGCAAGCCCTCGACCGTCATCACCACGGCGGATATCGCCAAGGTCAAGAAGCGGCCGGCCGTCGAAGCGACGAGCCAGGAAGAGGCGGCGGCGGGAGGGGCCGAGGCCGCTCACGTCGAAGGCCAGGCCCAGGGGGGCGCAACCCCGCCCGGCGCGGCCGGAGACGCCGCGACCGTCAAGCCTCCCGAGCCGTCCAAGCCAGACAGCGCGGCCGCCGCTGGACAGCCGGCCCTATCGGAGCAAGAATACAAGGCCAAGCTGGCCGAGCTCATCAAGGCCGCCCAGGACAAGCAGGAGATGGTCGACCTCTTGACACTCAAGATGAACTCCCTCTACCAAGAGTTCTATAGCCTCGACAACATGAAATCCCGGGAGCTGCTCCAATCCCAGATCAGCGATAGCTACGACAAGCTCCTCAAGGTCGGGGTCGAGGCCAAGCAGGCGGCCAAAGACCTCGAGGATTTCCTGGGCACGACAAAGAAAGCGGAGACCCCCGCGATCTGGATCAAGTAGTGGACGCCGTCCGTTCCGGCAAGCGCACGCCGAATCAGCTGCGCCCGCATAAGATCACCATCGACCCGCTCGATTTCGCCGACGGATCGGCTCTCATCGAGGTCGGCCGGACGCGCGTCCTGGCCGCGGCCACGATCGAGGACCGCGTGCCGCCCTTCCTCCGGGGGACGGGCCGGGGCTGGGTCACCGCCGAGTACGCCATGCTGCCCCGGGCGACCGCGGAGCGGACGCCGCGGGAGCGGACCGCCGGCCGCGTCTCCGGCCGGACCCAGGAGATCCAGCGGCTGGTGGGCCGGGCCCTCCGGGCCGTGACAGACCTGCAGGCCCTGGGCGAGCGGCAGATCATTATCGACTGCGATGTCATCCAGGCCGACGGGGGGACCCGGGCCGCCTCGGTCACGGTGGGCTGCGTCGCCCTCGGCCTGGCCCTGAAGAAGATGATGGACGAAGGGCTCATTGGCCAGATGCCGCTCCGGCACCTTGTGGCCGGCGTCAGCGTCGGCCTCGTCAAGGGCCGCCCCCTCCTCGATCTCGAATACTCCGAGGATTGCCAGGCCGACCTGGACATGAACGTCATCGAGACCGACCGGGGCGAGCTCGTCGAGATCCAGGCCGGGGCCGAGAGATCGCCGTTCTCGCGCCAGGACCTGCTGGGGCTGCTCAAGATGGCCGACAGGGGCATCGCCAAGATCATCCAGCTCCAAAAGAAGGCCCTCAAAGAAAAGAGCTTCCTCTTTATGGCCTACGGCTACAAAGATAAATAAGAAGGTACCGGGTTTACGCATTACGCAAGATCAGGTCGGACGCGTAATGCGTAAACCCGGTACCTTCTGAGCGTTCCTGCCGAGGCTCGGGCATCCCCGAGCGTCGCGGCCTTGACAATTCTCCCCTTGAATCAATAGAATCAGACGCTCAGAGGGTTTTTTTTTCGAATTCTGCCCCCCTCACCCCCGGGGCGTCACCAAAGGAGGCGTCATGAACCTGACATCCTGGATCATCCTCGCGGCCGCCGTGGTCGTCTTCGTCATCCTGGTCATCGTCGTGCTGACCCTGGGCTACCGGAAGGTCGGGCCGAACGAGTCCCTCATCATCGCCGGGGGGCATAAGCACACGATCACTCTGCCCGACGGCACGAAGCAGCGAGTCGGCTACCGCTACCGTCTCGGGGGCGGTGTCTTCGTCTGGCCCGGGATGGAAAAGGTCTTCGTCCTCCCCATGGACATCATCCCGGTTTCGATCCGGACGCCTGAAGTGCTGACGAGCGGCGGCGTCCCGATCATGGCCGAGGCCTCGGCCCAGGTCAAGGTCGACTCCTCGGACGAGACCATCCACCGGGCCGCCGAGCAGTTCCTCGGCATCGGGCGAGACGGCATCCGGGATGTCGCCGTCAACGTCCTCGAAGGCAAGGTCCGCGAAGTCATCGGCGGCATGTCGGTCGAGGAGATCTACCGCGGCCGCCAGGAGTTCGCCAGGCGTGTCGCCGCCGCGGTCAAGGAAGACTTCCACGCCATGGGCTTGATCATGCTCTCGTTCGCCCTCAAGGACATCAGCGACACCCAGGGCTACATCGACGCCCTGAGCAAGCCCCAGATCGCGGCCGCCAAGCGCGACGCCGTGATCGCCCAGGCCGAGACCGAGAAGGAATCGATCATCAAGTCGTCCATGGCCCGCAAGGAGGCCGAAGTGGCCCGGCTCCAGTCCGAGGCCCAGATCGCCAAGGCTCAGTGGGACAACGAGGCCAAGAAGGCCGAGTCCCAGGTCTTCGTCAACACCAAAAAAGCCCAGGCCGACTTCTCCTACGAGCTCGAGCGGCACCGCCTCGGCCAGGACCTGAAGAGGGAAGAAGCCAAGGTCAAGCAGGTCGAGAAGTCGGAAGCCATCAAGATCGAGGAGCTCGAGATCGCCCGCAAGGAAAAGGAGCTCGAAGCGACGGTCATCAAGCCGGCCGACGCCCGCAAGTACCAGATCAAGGCCGAGGCCGAGGCCGAGGAGTTCCGCATCGCCGCCGAAGCCAAGGGCAAGTCCGAGGCCCTCAGGCTGGAGGGCCTGGCCGAGGCCGACGAGATCCGGGCCAAGGGCGGGGCCGAGGCCGAGGCCATGATGAAGAAGGCCCAGGCTTGGGAAAAGTATACCCAGGCGGCCGTCCTCGACACCTATATCAAGGTCCTGCCTGAGCTGGCCAGGGCCGTCTCCGAACCCCTGTCGAAGGTCGACAAGATCGTCATCGTCGGCGGGGACAAGGAGCTCGGCACGACCAGGATCACGGGCCAGGTGGCCGGCGTGCTGGCCCAGATGCCCGAGATCGTCAAGTCGCTGACCGGCGCCGACCTCAAGGAGTTCCTGAAGACCAAGCTCTCCCCCGAGGCCAAAGAAGCGAAAAAGTGACCGCCCGGCGGGCCGTCGAGGCAGGTGAAGCATGATCTCTGAAAAAGTCCAGCGCATCGGCGCCTCCCCCACGCTGAAGATCTCGGCCAAGGCCAAGGCCATGAAGGCTGAGGGCATCGACGTCATCGACCTCAGCGTCGGCGAGCCGGATTTCCCGACCCCGGAGAACATCAAGGAAGCCGGGATCCAGGCCATCCGCGACAACTTCACGAAGTACACGGAGAGCGACGGCATCCTGGCCCTGCGCAAGGCGATCGCCAAGCGGCTCAAGGAGGATTACGGGGTCGAATACGCGCCCAAGCAGATCATCGTCTCGGCCGGGGCGAAGGCCTCCCTCTTCCACCTGGTCCAGGCCCTGGTCGACGAGGGCGAAGAGGTCATTATCCCGTCTCCCTACTGGGTCACGTACCCCGAGTGCGTCAACCTGGCCAAGGGACGTCCGGTCATCGTCCCGACGCGGGAGGAGGACGGCTTCCTGCTCTCGCCCGACGCCCTCAAGGCCTCGATCTCGCCGGCGACCAAGGCCGTCATCCTCAACAATCCCAGCAACCCGACCGGCGTGGCCTACACCAAAGACCAGCTCCTGGGCCTGGCCGAGGTCCTCAAGGGAGAGGACGTCTACATGATCGCCGACGAGATCTACGCCAGCCTCGTCTACGACAACTTCAAGTTCACGAGCTTCGCCTCGCTCGGCGAGGACGTCAGGAAAAAGACCATCCTGATCAACGGCGTGTCCAAGTCCTATTCGATGACCGGCTGGCGCATCGGCTTCGCCGCCGGGCCGGCCGAGGTCATCGACGGCATGTCCAAGATCCAGAGCCACACGACTTCGAACGCCTGCTCGATCGCTCAGAAAGCCAGCCTCGAGGCCTACGACGGCCCGCAGTACGACGTCCGGAAGATGGCGGCCGAGTTCCAGCGCCGGCGCAATTACTGTCTGATGCGCCTGGCCACGGTCCCGGGCCTGTCCTGCTTCAAGCCCCAGGGGGCGTTCTATCTCTTCCCCAACGTCAGGTCCTTCTACGACAAGGAAGCGAACGGGGCCAAGATCCGGAACTCCTACGGCCTGGCCTACTACCTGCTCAAGGAGGCCCGGGTGGCCATCGTGCCGGGCGACGCCTTCGGCAACGACGATCACATCCGGCTGTCCTACGCGACCTCGATGACCAACCTCGAGAAGAGCATGGACCGCATCGTCGAGGCCCTGGCCAAGCTCAAGACGGCCAAGAAGGTCCAGCGGGTGGCGCTGGCCAACGCCGTGACCCGGGTCCAGAAGCCCGTCCCGGTGGAGACCGGGATGGACGTTCGGATGCGCGACGCGCTCGCGGCCGAGATGGAAAGCCACCTGGGTTACGAGGGCCGCTACGAATGGAACGCCCGCATCGGCGGCGCGATCCTGCAGCTGCGGACCAACGTCGCCCACCTCAACGATTTCTGGATCGAGGACTTCCCGCCGGCCCCGGGCGAAGCCGATGTCCGGCCGCACGGCGTCATCACCGCCGTCGACGGCATCGCCGGACGGGAGCCGCGCGGCTTCTATCACGAGGCGACCCAGACCGGGGTGCTGGTCAACACGGACCTCTACGCCTCGCTCCGCAGCCTGGCCCTCGGCCTGGCCATGGACATCTCCATGCGCTCGGGCGGCGGGGCCTCCGGCGCGGTCCGGGGCATGTCCGCGGACCTGGACGGCCGCGGGCTCGTCCTGATCGGGCCGCGGGGGACGAAGAAGACGGAGCTCTTCTTCGAACTCCTGGCCGACCGGCGCTTCAAGCTGCACTCGAACGACATCGTCTTCGTCGAGCTCGCCGGCGGCCGGGCCGGAGCAGAGAACGTCGAGCGCAAGCTCTACCTCCCGACGACGACGGTCGAGCTCGATCCGCGGCTGGCTCCGCTCTTCGACCGCAGCAAGTGCGAAAACGTCGTCGCCCGCAAGGACGATTGCCAGGACCTGGAGTGCCAGAGGGCCGACGACTGCCGGCTCGACCGGGGCTCGCTCTACTGCTACAAGGCGGCCAAGGAGGCCCACGCCTTGCTCGACCCGGCCTGGCTGGGCGGCCCGGCGGCCTCGGTCCGGCGGACGGACCTGCGCTGGCTGGTGCTGCTGCGGAACGACGCGACGTCACCGGCCGTCGTCGAGCTGTCGAAGGAGGAGGCCCTTCGGACCCTCGAGGCCGGCGAGTCGGCGGGGGCCAGGAAGACCCTGACCGGCGGCAAGCCCCAGCCCTTCTACAATCCCCATCTTCTCGGGGCGGCCCCGGAGAAAGTCGAGGCCCAGCGGGCGTTCTTCGGCCGGCTCCTCGACGTCACCCGCTGCCTGCTCTTCAACAGCGGCGTGGCCGGCGCGGACAGGCTCAAAGAGATCGCCTCGTCGGGCCGTTGAGGCCGCGGCCGGAGGGCCCGGCGGGCGGCTAGTCGGCCGCGATGAGGGTCCTCCTCGAAATATCCCCCTTTCTTTCATCCGCGGCGATGATTGTTCCGCGAAACCGGCCGCTGGATAATGCGAGGTGGCGGAAAGGCCTCGGAGGCCGCCTTGAATTGGTGGTAGCTATGCGATATAAGAGGAAGATATGCAGATCGACGGAGTCTATCATGAGCACCACCTTCCGTGATCGTCATCGCCACGACCGGGGCTTCACCCTGATCGAGGTCCTCGTCGTTCTCGGCATCATGGGCATCTTCCTGGTCGTTTCGTATCCGAGCGTCCTCAACGTCATGGAAGTGAGGAACCTGGAGAACACGAGCCGCGAGATCCAGACCTCCCTTCAGCAGGCCAAGCTCCGGGCGGTCGACACGAAGGTCAACCACCGTGTTCGCTTCTTCCGGCCGCAGGGGACCTACTGGGCCTACCGGATCGAACGGGCCCAGGCCGACTTGAACTCCACGCCCGCGACCGTGACCTGGGCGCAGGCCCCCGGAACGATCATGAGGGTCATCTCCGACCGTTTCGTCGTGACCATCAGCCTGCCCGTGGACGGCTCGGATCCCGTGGCCGAGTTCTCCCCCGTCGGGGCCATGGCCAATTTTTCCGCCAATCAGAACAGCATCGTCCTCCAGAGCCTCAAGCTCAGCGTGTCGGACCAGATGGACGAGCGCGTCCTCTCCCTGTTCATGGGCGGATCGATCCAGTATGCCAAGAGAAGGAGCAGCTGAGATGATTACGAAGACGCCGGGGCGCGGCTTCAGCATGATCGAGGTCCTGGTCGGGATCTTCCTCGTCGGCGTGGCGATCCTCGGGCTGGCCCAGCTGTTCCTGCTCGCCGTGGCCAACAACCGCAACGCCGACCGGGTCGCTAACGCCACGTTCCTGGCCCAGCAGGAGATCGACTGGCTGCGGGGATTTACGCAGGACGAGCTCTCGGCCTTCGCCGGCACCAGCCTGGAGTCGCGCGACGAGATCATCGACCTGAACCTGGACGGGACGAACGATTTCCGCCGGATCACGGAGTTCCGCACGGCCGGCGACACGTTCCAAGTCGTCGTCCACGTCTATTCGGCCGAGATGATCGACGCCGCCGGCGCCGCCGATCTCCTGGCCGAGCCCGATCGATACCGGCCCCGGGCCCTGCTATCGACGATCATCACCCGGTAAAGGAGCACGAGCCGTGATCACATCCAAGACGCTCCGGCCCGGGCGGACCGCGGGCTTCACCATGATCGAGCTTCTGGTCGGCAGCGCCGTCATGCTCATCGCCGTTCTCGGGGCCCTGTTCATGTACTCCCGGAGCAACAAGGTCGCCGTCGAGCAACAGATGGTCGCCGAGGTCCAGAACGACGTCCGGTCCTCGATGTTCTTCCTGAGCCGCGACCTGCGCATGGCCGGGGCCGGGCTGCCCGAGGAATTCTCCGGCTATTTCCTCGAGGGGCAGGACAACGAGGACCAGGGGGCCGGCGAGGTCCTGCCGGACCGCGTGACCATCATGGGCAACATCGAAGACCCCCTGAACCTCCCGGTCCTCAACTACCAGGGCTCGGCCGTCGTCCTGAGTATCGAGGATTTCAGCTTCGAGCAGTATTCCTATCCGGACGCGTACTATGCCAATAAGTTCGTCCTCGTGCTGCCCAATCCGAGCTCGGGCTGCCGGGCCGGCGAGGTCCGCGTCGTCACCCACGTCACCCACAACACGGGGGGGACCAACGAACGCTTCAATTTTTCCCCGGGTCAGGCCCCGGGCATCAACCCGCCGGGCGGCCTGTCCGGGACGTGCGGCAGCCCCAACGACTACGACGGCGGCTCGATCAGCTTCATCAACGTCAAGGAATACTGGCTCGACGTCACGGGGAACTACCCCGGCCTGACGGCGGGCGTCAACGGCTACATCGGCGGCGGCGAGGGGGGCGTCCTTTATTGCACCCATAACGGGGTCTACTTCCCCCTGGCCCGCAACATCGAGAACTTCCAGATCGAGTACAACGGCGACATGAACAACGACCTGACCCTCGACGGCTGGTCGCCCTGGAACGCGGGCTGGACCCTGCCTGAGATCGCCCGGATCCAGCAGGTCCGGATGTGGATCCTGGGCCGGACGGCCCAGGCGTTCACCTCGGTCAGCGGGCAGACTCCCGGCGCCGTCCATACCTACCGACGGCCGGCCGTCTCGAACAGCCCCGCCGCCGCGGCCGACGACATGCGCCGGCGGATCCTGCTCGATTCGACCTCGAACGTCCGGAACATGAGCCTCAACCTTTATAACCTCGGCCAGCGATGAGGAACCCGCGATGAACATCTTCATCCAGCCCCGACGCCGGGAACAGGGCTCCGGCCTCATCATCATCATCATGATCGTCGCCTTCATGCTGGCTGTCGGCATGCTGCTCCTGACCGTCACGAGCACGAGTCCCAAGGCGTCCGACAGCCTGCGTCTCCAGGGGATGGCCTTCGACACCGCCGAGGCGGGCTTCAACGCCGCCTGGGTCGTGCTCAACGACAACTTCCTCAACCGGGTCACCTCGAGCTTCGCCGGCCAGTACCGGACGAACTTCGGCGGCCAGCCGGGCCTGGACGACCCGGCCAGCCCGAACTATTTCCGCGGACTGACCGACGAGCAGATCGTGGCCGACGTCGCGGCCGACAATACCGCGGCCAACCCGGCCCTCTTCAGCTCCGAGCCGCTGGCCACCGACGCGCGCTGCGCGTTCACGGTCTTCCTCATCAACGATGAGGCGCCGGGAACGATCACCGCCGATGACAACGACTGCATCCTGGTCTGCATCGGTCGCGGGCCGCGCAACACCTATAAGCGTCTCGAGATCGTCATCGAGGTGGGGTCCTAGACCCCGCGAAAGGGGATATGCCATGAAGCAAAAAGGCTTGAAGCGCCAAGGGAGCCTTTCTGTTCTCACGGGCCTCTGCGTCCTGGCCGCCGCGGCCGTCCTCGCGCCGCGCCTGTGGCCGCAGAGCCAGTCCTGCACCGAATACACGCGGGCTTACACCGAGAACTTCGATACCGTGAACTACAAGGACGTCGCCCTGAGTTCGGTCTTTAAGTGGCCGGCCGGCCCGATCACCCTGCAGCCGCTCGGTTCGAACTTCGTCGTGGGCGCGGCCGACAAGATGGGCCGCCGCATCTACCAGTGCGCGGCCGGGGACTTCACGGGCGACGGCTATCCCGACATGATCGGCCTGGATATCACCGGGGAGTATCCCGTCGTCGGCGGCAAGCCCTACTCCGAGCTCCGTCTCATCAAGAACATCTACACGACCAACCATGGGGCCATGCCCCTGTTCCAGGTCGACACGTCGACCTCCTACGACAAGTTCTACAACCACACCGCTCCGGCCTCGATCGCGGTCGGCGACTACAACGGCGACGGGCTCCTCGACTTCTTCTTCATGCGCAACGGGGCCGACGAGTTCGGCTACACGAACTTCCAGGCCACGATGTACATCAACGTCGGCACGTCCACGGTCCCCAACTTCCGGGCCTATAATCTCTCCCCAAACCTCGATTTCACCTCCCGCTTCAAGGCCGTTCCCATCTACATCCACTGGGCGGCCAACCACCTCTTCACGGTGGACATCGACAAGGACGGCGACCTCGACATCCTGGTCGCCAGCCAGGACAGGATCTACCTCCTCCGGAACCCCGGCCCGGCCAACTTCAACCTCTCCGCCTGGAGCATCGCGGAGCTGGCCTATGACGCCCGGACGGGTTACAGCGGCCTTCCGGGCACGTCCGTCGTCTCCGCCTGCGACTTCGACGGCGACGGCGACGTCGATGTCGTCTGCGGCTCGGTCGGCACATCCGCGTTCCTCGCCTATTACGAGAACGACGGCACGGGCCACTTCACGCGCAGCGAGATCGCCATCCCCAATTCGACCTGCGTCGCCCCGGTCGGCATCATGACCAACGACTTCACCGGCGACGGCCGGCCCGACATGCTCGTGGTGACGGACTCGGCCTACCGCGGGGATCCGACCCAGTCCCGCCTCTGGATCCTCAGGAACCGCGGCCTGGTCAACGGCGACGTCGACTGGCTCTTCCAGTGCCTCAACAGCTGCGCGTCCCCTACGCCGTCGCCCTATGACGTCGACATGGCCACGGTCATGGACTATGACAAGGACGGCGACATGGACGCCGTCATCGCCGACGCCAACGATTCGGGCGATTACTACTACATCGAGAACAAGACGGCCGGCGTCTACGACGTCTATGCCCAGGCCACCTCGACGAACATCGCCGCCGGCTCCCTTGACGCGCAAGAGAACGCCGTCACCCGGGTCCGGGTCACGTCCATCCGCCAGGGGATCCTCGGCAGTTCGAGCTCCGGCCTGACGGTCCAGATCCAGTTCTCCAACAACGGCGGCCAGAACTGGGAGATCTACCAGACCTTCACCGGATCGGCCATCGCCAACGCCTCGAACCTGGCCTGGTACGACTTCAAGAACTTCGGGGCCGACCTGCGCTGGCGGATCATCCTGACCGCCCCCGTGGACCCGATGTCCGACTACCAGAACGCCTCGTACGAATCGCCCTACGTCGATGAATTCTCGATCGAGTACATCTACGTCGAACGGCGTGAGTACTCGCGCGCCTCGGCCGCGGCGACTATCGTCACGGACAGCGGCGTCAACAAGAAGCTCGTCATCGGCTCCTCGTTCATCTTCCCGGGCTGGGAGGGGCAGCTCCGGGCCTACGACATGTCCGGGGTCGCGTTCGCCGCCGGAACGAGCTCCGAGCTGCAGACGATCGCCACGTCGGACCTCAATGATGCGACCGGCCGGAACCTGATCCCGGGGGCCGGGATCTATTGGGACGCCGGGGACATCCTCAACGGCCGCGATCCGGCGTCGCGGACGATCTACACGGCCCTCCGCGCCGGCGGCACGGTGACCAACGCTCTGGTCCGGACGGAATTCAAGGCGGCCAACCTCGGGAACGTAGCGACGGCGGGCAGCCTGGCCTGGTGTCTCAAGGACGTCAACAACGACAACGCCGGCTTGATCAATTTCATCCGGGGAGCGAACCGGTACTGGAAGCTCGGCGACATCAATCATTCGACGCCGGTCGTCGTCGGCCCGCCGTCGGAGGACTCCACCTACATGGGGACCGGCTACGCCGAATTCAAGACCGCCTGTGCCTCGCGGCCCAAGGTCATCTATGTCGGGGCCAACGACGGCATGCTCCACTGTTTCGACGCCTCGTCGGGCGAGGAGATCTGGGGCTTCATCCCCTACAATCTCCTGCCCAAGCTCCGGAACATGTATGCCGTCGACGCGACGAACAATGCGCGCTACTACGTCCATGACGTCTACTGTGACGGCTCGCCGGCCGTGGCCGACGTCCAGATCAACAACAGCTGGCGGACGGTGCTCGTCACCGGCCAGGGCGTGGGCAGCGGCAGCACCCTGGGCAGCGGGAACATCACCGGAGCCGTCAACTACTATTGGGCCCTCGACGTCACCGACCCGACCAACCCCCAGCCGCTCTGGGAGATGACCCACACCTACAAGTCCGGCAACAAGACCTATCCGAGCATGGGCGAAACCTGGTCGACGCCGGCCCTCGGCAAGGTCAACCAGTCCGGCACGGCCCGCTGGGTGGCCTTCATGGGCTCCGGCTACGACAACGTCAAGAACGGGAGCTTCAATCTGGGCCGACGCTTCTACGTCGTCCGGCTCGACACGGGGGCCGTCATCACGGCCACGAACGAGGTCTCCCAGGTCAACACGTCCAGCTTGTCGGGCGCCAGGTCCGCGTACAAGTACACGGACATCGCCGCGACCATCCCCGGCTCGCCGTCGGCCATCGATCTCGACGGGAACGGCTTCGTCAATTCCGTCTTCGTCGGCGACCTCGACGGCCGGCTCTACCGCATGGATGTGACCGGGACCAATCCGAACAACTGGACCCTCACGGCCATCTATACGGACTATCTCTATTACCCGATCGTCACCAAGCCGGCTATCTTTGTCGATCCCCTGGAGGGGACGGCCCGCGCCCGCGTCTATTTCGGCACCGGCGGCGACGATGCGGCGCCCACCGACCGGGACTATTCGTTCGTCGGCCTCGTCGACAACGGCACCAACTCGGCGACCGTCGAGTGGTACCTCGGGGTCCCGGCCCGGCTCAATCTGTCGTCGACCTATCAGAGAGGAACGCTGGGCAGCGGCAGCAAGATCTGGGCCGACCCTATCATTGCCGACCAGATCGTCTATTTCAGCACGCTGACGGGCAGCATCGAGGCCGTCAATCCCTGCGTCAACCTCGGCCAGGGCGGCCGTTTGTACGCCAGGTACGTCCGGGTCACGTCGACGCTCCCGGTCGGCGGAACAGCCTTCCGGACGACGGCGACCACGCCGCCCGAGTATCTCGACCTGATGAGCAAGGCCCGCCGCGCGGTGACCATCGGCGAAGCCGAGCGCGTCGCCGGGCGGGTCAGCAAGCGGGAGGTCTACGTCCAGGAGTACGACTCGACGTTGCAGAAGCTGGAGCAGCCCATCGGCTCGCTCATGCGGATCAAGTCCTGGCGGGAGATCTATCGGATCATCTGGCATTGAGAAGGGTCCCCGCCCGCCGCGATTGACACTCGGCGGGCGGGGGCAGATAATACCGACAGGTAGGCCATGAAGAAATTACTCATCCTCGTCGCCATCATCGGGCTGGCCGCGTCCCTGAGCGCCCAGAGCCTGACCGACCTCGCCAAGCAGGAAAAGGCCCGCCGGGACGGTCTCAAGAGCCGCCGGGCCGTCGTCATCACCAATGCGGCTCTCCTGCGCATCCAGAAGACCCCGGCCGTCCAGGTCAGGCCGACCGAGGCCGAGGCCGGCATCGAGACCACCGCCGAGGGCGCGGCCACCGAACCCGAAACCATAACCGATGACAGCGAGCCCGCCAATTTGCCTTCCGGCTCGGGGGCGCCGCCCGTCCGACGCATCACGCCAGCGGTGGCCCCTAACGGACCCCTCATCACGGGCGATCCGGATCGGGACCGGGCGGATACGGGCGGGAGCCTCGATGCCCAGCTTAAGAGGGCCCAGGACGTCGTGGACCTTCTGACGACCAAAATGGCGTCCCTGCGGCAGCAGTTCGAGGCCCAGGACGCCATGGTCCCCGGTTACGTCATTCAGCAACAGCTCGACGAGACGAACCAGAAGCTCGTCAAGGCCCAGGCCCAGCTGGCCCGCATTGAGGCCCTCGCCGCCAAGGGGGCGACCGGCAAAAAAGCCCCGGCCTGAGCGAACGCCGAAGGTTAGGCCGGCTCCCTTTCTTTCATCACCGAAAGCCCCTTTCTCGCAGAGCCGGGTCCATCAAGTCTCCTCCTGGCTCTCGGCAATAGCCTCCTTGACCTTGACCATCAGGAGGCCCATCGTACCTGTCGTGCTCCCGCCGACCGGAATGGGTTCGTGAAAGACCACCTGAACCTGGCCGCGCCGGGCGTACCATTGCCGCTTGGGCATGAGCGCCCGCGTCCCGCGGATGGTCACGGGGACGATCGGCGCTCCGCTCTCCAGAGCCAGGAAGAAGCCGCCCCGCCGGAACGGCCCCAGCCGGCCGTCGAGGCTGCGGGTGCCCTCGGGGAAGATCAGGAACGAGTAGCCCCGTGTTTTCATGAGCCGGACCGCCCGGGCGATGCTTTTCTTCCCGCCCTCGACGCCTTTGCGGTCGACCGGCACGAAACCGACGAAGCGCATGCCCATCCCGACGATCGGGATGCCCAGGACCGATTTCTTGATGATGACCCGGGCCACCCCCGGGATGAGCGTCATGACCATCGGGCCATCGATGAAGCTCTCGTGGTTGGGCATGAAGATATAGGCCCGGCCGGGCTCGAGCCGTTCAAGCCCGCGGACCTCGACCTCGATGTCCAGGACCCGCCGACTGACCCGCATGGCCCAAAGGCCGATCTCGACCAGCGGCTGGCGGAGCCCCGTCAGCATGCAGAAGAGAATGAACGGCGTCATCAGGATGACAAGAACGATATAGAACAGGACCAGAACGGCGGTTCGCGTCAAGGCAGGGCGATTATAGCACAGTCTCCGGCCCGCCCCGGGCGAAGCCGGTCCGGCCGCGGCCGGCACGCGAAAGGCGGCGGGACTATTCGAGGGGGCCCTGGGCCGGAGGCCGCTGCCAGCGCCGCCGCCAGAGCTTCGAGCGGGGACGCGTCGGGACCCGGGTGACGTCGAAGACAACCGCCTGGATCAACAGCTCGAACCCCAGGATGAGGGGCAGAACAGCGATCATCACGGTGCCCGTCGTGGCCGGCAGGCCTTGGCGGATGGAGGCGGCCCAGGCCAACGCTCCCCAGACGGCCCCGAACGCGCAGGACAGGGTCCCGCAAACCAGGAAGAGGGAAGCGACGGAAAAGCCCAGGACGAAGTATTGCAGCCAGATCCGCCGCGCGAACTGGCGGGCCAGCAGGAAAGGGAACTCGACCAGGACCCGGCCGATGGACATCGAGCTCGTTTCGTCCCCGTAGTTCGCCGGCATCGGGATGTTGAGGATGACCGCGTCCTGGAGCCGCAGCGCCAGGAGCAGGCTGGATTCGAAGAAATACCGGTCATGGATCAGGTTCCGGTTCAACCGGGCGAAGACCGAGACGTCCAGGGCGAAGAACCCGTTGGTCGGATCGAAGACCTGCCAGCATCCGCTCGAGATCTTTGTCAGGAACGACAGGGCCAGGTTCCCGACCCGGCGGATCCGGGGCATGCGGCGGAGGGTCCAGGGGTCCGCGAACCGGTTCCCTTTGACGAAATCCGCCTCCCCGTCGAGGATCGGCTCGACCAGGTCCCCGATAAGCGCCGGATCCATCTGGCCGTCCCCGTCCATCTTGACGACGACGGTGCAACCCGACCGCGAGGCCTGATCGATGCCGGTCATCATGGCCGCCCCCACGCCCCGATTCGACTCATGGCGAACGACCTCGAGACGCGGGTCCCGGACCCCGGCCGCAAGATCGGCCGTCCCATCCTGGCTGGCATCGTCCACCACGATGATCTGGTCGACCCAGGCGGGGATGCCGGCCAGGACCTGCGCGATATGCCGCGCCACCTGGTAGGCGGGAATGACGACGGCAATCCTCTCCCGGGAGTCCATTCGTTCGTCGCATCGCGGTTCGATCATGACAGTCTCCTGCTCTCGCGTTAGCGCGGCCGCGCATCAAGGATCACGAACAGCGGGGCCAGGGGGAATATCACCCGCCGCTTGACGACCTGAAAGTCCCGCCGCAGGGCGCGCTCGATGTCCCTGATCCCCCGACGGTGATAGTGCCCACTGTACCCGGCCAGCCGGCGCCCGAGGCGATAAAGGACGTTTTCCGTCGGTCCGGAGATCAGGAGCCGGCCGTCCGGCGTCATCGTCCGGCGGAGGTCGCGAAGGGTCCCGTCCAGGTCCTCGACATGTTCGAGCACATCCATGGCCAGGATGAGCGCGACCCGGCCGAGAAGGCCCGCGCCGGCGCCCGCAAGCGTCCTTTCGATCCTGAGGCGGCCCCGGGAGATGCCCAGTTTCTCGAGCCCTTCTTCGAGCTTGGCCGGTTCGATCTCGACAGCGACGACCTGCCGGGCCCGGTCGGCCAGGATCGGGACCATCAGGCCGAGGCCCGCGCCGAAGTCCAAAGCGAGGTCGACCTTCGGCTGCCCGTTCAGCAGGCTTGAGATCAAACGGACCCTCTCCCAGAAGACGAACCTCATCAGCCGGTTCGGGTTCGTGTAGGCGGGCAGGGCCTGTTCGTCGTATGCCCCGTCGGCGAACTCTCGAAACATCGACCCCAGACGCTGGGCGGCAGCCCGGCGATAAGCGCGATACTCTCTGGACGTCAAGGGACGAGCCCTCCGTCACGCGCCCGCGGCTGCCTGACCGTCCCCGGCCGGCCCGATCTCCGAAAAACGACATACCCGGGAAGCTCTGCCGCGGGCTCGAAATACGTCGCGAACCAATCGGGGTCGACCTGCCTGAAAAAGAACTGTCCCCTGAGCTGCTGGTCCTCGAGGATGAGCAGGTCCGCGCCG
>Ga0326726_10002143_pt1 | contig 18217 bp, 17 predicted proteins | sample MHFenrmetagenome_2_FD_207603 | JGI IMG/M metagenome (GOLD analysis project Ga0326726, IMG submission 207603) | Lab enriched peat soil microbial communities from Michigan Hollow, Ithaca, NY, United States - MHF15MN | ecosystem: Environmental > Terrestrial > Soil > Wetlands > Peat | place: USA... | reverse complement strand
ATCGGAATGGATTCGTTCAGTCGCATCGACTGCACGATGGACAGTTTCGTCCCCTGATCGATCGCCACGATCGCGCCGGCGAGCAACGCCAGAAGCAGATAACGAAGAAGCCCCTGCATCACTGCACCGCCTCCACGCAGCGATCGCAGAGCGTCGGATGGGTGGTATCCTTGCCAACCGCTTCGCGATAGTTCCAACAGCGCTCACACTTTCCGAAAGAGGACTTTGTCGCCGCAACCGCCAGCTGATTTTTTACTTCATCGCTGGCAACCAGCGTGACCTGCGAAACGATGAAGAGCGTGGCCAGGTCCTTGCGGTAAGGCTGAAGGAACTCGTAGGTGTCTGCATCGGCGCGAAGTTCCACCGTTGCCTCCAACGATGACCCAATCGATTTATCCCGCCGACTTCCCTCCAAGACACCCTGCACTTGCGTGCGATAGCCCAACAACCGTTCCCATCGCTGAGCGAGCTCGGCATCCTGCCATTGGGACTGGGCCTCCGGAAATACGGTCAGGTGAACACTACTCACTCCGAGATGCCCTCCCGGCTGCGCGGCCAAGGTCCGCCAGATTTCTTCGGCGGTAAAGCTCAGCACCGGCGCCATCAGCTTCGTCATGGCGACGACGATCTCGAAGAGCACCGTCTGCGATCCTCGACGCAAGGGCGAATCAGCCCGGAAGGTATAGAGACGATCCTTAAGAATATCGAGGTAGACGGCGCTCAGATCCACTGAGCAAAAATTGTTGAGCGCATGGAAGATCGCGTGGAACTCAAAATCGTCATAGGATTTCTGAACCCGCGGAATCAGTTCGCTGAGCCGATGCAGGGCCCAACGATCCAATTCAGGCAACTGCTCATATGGAACTCGGTCTTTCTCCGGGTCGAAATCGTATAGATTACTCAGGAGAAAGCGACAGGTATTCCTAATCTTTCGATAGGCCTCGATGAGATGGGTCAGGATTTCAGGAGAAATCCGAACATCATCGCGATAATCCTGCGCCGAGACCCACAGACGCAGAATTTCTGCGCCCGATTGTTTAATCACGTCCTGCGGCGCGACAACGTTTCCGGCTGACTTCGACATCTTCTTGCCCTGCCCGTCGAGGACAAAACCGTGGGTCAAAACAGCCTTGTAGGGCGCGCGATGATCAGTAACGACGCCGGCCAGCAAAGCGCTGTGGAACCAGCCTCGATGTTGATCCGACCCTTCGAGGTAGAGATCAGCCGGCCACCACTTCCGTCCTTTCAAGACCGCGGCGTAACTGACGCCCGACTCGAACCAGACATCGAGAATATCCCGTTCCTTCTCGAATGCCGACCCGCCGCACTTCGGACAGGTCGTGCCCTTGGGCAACAGCTCGGCAGCCGATCGGTCAAACCACACATCGGCCCCTTTGGATTCCATCAACGTCGCGATGTGCTCGATCACGATCGGATCGGCCAGCACAGATCGGCACCCGGTGCAGGTAAAGCCGGGAATCGGTACGCCCCACACCCGCTGACGCGACAAACACCAATCGGGCCGGTTCTCGATCATCCCGTTGATCCGATCGCGGCCGTAGGCTGGAATCCATTGGACTCGCCCGATCTCCGCCAACGCCTCCTTCCGAAGATCATTCGTGTCCATCGACACGAACCACTGCTCGGTGGCTCGGAAGATGACGGGATTTTTGCAGCGCCAACAGTGCGGATAGGAATGGTTCAACGATCCATGCCCCAGCAACCGTCCGTTGGACTGCAGGAACTCCACGATTTTCGGATTCGCTTTCAACACATGCTGACCGGCAAATTCCTTCACAACATCGGTAAACCGCCCGGCGTTGTCGACCGGCGCCAGAATCTCCAACTTTTCCCCCGACGACGCCTTGGCATTGTGCTCAAGGACGAGGATGTAGTCTTCCATGCCGTGACCCGGCGCAATATGGACACAACCGGTTCCCTGATCGAGGGTGACGAAGTCACCAAGCAGAATCGGCGACAGCCCGGTGGTCAGGGGCCGTTGCGTCTCGATTCCTTCGAATCCTTCGCGCCCCTTCTTCACCCCGAATACTCGAGCCCCTTCAAGCTTGCAGGCCTTCGTCACGCTCTCAAGCAGCTTCTCCGCTACGATCAGCACTTCGTCGCCAACTTGGACGAAGGCATAGTCGATGTCGCCATGGAGACAAACTGCTTGATTGGCCGGGAGTGTCCATGGGGTGGTCGTCCAGATCACGACGGAGACCAACTTGATATTAAGGGGGAACGAGATGCCGGAGAACGTTTTGCTCAGTACCGTGGGAGATGTGACCAATGGGAACTTCACATAGATCGAGGGAGAGGTGTGATCTTCGTATTCGACTTCCGCCTCAGCCAGGGCGGTTTGGTCCGTCGTACACCAGAGCACCGGCTTCAGCCCCTTATAGACACCTCCCCGCTCCACGAATTTCCCGAACTCACGAATGATCGTGGCCTCATAGCCGGGATTCATCGTGAGATAGGGATGCTGCCAATCGCCCAAGATGCCGAGCCGCTGAAACTCCTCACGCTGAATCGTGTAAAACTTTTCCGCATACTCCCGGCAGAGTTTGCGGATGGCCGGAGTATCCAGCGTCTTTTTCTTGTCGCCGAGTTCTTTGAGGACCTGATGTTCGATCGGTAGGCCATGGCAATCCCATCCTGGCACATAGGGCACCTGGTAGCCCGCCATCGTCTTCGATTTGACAATGATGTCTTTGAGAATCTTGTTCAGCGCGTGACCGATGTGAATTCGGCCATTGGCATAGGGTGGCCCATCGTGCAAGACGTAACGCGGCCGGCCTTTCCCCGCCTCTTGAATCTGCTCGTACAACCCTTCCTTCTCCCATGAAGCAAGGAGTTCAGGCTCCCGCTGCGGCAGATTCGCCTTCATCGGAAAATCGGTTTTCGGCAGATTGAGTGTGGCCTTGTAGTCCATAACCTGTCTGGTCTCTCGCAAAAAACTCAAAACGTGTTTGGAATCAAGGGTTGGAATATACCGGAATGACAGGCGAGGCACCAGTCCTTAGCTTTGATGCGGGATCGTCAAAAACGTCTTCCAGCAAGGCCGCAGCGAGTGAAGACTGGAGGCGTACCTTCTGGGGCGCACGGTGCGACGAATAAGGAGCACCACGTCTGTGCGCGCCGCCGAGTGGTGAGGCGGCCGAGTCCCCGTTGAGGATCTGAGCGATGCGAGAACGCCGCTGGAGGCGTTTTTCACGACCCCGCTCGCTAACTGACGGCCATCATGCGGTCCAGCGCAATCTTTGCCCAGTGCTTCTCATCGTCCGGCACAACGATATGGTTCACGACGTGGCCGTCGGCAAGGTTTTCCATTGCCCAGCAGAGATGGGCTCCATCGATCCGGAACATCGTCGCGCACTGGCAGACTGTGGAGGAGAGGAAGAAGACTTTCTTATCGGTCAGATCGCGCTTCAATCGATTGACCAAATTCAATTCAGTTCCAACTGCCCAAGCCGTCCCAGCTAGCGCCGCCGTCACAGTCTTGATAATGAACTCCGTCGAGCCAGACAGATCCGCCTTGTTCACGACATCCTCGTGACATTCGGGATGGACGATCACCTTCCCATCCGGATACTGCTTGCGGAAATTGTCCACATGCACGGGCTGGAACATCTGGTGCACACTGCAGTGGCCTTTCCAGAGAATGAGCTTTGCGCGCTGAATCGCCTCACGCGTATTGCCCCCGTTGGGCTGATACGGATCCCAGACGATCATCTCTTCTCTTGGTAGCCCCATCTTGTTGGCCGTGTTGCGTCCCAAATGCTCGTCCGGGAAGAAGAGGATTTTCTCCCGCCTGGCCCAGGACCATTCCATGACCGCCTTTGCGTTGGAAGACGTACAGGTAATCCCTCCATGTTCACCGCAAAAGGCTTTGAGCACCGCGGCAGAATTTACATACACCGCCGGCATGACGGCCTCTTCCACGGGAAGGATCCGCCCCAACGTCTCCCAACATTGATCGACCTGTTCGATGGCCGCCATGTCTGCCATGGAGCAGCCAGCAGCCATGTCAGGCAGGATCACCGTTTGCTTGGAACGGCTCAGGATGTCGGCAGTTTCGGCCATGAAATGCACGCCGCAAAAGACGATATAGGGCCGCTCCGACCGCTCGGCTGCCAGTTTCGAGAGCAGGAGGGAATCCCCCCGAAAATCCGCATGCTCGATGACTTCATCTCGTTGATAATTATGGCCCAGTATCATGACCCGATCGCCCATCACACGTTTAGCCTCAACCGTCCGGCGGAACAGTTCCTCTGCAGGAAGCTGCTGGTAATCCGTAATCGGTTTCGGAAGTGTTGAGAGTGTTTGCACAGTTTCCTCAGCAAAAGAGTGCGAGGTGTTATTCTACGTTAGGACTCCCCCACAATCAATGAACCAGTCGTAGCGAGGAAGTCCTACGCCCTCGCTGATCCACTCGGTTCGAACCCGATAGGCCTAATACCCCGTTGACAACGCAGGAGCTCGGCGATACGATTCCCAGTCGAAGCTAGGGGGGCCACACGGCTGAGAGTCCGCCCGAACGGACGACCCTCAGAACCTGACCTGGGTAATACCAGCGTAGGGAAGCGAGAACAACCGGGCACCGTTGGTCTCTCTGCCGCACTCCCTTATTTTTTATGGGTGCGGCTTTTTTATTGGAAGATACAGCGTTCTGAAGAAAGGAGCTCTTCATGAGCGACCATACACTCGGCAATGGATCGGCCTTGACGACCACACCGTTCCCCGCCTCACGCAAAGTGTACGTGCAAGGCACACAGTCCGGGGTGCGAGTCCCTATGAGAGAGATCGGCCTCACCGCCACCAAGTCGATGAATGGGGGCGCACCCACCGCCAATGAACCGATCACGATCTACGACACCTCCGGCCCGTATACAGATCCGGACGTCAAGATCGACGCGCGGGCTGGATTGGCACCCTATCGACGGAACTGGGTGGTCGGTAGGAAGGATGTCGTCGAGCTCCCGGATATTTCCTCTCACTATGGCCGCCAGCGCGCAGCCGATCACAAGCTGGACGAGCTCCGGTTCCAGCACATTCGCAAGCCGCTGCGAGCCAAACCAGGCATGAACGTCACCCAGATTCACTACGCCAGAAAGGGTATCGTCACGCCGGAAATGGAGTTCATTGCGATCCGGGAGAACCAATCTCGCGAAGTGGCGCCCGAACTGGCCTCGCGGAATGGGCACGGCGGCGGGGTCACCCAGCATCCGGGCCAGTCGTGGGGCGCAAGCATCCCCGCTGTGATCACTCCGGAATTTGTCCGTGACGAAGTCGCCCGTGGCCGCGCGATCATCCCGGCCAACATCAACCATCCGGAAAGCGAGCCGATGATCATCGGCCGCAACTTTCTGGTGAAGATCAACTCCAACATCGGCAACTCCGCGGTCGCCTCCTCCATCGAAGAAGAAGTCGAGAAGATGATCTGGTCTATTCGTTGGGGCGCCGACACCGTGATGGACCTCTCCACCGGCAAGAACATCCACGAAACCCGCGAATGGATCATCCGCAATTCACCGGTGCCCATCGGCACCGTGCCGATCTATCAAGCGCTCGAAAAAGTCGGGGGCAAGGCCGAAGACCTGACCTGGGAGATTTATCGCGACACGCTGATCGAACAGGCAGAACAAGGAGTCGACTACTTCACCATCCACGCCGGTGTACGCCTCGCCTATGTGCCGATGACCGCCAAACGCATGACCGGCATCGTGTCCCGAGGGGGGGCGATCCATGCGAAGTGGTGCCTGGCGTATCATCAAGAAAACTTTGCCTATACCCACTTCGAAGAAATCTGCGAGATCATGAAGGCCTACGACGTATCGTTCAGTTTGGGCGATGGGTTGCGCCCGGGCTCCATCGCAGATGCCAACGATGAGGCACAGTTCGCCGAGCTGGAGACGTTGGGTGAACTCACGAAGGTCGCCTGGCGCCACGACGTCCAAGTTATGATCGAAGGACCGGGCCACGTACCCATGCACATGATCCAGGTCAACATGGAGAAACAGCTGAAAGCCTGCCAGGAAGCGCCCTTCTATACGCTGGGACCGCTCACGACCGACATCGCGCCGGGTTACGATCACATTACCTCCGGAATCGGCGCAGCCATGATCGGCTGGTTCGGCTGTGCGATGCTCTGCTATGTGACACCCAAGGAGCACCTGGGCCTCCCCGACCGGGAAGATGTGAAGACCGGCGTCATTACCTACAAAATCGCCGCCCACGCGGCAGATCTGGCCAAGGGACATCCGGGCGCACAGATCAGAGACAACGCGCTCTCAAAAGCCCGCTTCGAGTTTCGCTGGGAAGACCAGTTCAATCTCTCGCTCGATCCGGACACGGCAAAGCTCTTCCACGACGAGACCCTGCCGGACAATGCCGCGAAGGTCTCGCACTTCTGTTCCATGTGTGGCCCTCATTTCTGTTCGATGAAGATCACGCAGGATGTCCGCGACTATGCCGCGCAATTACAGGTGGATGAACAGCAAGCGATTCAAATCGGCATGAAAGAAAAGGCGGAAGAGTTCAAGAAGACCGGCTCCGAGATTTATCGTTAACCGTTATTCGCTCAACGTTAAACGTGGGATTCAGACACTCCCAACACCCACAGACAACGATTAACGGTTCACGTTTAACGATTAACGAGGATACACTATGAATAAACCTCGACCAGCTCCATTAAGAGAAAGAGATATTACTCGCCAAATCGCGCGGGAGTATTATAAAGAGTTCGACCAGCTCATCGAGAGCGATGTGATCATTGTCGGCGCCGGGCCTTCCGGGTTGATCTGCGCTCATGATTTGGCTGAGATGGGATTTCGGACAGTCATCGTCGAACAGAGCCTTGCCCTTGGCGGCGGCTTTTGGTCGGGCGGTTACCTGATGAACAAGGCCACGATCTGCGAGCCGGCCAATGAAATCCTCGAAGAGATCGGCGTGCCCTGCAAGAAGATCACGGAATGCGAGGGGATGTACATGGTCGATCCTCCACACGCCACCGGTGCGCTGATTGCTGCTGCGTACAGAGGCGGGGCCAAGATCATGAACCTCACGAGAGTCGTCGACCTCATTCTTCGTCGAGACGGCATTCTCGAAGGTGTGGTGGTCAATAACACAACGGCTGAAATGGCCGGCCATGACATTCTCCACGTGGACCCCATCGCGCTCGAAAGCAAAATCGTGGTGGACGCGACGGGCCACGATGCCGTTGTCGTGGAGCTTCTGCACAAACGCAATCTCTACAAAGCCGTGCCAGGCAACGGCGCCATGTGGGTGTCTCGTTCCGAAGAAGAGGTGATGGATCGGACCGGCGAGGTCTATCCCAACTGTTTCGTCATCGGATTAGCAGTGGCGGCCGTCTACGGCACGCCCCGCATGGGACCGGCGTTCGGCTCCATGTTGCTCTCAGGCCGCTACGGCGCGGAATTGATCAAGAAGAAGCTAAAGAACGAATAACTAAGCTGTCAGCCATCAGCAGTCAGCGTTGGAACGAGAAAGAATGGTCTTGCTGATAGCTGAAGGCTGATAGCTTTCCCACTAGTTACCATGGACGTACAGGACTTTCTGATACAAGGCGAAGGCCACGAAGAAGATAAGCGCGAGGCGTGGCAACTCTTCCAACAGGCCTATGAACGCCAGATGAAAGGCGAATTGGAAGAGGCCGTGACGCTCTACAAGAAATCGATTGAGACCCATCCCACTGCCGAGGCCTATACTTTCCTCGGCTGGACCTATAGTTTCATGGGTCGTCTCGATGATGCGATTGAGGAATGTCACAAGGCTATCGCGCAAGACCCCGACTTCGGCAACCCCTATAATGACATCGGGGCCTATCTGATCGAAAAGGGCGAACTCGACGAAGCCATTACCTGGTTTCAGAAAGCCATGCAGGCGAGACGCTATGAGAGCCCGGCCTTCCCCCAACTCAATCTGGGTCGGGTCTACGAACGCAAGGGCCAATGGACTGAGGCCATCGATGCGTACAAGAAAGCTCTGGCCCTCAATCCAAATTACGCCTTAGCCAAGAAAGCGCTGGGGCGATTGATCAGCTCGTTGAATTAAACTGGTTCATCTGGTTTGTCTCGTTTGTCTGGTTCGTCTGGTTTCTATGGTTCAAGAGGAGAGCAGTACGGTTCAACTACGTGGCTCGAGCTAGTAAACCATGGCGATCTAGACTAATCCAAACAAACCAGACCAACCAAAACAACGAGACAAACCGGATAGACCAAACAAACCAAATGAATCAGACAAACCAGACAGGCCAGACGACGATTCTCGTCGGCGTCACCGATATCTTTTTCTACACCAAAGTCCGCGACGCCCTGCTGTCGAAGGGTTACCGGATCGAACGGGCTCGAACGCAGCAGGATGTTGCCGAAAAGGCCTCGGCCACCAGCCCATCCGCAGTAATTTTGAACATGAACGATGAGACACTGAACGCCTTTCAAGCCCTGGAAGCCCTCAAATCCGATACACGATTGAAGACCCTTCCCATCCTGGCCTTTGCCAATCATGAAGAAGTCGACACGTTCAACAGGGCCAGAGCGCTGGGTGTGACCAAGATTGTCTCGCGCAACGAATTTTCCGCTCGATTGAAAGACTTGGTAGAGGAAATTCTCGCGGTAGGCGTGCGGGGTGAGGCGTGAGACGCATAGGATGAAACAATCTCGACTCCACGAGCACCACCAGAAACTCGGCGCAATCTTTGAAGAGGTCGCCGGATGGGAGATGCCCGCGCACTATGGCGAGTGGGTCGCGGAATATCACGCGGTGCGCCGGGTAGTCGGACTCTCCGACCTCTCGCACCGTGGCAAGATCCGCGTCACCGGCGACGATCGCGTGAAATGGTTGCAAGGCCTCATCAGCAACGACATTCTCCCACTCCAGCCAGGCCAGGGCCGCTATTCAAGCTTTCTCACGCACAAGGGCAAGATGCTCGGCTACTTTCGAGTCTATACCCTCGCTGACAGCCTGTGGGTGGAAGATGTCGGCGAGGTCGGCGATGCCACCTTCCAGGCTCTCCGAAAGTTTCTTCTCTACGGCATCAAAGCGAAGATGGAGAACTGTGCAGAGTCCTGGGGGCTCTTGCTCATCAGCGGACCCAAGGCCTGCCCGACTGTCAGCGCCGCCTTCGGCGTCGAGATGAGCGACCTCACGCCGGTGAGTGCCATCGCAGCCAAGATTGGCGGCCATACCGCGTTTGTCCTGCGTACAGAAGAAACCGGAGAGAATGACTTGGAGATATTACTGCCCGTGGACACCCTCAGCACAGCCTGGGAGCGGCTCATGGAGGCCGGCGCGACGTACGGCATCAAAGCAGTCGGCGGCCACGCTCGTGAGGCCCTCCGCATCGAAGCGGGGCTACCAAAGGCCGGGCCGGACCTCAACGAAGAGATCGTCCCACCGGAAGCGAACCTGGAAGGGAAAGCGTTCAGCTTGAATAAGGGCTGCTATCCAGGGCAGGAAGTCGTGGCGAGGATGGACACCTACGGCAACGTACGGCGGCATTTAGTCGGGCTCGTCATAAATGACTCGACCATCCCGCCGAGGGGTGCCAAGATATTCAGCGGAGATCGGGAAGTCGGCTGGGTCAGCAGCGCCACGCCTTCACCACAACTTAAGACCCCCATCGCCTTGGCATTCCCACTGCGGGACTTTTCAGCCTCTGGCACCAAGCTCTCTATTGAAGTCGGTGGCGTACGTCATAACGCGACAGTCCATACACTCCCCTTCTACCGCCGCGCCTAATCCCCCAGGATGCTGAAAAATCCCGCTAGCATCGTTCTCGCATCCTTCAGACCCTTAACGAGTCTCGGAAGCCGGAATCACTGAGGGGGTTTTCCGTTCGCCAAGACCCATTTACAAGGGCGAACGGCCCACACGAAGTGCGGTTTGTACCTCCTCGGGCCTTCACTCGCTGCGGCCTTGCCTGCGGAACGGCGCGTCTTGGCGCGCCGGGGTGGGGTGGGTGAGAAGTCTGGGCTTTTTGAGCATCCTGTCATGTTATTTTTCCGGGTTCCGTACCGCCGCCACAGCCGACGCAAAAGCGAGCAGACTCTTCCGCTCGTCGTCTTCGAGCGCCAGCAAAAGATGGGCTTCCTCGGCGTGCATCAGCCGAAGGCTCAGGAATGGTTCCTCACGGCGCTTTTCTTTATTGTCCCACATTGCATCGATCACCTGAACTTTGTCCAGCTGACCGACCGACACCACGTCGTAGCGAAAATACGAATCGCCGATGACCATGTCGAATATCACGTTGCCTGCAGTCAGCAACACGAGATTGAAGCGCCCCTGATCTTCGTAGCCCTCCGGCAAAAACTTGTTGATGTGGCAGAGCGCAACTTTGCGATTCCCCAAGGCTGCCCGGAACTTTTCCTTCAGCGCCGGGTAATCGATCTGCATGGCCTTTTCATCAAGCCCCGTCGCCGCCGCAGCGGCATTCTGAGCTTTTTCAAAAATTTCATCTGCCGACATCAATCCTGCCATTGTGTAGTCCTTTCATCCGAGCCGTGTTAACTTGCGGTACGCCGGGCCTTCACGGCCCTGGCGACGCCGATCAATCCAAGGCCGGCCCACGCAAACTCCAAGAAAATGAATCCCACCCGCTGATCCACAATTGCGACGATCCCCAACAACAACGACCCGACGATATTGAACGCTAGGTATCCCGCGTTCAGCTCACGCCAGATCCCACCCTGAAGCAGACCATACGCTGAGAGCACCATCAGAGCGCCCAGCACGGATATGAGCTGTAAGAGCATCGCACACCTCGTCTCATTCCCTCACCCGCCCAAGGAATGTGTACCGTAACTGGCCACCCGTCCCGAATTCAAGAGGAGCTTTTCAGCGGACTGTGGCAGTTACCTGGCGGCCAGATGATGGGAAAACCGCGTGACGCCGGTTTCGTCGAGGACAGTCACGTCGAATGCGGACTTCGTGACTCGAACTAGACCAAAATTCATGTACCCGCCTTCATTGATCAATGTGGTCGGGTGCAACTCCACATTAGCCGGCGTCAATCGGTCGGATGCGGCAGACAATGGACCAGCCACAAACTCATGGAAGTCAGGAATCCCGTCACCGTTCGGATCGTACGCGTTTGCCTGCACATGGTGAACGTCGCCGGCCAGGAACACCACGTTCTTCATCCTCCGACCGAGAATATGGTCCACAAGAACCTGTCGCTCCCATTCAAACCCTGGATAGCCAGGCCCTCCAGCCCAGCCGTCGTTCCCGGGTACGACGGCGCTTCCTCCCTTCGGAATGGACAGCGGCACACTCGTCACAATCACTTTCCACGTCGCGGCTGACTCGGCAAGCCCGCTCAGCAACCATTGAAGCTGCTTCTCTCCCAACATTGTTTTCGCCGGGCCGTCCTGATCGACATTGCGGCTTCGATACTGCCGCGTATCGAGGATAAACAAATCTAGGTCCGCCCCCGCACGCACCCTTCGATAGAGCCGATGGGGATCGTCAGCCGCCGCACGGATCGGCCAATACTCGCGTAACGCCTGACGCCCAACCGGCATCCGGCTGTCGAAGGGCCCCGAAAAATCGTTCCGCACTTCATGGTCGTCCCAAATCGCACAAACTGGGGTGGTCTCCAAAAACCGCCGCAACGCCTCCGCACCCCGTTGGTAGCGATGACGTGCACGGTACTCGGCCAGGGTCGTCGCTAGAAAGTCGGCTCCCGGCTCGTTCGGAGGAGACGGACACAGGCTATCGCTGTACATCGTATCGCCGAGAAACAGGAAGAAATCGAGCTGCTGGGCGCGCATCACATCGAAGATGGGGTAACCGGCAGCGCCACGCCTGCAACGCCCCTGGCCTCCCAGATCCCCGCTCCAGGCAAAGGTCACGGGCACGTGACTCTTCGCATCGGGGAGCGTCGTAAATTCCCCTCGTGCCGCCACTCGCGCTTCAGTCGATGTCCCTTCACGCCCCTTCGTGCCGACAGAGACATACAATCGGTATCGTGTAGCCGGCTTCAATCCCTCAAGGGGAACTGCCAAGGTAAAATCCGATTCCGAAGCGGTCGTGAACAACGGCGACCGCGCCACGTGGGCTACGGCTGTCGCCATCTTCGACACAGTATCCCAGGCTGCCACCGGCGCCCACTCCACTTGAACCATCATCGGTCCATCGGTCCGCAACCAGAGCAGCGCGGATTGGCTGGTCACATCCCCCACCGCAATCCCCTGCGGCAACAGACTCGTCGCAGCGAGAGTCGTTTCGGCAAAAGGGCTCCCAGGGGGAAGCCCCTCTCGATGTGTTGCCGCACAGCTCGAAAAGGAAACAAGGGCGGCCAAAAGAAGGAGGTGAAGAGGAAACAGACCCATCATGCGATGGACTTACCGGAACGGGAGCACGGCGTCAAGATCAGGCTGATTGAAAATCAGCCCTTCCGTCTTGCATACTATGGGCTCTGAACCGAGGAGTACGATGCACGATCTGACCTGCCTCATCAAAGGATGCCAAGCGAGGGTCTATGCCCCAGCCGGCACACACAGCATCTGCCGGGAGCACTTCCTCAACTATCTCACCTGGCGTCGCCGCAAAGGCCCACAGATGTTTATGAAGTATGCCGGCATGACGATGGAAGAACGAGACCCCTACGTCGCCGAGTGGGCCAACACCATCCGGGTAGAAGAAATCCCCACCGCCTCAGCACCAAAAACGTAACGCTTCACGCCATCACACAAGGAAACAGTTCCAGCACTTTATTCCTGCCTGTTATCCATTATAGCGGTTTTTTAAAGGTCTCCCTCATACATTTCAGTGTCATCATTAACAGTGCGATCCAACCGTGACTCTATTCCGATTTATTTTTAGATTCACCAGTCTGCTTTGCTTCAAGATCCCTGAGGCGTTGCCAATAATTAGTTGTAGCGACAACTTCTAAGTTGACCATGGCATCATAAGCCTCCTTACTTTCTGCAACGAAACTTGGCCCGAGAACCCGCGACACCTCTCCTTCGAAGCAGTTGATGATCCAATCGCTGGGAATATCATGGCTCACAAGCGTGAACAGCCATTTGGGTAGCCACGTTTCGACTTCAAGGTCACAAATAATCTGAACAAATGGGACTCCATTCCAGACGGCGACAGCGAATGCTTCGTGCTCTTTCTCCCTAGTTATATGGGTGATTGACTCAGGGAAACCTGCTACCCGCAAAACTTCTGGCGGACATCCTTCAAATGTTTGCCGAATCGCCAAGAGACGCATTATCTCACCTTAACTTGAGAATCATGAATTGCTAGCGGTCCAACTCGTTAACCGGAGGAACCTGGCTCGTCAAAAGAAACAATGGTTTGGACGCGGGGGAAAGGCTACTCACTGCGCCCATCGAATGGTCTTTTCTTCCCCACCCCTTAAACAATGGGCTGAGGCGGTTCCGCTCTCAACTGCGCGCATGCAACGAGGGCCTTCTGAGGCCGCGCGTTGCGCGAGCAAAGAGAGCGAACCGCCTCAGCCCATCACCGCCGACCCATGATGATGAATCATCAACCACTCATCCCCGATGCGCTCGAAGAGATTTGTGGCTAACACCTGTGCCTGCTGCGGTTCATCAGCTTGATGGGTGGTGATGTTCTCCACGCAGACGACCCAGGCCATATCGCCTGCTACCTGCACCATCACGTCCGTGAGTTCGAACGTCATAGAAAAAGTATTGTTGAAGATCAAGACCCAGGAGTCACGTACGAGCGGCCAGCCCGAGCGCAACGTCCAGCCGGGATGGATGCAGGTCACGTATTCCTGATGCGCCCAAATCCTATCCATCTCGCCGATGTTGAGGTTGCCAAATGCGGCGTAAAATGCGTGGTTCGCTTTGTTCACTTCTTCGATGCGTTGTTCCAGCATGCGCGGCTCCTTATTGCCCGCATTATTCACGAAGGCTTCTACTGCAACCGCCGATACGCCGCTACGACAAACCTACCGGCGGGCGGGCTCGCCGCTCAGTCGGTCAACATACTGTTTCAAGTATGCCTCGCTCCTTCACGGCTCCGCGCGCCCGTCTCGCATGGCGTCTCGGCGGTTTCGTCACGAACCCTCGTGAATATTGCGGGCTGAAAATTTCGCCGTATCATACTGCAATCACGGCGATAAGGGCGAGAGAGGAATGGAGAACGGAAACAGCCAGGCCATCCTATTTCCTTGCAAGGGAAGAAAGACGGAACGGACTATATCTGAGGAGGCTGCTCAAAAATGCCAGATTTCTCACCCACCCAACCCCGGCGCGCCGAGACGCGCCTTGTCCCAAGCAAGGCCGCAGCCGATGAAAGCACCGGAGGCGTAGCCTCTGGGGCGCACGGTGCGACGAATAAGGAGCACCACGTCTGTGCGCGCCGCCGAGTCGGTGAGGCGGCCGGGTCCCCGTTGAGGATTTCGATGAGTCGAGAACGAAGCTGGCGGGCTTTTTCAGCAGCCTGTTAGCTTGTGAGTCGGGATGTTTGGCGATCGACGACCCACACTCCAACCAGGATCAGCGCGACACCGAGAATTTCACTCGTGCCTACTGGCTCTTTCAACAGCACCGCGGACAGAACGATGGCGGCCACAGGGGTCAGATTACCAAGGACAGAGGCGCGCGAGGGCCCGATTCCCTTCACGCCGAACAGCCAGGCCTGCTGCGCGATGGCCGTGGCGAACAGAACCAAATACCCCAGCGCCATCCAGTCCGTCGGCGTCACGGACCCGATCCCCGCGTCCAGCATCTTGCGATCCGTCCACAGCAGAGGAATTTGGAGGACGGTGGCAACGAGTAACGTCGCCCAATTGACGGTTAACGCCGAGTGGCGCTCCATGAGCTTCCGGCTGCCGATACTGTAGAGTGCCCAGCTCACCACGCCAAGAAAGACCAGTAGGCTGCCGAGTAGCGGTTGATCGCCCGCAGTCTGGAACCCCGCCACGGAAACCAACCCCACCCCCGCGAAGGACAGGAGACCGCCCGCCCACACGGCGCGCAGCGGAACATCGTGAATCAACAGCGCCGAGAGCAGCGCGGTCACCACCGGACTCGATCCGATTATCACTCCACCCACGGCTCCGCTCACATACTTGAGCCCCATGAGAATGAGCAGGTGGTTGCCCAATACGCCGAGCCCGAGCAGTCCCAGCATACGCACATCTGCCTTGGTCAGCTTGGCCAAGGTACCTTCCTGCCACCACCACGTGGCCAGGAGGATCGCCAACCCGCCGATGTCCCGCAGCACCGAGGCTTCAACAGCTGAGAATCCGCTCAGGGCCAGCTTCTGGGCCACGATCGAGCCGCCCCAAAGCACGGCGGCAGCGATGATCGCACCATAAGCCAGACGGCTTGTCTGAGGTGTCATAGGCAGTAGTTACAGTCCTTGTTGACGGGCGTCAAGCAGTTTGCGGTCATGGGTCATGACTGCGGCCTAATCACCAAGACTCCATCCCGGATTGTCACAAGGACCGCTGTGACACGCGAATCAGTTGCGACCACTCGATTCAGTTCTTGAATCGCCGCCGTGTTCTCATCCGGGGCCGGATGTTTCAGCACTTCACCGTCCCAGAGCACGTTATCGATCAGAATCACTCCCTGCGGCGACACAAGATCGAGCGCCCGCCGGTAGTAATGCACATAGTTGATTTTGTCGGCGTCGATGAAGATCAGATCGAACGGTCCCTTGAGGTGCCGCATCGTATCGAGCGCGGGTCCCATGCGGATCTCGATCTTCTTACTAACTGGTGATCGCACGAAATACTGGCGCGCGAGAGATGCTGACTCCTCATCGATCTCACACGTCAGCACCGTCCCGTTCGCAGGTAACGCTTCCGCAAAACAGAGCGCGCTATAGCCGGTGAACATCCCGATCTCCAGCACGCTGGTTGCCCGCACCAGCTGCGTCATCATCTTCAAAAAGGCCCCTTCGAGCGGCCCGACGATCATCTGCGGAGCCTCCATGCGCCGCTGAGTCTCTTCCCGCAAGGCCCGGCAGAGGCCCGATTCCGGCATGGAGTGGGCCTGGGCATAGGTCTCGATGTCAGCCGCGACAAGTCTATTCATCGTTCTGAGCGTCCATGGGTTTGAAAATGAATGTTTCGTTGCGTACACTGTTCAAGAGGATACAGATCGGCGCGATCATAGCATGACGGTTCCGAGAGGAGACACCCTACTGTGAAGACCCTGAAGACTGTGGAAGCCTTGACCACCAGACTCTTGGAGATCCAGCGCGTTAACAGCGCCGCCGCTCTCCTCTCGTGGGATCAAGAGACCCACATGCCGGCCGGCGGAGGCGAGGCACGCGCCGAGCAGATTTCGACGCTCCAGGGCATCGCACATCAGAAGTTCGTCTCGCCGGAGATTGAACAGTTGCTCGCCACCTGGGTCGATCCAGAGTCCGGTGCGATCCGTGAAAGCCCAGGGGATGGTTGGGACGAGCCCACTCGATCGTTGCTCCGCGAAGTGTGGCGTGACTATAGCCGCGCGAAGAAGCTGCCCTCAGATTTTGTCATGACGCTCAGCCGGGAATGTTCGCTGGCGCAGCAAGTATGGGTGGAGGCAAAAGAACATCGAGCCTTTTCGAAGTTTCTCCCAAATCTCCGGACGGTCCTGTCGCTCAAGCGGGAGGAAGCCGAGTACCTCGGCTACAAAGACTCACCGTACAACGCCCTGCTCGATGTGTACGAACCTGGCTCCACCATCGCGGCATTGCGCCCGTTGTTCGCGCAAGTCAAGGAACGTCTCGTTCCGCTGCTGAAGAAACTTCAACAGAGCTCGGTTCAGATCGACGATGCAATTTTGTTTCATACCTACGATCAGGCACGCCAACTGGAATTCGGCCGGATGATCTTGATCGCCATGGGCTACGACTTCGAACGGGGGCGTCTCGACCTGTCGGCGCACCCCTTCACGACGTCATTCCACCCGACGGACGTGCGTGTCACGACCCGTGTGCACGAACACGATCTCCAATCCTGCCTGTTCAGTTGTATCCATGAAGGCGGACACGGGCTGTACGATCAGGGGCTCGACCCCCGTTACTTCGGCACACCGTTGGGCGATTCGGTCTCGCTCGGGATTCATGAAAGCCAGTCGCGCATGTGGGAAAACTGCGTGGGCCGGTCGCGGGCATTCTGGCGTTTCTTTTACCCCATGCTACAGCAGACGTTTCATCATCAATTGCGCGCACTCGACGGGGAACAATTCTACGCGGCCATCAATCGCGTGAAGCCATCGCTGATTCGAGTCGAGGCCGATGAGCTCACCTATAATCTCCACATCATGCTGCGGTTCGAAATCGAGCAGGATCTCATCGAGGGGCGGACTCGCCCGGAAGACTTGCCGGGAATCTGGAACCAGAAAACAGAGGAATATCTAGGTATTGTCCCCTCCCACGATGCGGAAGGCGTGCTGCAAGACGTACACTGGTCGTTCGGCGCCTTTGGCTACTTTCCGACGTACACGCTCGGGAATCTCTATTCCGTTCAATTCTATGAGCAGGCCAAACTGGAGATCCCGCATCTGGAGGATGAGATTGCGGCAGGACAATTGATGGTGCTACGGCGTTGGCTCGGGCAAAAAATTCATCGCTGGGGCCGAATGTTCACCCCGGATCACCTCGCCCAGCGCGTGACGGGCAAGAGCCTCGATCCTGAACCGTTCTTGACGTATGTTGAAAAGAAGTACGGAGAGCTCTACCACCTCTAGCAGGATGCTGAAAAGCGATACCGCCCAGCCGAAAATCCCACAAACCGCATGTCTGGGAAAGCAGAACGACCACGCAAGCTGCTCAAAAAGGCCGTCCAGCAAGGCCGCAGCGAGTGAAGGCCCGAGGCGTACCCTCGTGGTACGTTGAGGGTCTGAACGATGCGAGAACGACGCTGGCGGACTTTTTCAGCAGCTTGCGAGGCGAGAGGCTAATATCCCATTGCCTGATTCAGCCTAGCCCCGGTCGCAGCGGACAACGTGAACTCCGCTTGCACCTCGATGCGAGACGGCACCAAGATCGTCGTATGGAACACGATATCGCGGATCGGAATCTTCAACTCCGGTTGTTGCGGGGTACTCAATTCGACTGACTCGACCGACTGGGTGATCGTCCCGCTATCTTGAGGCCCATACACCGTCACGACTGCCTTCAGAATCTCTACGATTTTCTCGTTCGTCTCAACCCCCTCAATGCCTTTCTCCAGCAACGGGATGACCTCTTCCTGTGCTTGGTCAGACAACGTGAAGTT
>Ga0326726_10002142_pt1 | contig 18223 bp, 12 predicted proteins | sample MHFenrmetagenome_2_FD_207603 | JGI IMG/M metagenome (GOLD analysis project Ga0326726, IMG submission 207603) | Lab enriched peat soil microbial communities from Michigan Hollow, Ithaca, NY, United States - MHF15MN | ecosystem: Environmental > Terrestrial > Soil > Wetlands > Peat | place: USA... | reverse complement strand
CGAGAACCTGGAGCTCCTGCAGCCGCAGGACGAGCTCAAGTTCGTCCTGGCCGACCGCCGCGACTTCGACTGGTCTCTCGCGCTCGTCAAGGACCGGGCACTCGACGCCGGTCGCGTCGTGACGTTTTCTCCGGCCTGGGAGACGCTGCCCAAGGGCGAGCTCGCCGAGTGGATCCGCGACTGCGGCCGGCCCATCCGGCTCGGCCTGCAGCTCCACAAGGTTCTCTGGGGAGACGTGCCCGGCCGATGAGCCGCGAAGCGGCCGCGGCGAAGGCGACGCGCCGGAAGACGGCTCGGGAGGCCGTATGACGGCGTCCAGAGCCATCGTCCTTCTCTCGGGCGGGCTCGACTCGGCGACCTGCCTGCTCCTGGCGCGCGAGGAAGGCTTCGACACGCGGGCCCTCTCCTTCGACTACGGCCAGCGTCACGTCGTCGAGCTCGATCGCGCTCGGGCGATCGCGACGCGTTATGGCGCCCGCGAGCACCGCGTCGTGCGTCTCGACTTTCCCGGCAAAGGCGCGTCCGCTCTGACCGACGCGTCGCTCCCGGTGCCGCTCAACGCTCTCGGCTCAGACGCCATCCCGATCACCTACGTCCCGGCGCGCAACACTCTCTTTCTGGCGCACGCCTTGGCGTGGGCCGAGGTCATCGGCGCCGCGGACATCTTCATCGGGGCCAACGCGCTCGACTACTCCGGCTACCCCGACTGCCGCCCCGAGTTCCTCGAAGCGTTCGAACGGATGGCCAACCTGGGCACGAAGGCCGGCGTCGAAGAGCGCCTCGCCTTCCGCATCCGCGCGCCCTTGTTGCGGATGACCAAGGCCGAGATCGTGACGCGGGCGGCCTCGCTCGGGCTCGACTTCGCTCTGACGACGTCCTGCTATTGGCCGGACCCGGCCGGGAATCCCTGCGGGGCTTGCGACGCATGCCTGCTGCGTGAGAAGGGCTTCCGCGAAGCGGGTTTGAGGGATCCGGCTCGTTCCGGCTCGTAAATACTTGAGTCATATAAGCTAATATTTGTGTGCGTGTGAACTTGACAATAAAACACTCAGATAATATCCTCCAGGCTCCAGTTCGGGCTGTTTCCAGGACCCTTCGACAGGAATGGCTGCCCGCGGGAAGGAAAGCACATGCGTTTTGACCAACTCACTATCAAGGCCCAGGAAGCGGTCCAGGAGGCCCAGAGCGACGCCCGCGCCCGCGGCAACGCCGAGTTGACGGGAGACCACCTCCTCTTCGCCCTCCTCAAGCAGGACGACGGCGTCGTCGTCCCGGTCCTTCAGAAGCTCGGCGCCAGCCCCGACGCCCTCGCCCGGGACATCGAGACGGAGCTCGACCGGCGGCCGAAGGTCGCGGGCGCGTCGGCGGACGCCGTCATCGCGCGCGATCTCACGAAGGTCTTCGACCGCGCCTTCGAGGTCGCAAAGGAATTCGGCGACGAGTACGTTTCGACCGAGCACTTTCTCCTCGCGCTCGCCGAGTCGGGCGGCGACACGGCGAAGCGGCTCGCCAAGGCGGGCATCAGGAAAGACGACCTTCTCAAGGCGCTCAAGGAAGTGCGCGGCTCCTCGCGCATCACCGATCCGAACCCGGAAGACAAGTTCCAGGCCCTGAAGCGCTATACGCGCGACCTCACCGATCTCGCGCGGCGGGGCAAGATCGACCCGGTCATCGGCCGCGACGAGGAAATCCGCCGCGTCGTCCAGGTGCTCTCGCGGCGGACCAAGAACAACCCGGTCCTGATCGGCGAGCCCGGCGTCGGCAAGACCGCCATCGTCGAGGGACTCGCCCGCCGCATCCACATGGGCGACGTGCCCGAAGGCCTGAAGAACAAGCGCGTCGTCTCGCTCGACCTCGGCGCCATGATCGCCGGCGCCAAGTACCGGGGCGAGTTCGAGGACCGTTTGAAGGCCGTCCTGAAGGAGATCGAGGAAGCCCAGGGCACGATCGTCCTCTTCATCGACGAGCTCCACACGCTCGTCGGAGCCGGCGCGGCCGAAGGCGCGATGGACGCGTCGAACATGCTCAAGCCCGCCCTCGCCCGCGGCGAGCTGCGCGCGATCGGCGCGACGACGCTGTCCGAGTACCAGAAGCACATCGAGAAGGACGCCGCGCTCGAGCGCCGGTTCCAACCGGTCTACGTCGAGGAGCCGACGGTCGAGGACACGATCGCGATCCTTCGCGGCCTGCAGGAGCGCTACGAGATCCACCATGGCGTGCGCATCACGGACGCCGCCCTCGTGGCCGCCGCCCGCCTGTCCCACCGCTACATCTCGGACCGCTTCCTCCCGGACAAGGCGATCGACCTCATCGACGAGGCGGCCGCCCGGATGCGCACCGAGCTCGACTCGATGCCCGTCGAGATCGACGCCGTGGAGCGGCGCGTGACCTCGCTCGAGATCGAGAAGCGGGCCCTCCAGAAAGAGAAGACGAAGGAATCGCGCGAGCGCCTCGACGAGATCGAGAAGCAGCTGGCCGAGGCCCGGGAGGAGTCGAGCCGGCTCAAGGCCAAATGGTCCGCCGAGAAGGCCGTGATCCTGAAGATCGGCCAGATCAAGGAAGCCCTCGAGAAGGTCAAGCAGGACGCTACCGAGGCCGAACGCCAGGGCGAGCTGCAGAAGGTGGCGGAGCTGCGCTACGGCCGGCTCCCCCAGCTCGAGAAGGAGCTCGCCGCCGAGAACGCGCGCCTTGCCGACCTGCAGAAGGGCCAGCCGATGCTGCGCGAGGAGGTCACCGAGGAAGACATCGCGTCGGTCGTGTCGAAGTGGACCGGCGTTCCGGTCAGCCGGATGATCGAAAGCGAGTCGCAGAAGCTCCTCAAGATGGAGGACCGGCTCCACATGCGCGTCATCGGCCAGGACGAGGCCGTCAAGGCCATCGCCGACGCCGTCCGCCGGTCACGCGCCGGCCTCTCGGACCCGAAGAAGCCCCTCGGATCCTTCCTCTTCGTCGGCCCCACCGGGGTCGGCAAGACGGAGCTCGCCCGGGCGCTGGCGGAGTTCCTCTTCGACGACGAGCACGCCATGGTCCGCCTCGACATGTCGGAGTACATGGAAAAGCACGCCGTGGCGCGCATGATCGGCGCGCCGCCGGGTTACGTCGGCTACGAGGAGGGCGGGCGCCTGACCGAGGCCGTGCGCCGGCGGCCGTACTCCGTCATTCTCTTCGACGAGATCGAGAAGGCGCATCCGGACGTCTTCAACGTGCTCCTGCAGGTTCTCGACGACGGCCGCCTGACGGACGGCAAGGGCCGCGTGGTGTCCTTCAAGAACACCGTCATCATCATGACCTCCAACCTCGGCTCCGAGTGGATCGCCGAAGAGTCCTCGCGCGACGAGGGCGAGGTCAAGGCGAAGATCGAGGAGGCCCTGCGGCGCCACTTCCGGCCCGAGTTCTTCAACCGCATCGACGACGTCATCGTCTTTCACCGCCTGACGCGGGATGAGATCGAGAAGATCGTCGAGATCCAGCTCGAAGGCCTGGCGAAGACCCTGCTCGAGCGGGGCATCCTGCTGACCTGGACTCCCGCCGCGCGGCGCCAGCTCGCCGCCCGGGGATACGACCCGGCCTTCGGCGCCCGGCCGCTGAAGCGGCTCATCCAGAAGCAGGTCTCCGACGCCCTGGCCGGGCGGCTCCTGCTCGGCGACCTCGCCGACGGCGACAGCGCCGAGCTCGACGCCGCGCCCGACGGCGAGTCACTGACCATTCACAAGGCATCCGCAACCGTGAGCGTCTAACCCATTTCAACCCAAGGAGGAACGTATGAATCTGATGCGCTGGGAACCCTACCGTGAGATCGCGACCCTGCAGGACCGGCTGAACCGGGCCTTCGGCGCCGCCTTCACCCGCCCGGAGCGGGAGGACGAGATGAACCTCGCCGCCTGGGCCCCGCCCGTCGACATCGCCGAGGAGAAGGACCGCATTCTCATCACGGCGGAGCTGCCGGGATTCAAGGAAGACCAGATCGAGATCCAGACCGAGAACGGCATGCTGACCCTGCGCGGCGAGCGCAAGTTCGAGAAGGAGACGGAGGGCCGCAGCTACCACCGGGTCGAGCGGTCCTACGGCCAGTTCGTCCGCAGCTTCAGCCTCCCGAACAACGTGGACCGGGAGAAGATCAAGGCCGAATTCGTGGACGGGCTGCTCAAGGTCGAGCTCCCCAAGCGAGAGGACGCCAAGCCCCGGACGATCAAGATCTCGGCCGGAGACGGGAAGAAGGCCGACACGATCGACGTCAAGTCCAAGTAAAAGGTCCCATTTCGTCTCCCGGGCCCCGCCGCAAGGCGGGGCCTTTTGTTGCTGGGCAGCCCCGACGGCCGCGTGTCGAGTCCGGAATCCCTCGCTCCGCTCGGGATGACGGCCGGGGCGCGGCAGACGGGGCCTTCTTCCGCCTGTCATCCCGAGGGCAGGCCCGAGGGATCCCGAACTCGACCGGGCTGTCCGCGGGTGACACCGGCGGAATGCCGGTGCAGAATGCGCCGTTGTGCTGCGCGTGAGACGTTTCCTCCCCGCCCTGCTCGCCCTGGCCGCGGCCGCGGCTTCGGCCACCCCCCTCTCGAGCCGCCGCACCGAGATCGTCCAGGTCGTCGAGAAAGTCGCTCCGGCCGTCGTCAACATCTCGGCCGAGCAGATCCTGCGCCGGCGCCCCTCCGTGTTCGACGACTTCTTCTTCGGGTTCGACCAGCGGCAGCGCAAGCACACCAGCCAGTCGCTCGGTTCCGGCGCCATCATCGACGCCAAAGGCATCATCATCACGAACGACCACGTCGTCTCGGGCGCGTCGAAGATCACGGCCATGACGAAGTCGGGCCTCGAGCTCGAGTGCGACGTCATCGGCGCCGACGCCGACAACGACCTGGCGGTCCTGCGGGTGCGCAAGCCCGCCGGCGCGCTCCCGGCCCTGCGCCTCGGATCGTCCTCGGACCTCATGATCGGCGAAACGATCGTCGCGATCGGCAACCCGTTCGGCCTCTCGCACACGGTCACCGCGGGCGTCGTGTCCGCCACCGGCCGGAGCGTCAAGGGCGAGAACAACCAGACCTACACCGACTTCATCCAGACGGACGCCTCGATCAACCCGGGAAACTCCGGAGGCCCGCTCGTGAACCTGGACGGGGAGATGGTCGGCGTGGCGACCGCGATCATCGGCGGCGCGCAGGGGATCGGGTTCGCGATACCGGCCGATCGTGCGCGGCGCATCGTCGACGACATCCTGCGCTACGGGGAGGTGCGCGCCGTGTGGATCGGCGTGCGCGGCAAGACCCTCGTCTCGGGCGAGGAGAACCGGCCTCGGGGCCTGAGGGTCAAGAGCGTTGCCCCCAACTCCCCCGCCTCGCGCGCCGGCGTGCGCGAGGGCGACCAGATCGTTTCGGTGGACGGAAGCCCGATCGACTCGCAGGAGGCCTTCGAGACGGTTCTCTCGACGCGCGGGCCCGGAAAGCCCCTGCGCATCGTCCTCAAGAACAAGACCGGCGAGCGCACCGTGACGCTCCAGGGCGAGGCGCCTCCCGCGGGGATCGGAGCCCGGATCCTGCGCGAAGACATCGGCATGAGCGTCCGGCCGTCCTCCGAGGGGATGCGCATCTCGGTCGTCGACCGGGACAGCCTCGCCGCCCAGGCGGGCCTGAAGACCGGCGACACCCTTCTCTCCATCAACGGCACCGCCGTCCGTTCGGAAGACGACGTCGACCACGTGCTCCAGCGCGACTTCAACAAGAACAGCGTTCTGATCGAGGTCGGCCGGGGGCGGTTCTCGTACTCGCTGACGTTCCCTCTCGACTGACCGTCGCCTTCGCTTGCGAGGGATCTGCGCGCCCTGGAGGGCGCGCACCGGCGTCCGGCTCGCCCGGGCGCGGGCTCGACCGGACGCCTGATTCCCCGCGGCGCTGCGGCTCCCGCGGCGTGAGCCTCCTCCCTCCCTTCGGTCGGGAGACTACTCACGCCGCGAGCTGATGTCGCAGTGCGGCTCGATTAGCCGTGCGCCTCCAGTGAAATTCCCTCGCCCCCCTGAAGGGGGAGAGGGTCAGGGTGAGGGGGGCCGTCGATCGCCCTTGCGCCGCAGGCGGAGTTCCGCCACGACGATTCCAGCCAGGACGAGCGCGCCCCCGGCCCAGCCCCGCAGGCCGAGGCGCTCGGCGAGAAACCAGGCCGCCAGCAGCGCGGTCACGACCGGCTCGAGCGTGAAGATGACCGCCGCGTGCGTCGCGGACATCTGACCCTGGGCCCACGCCTGGAAGAGGAACGTCGCGGTCGTGCCGACGGCCGCCAGAAGCACGACCTGGAGGATCAGGCTCGGGCTGGAGAGCAGCGGAACGATTCCGGACCGCAGGCCGTCGAAACCCCACAGCAGGAGCGTCGCCGCGCCGGCGGCCAGGGCGACGAGCCCGAGCTGGATCGCCGTGATCCACGCGGGGTCGTGGCGCGGCGAGCGCTCGGCGAGCTCGACGATGTAGAACGCCCACGCGACGGCGCAACCGAAGACGAGCAGGTCGCCGCGGTTCACGGCGGCGCCCGCGGCCGGAAAGGTCATCAGGACGAACCCGGCGCCGGCGAGCGAGATGCCGAGACCGTTCTCGAGCGTCGGCAGCCGGCGAAAGAGGAGGAAGGCCGCGAGCGGCGTCATGACGGACGCGAGCCCCGTCAGGAACGACGCGTTCGACGCCGTCGTGTGCGTCTGCCCGACGATCTGCAGGCCCATGCCGGCGCAGGACAGGCTGCCCAGGACGAGGCCGTCCCGCAGGAGCCGCGGGGTGCGCGGGCGTCCGGGCAGGAACAGCGCGCAGACGAGCGTCGCGAGCGCGAAGCGCCAGAAGAGAAAGGCAAGCGCGGGCACCCGGCCGAGCAGGCTCTTGACCAGCACGAAGTCGGCGCCCCAGACGAGCGAGACCGCGACGAGGACGGCGTCGGCCCGCCAGCGGACTCGGAGGGGCTTCCGTTCGATGTCGGTCTTCACAGAGTTCTGCCGTCCGCCTTCCGCCTGGATTGGAAAGTGGAGACGTTACTAAGCTAGGATCGGGCGCCTTGCAAGAGCCAAATGCGCCCCGCGTCCGCTTCGCGCCCTCCCCGACGGGATCGCTCCACGTCGGCGGGGCGCGCACCGCGCTGTACAACCTGCTTTTCGCGCGGAATGCGGGCGGCACTTTCATCCTCCGCATCGAGGACACCGACGTCGAGCGCTCGCGCGAGGAGCTGACGGCGCAGATCCTCTCGGCGATGGAGTGGCTCGGCCTCGGCTTCGACGAGGGACCCTTCTACCAGTCGAAGCGCTACGACCTCTACCGGGCGGCCGCCGACCGGCTGATCGGCGAGGGCAAGGCCTACCGGGCCTTCGAAACGCCGGAAGAGCTCGACGTCGAGCGCAAAAAGGCCGAGGCCGCCGGGAGGGCCTACCGTTACTCCGGGGCCGGCCGGGCGATCCCGCTCGAGGAGAGCAACCGGCGCGCCGCGGTGGGCGAGCGCCACGTCGTCCGCCTCCGCATGCCCGACGAGACGCTCGTCGTGGATGACCTGATCCGCGGGCGCGTGGAGTTCCCACCCGACGCCCTCGACGACTTCGTGCTGGTGCGCTCCGACGGCCACCCGCTGTATCACTTCTGCGTCTGCGTGGACGACACGGACATGCGCATCACGCACGTCATCCGCGGCGACGACCACCTCGCCAACACGCCCAAGCACGTCGCGCTCTTCGCGGCGCTGGGCGCCCCGATCCCGAAGTTCGCCCACCTCGGGATGATCCTCGGAACCGACCGTAAGAAGCTCTCCAAGCGCCACGGCGCCGCGGCCGTCGAGGAGTGGCGCGACGAGGGCATCCTGCCCGAGGCGCTCTTCAACTTCCTGGCGCTGCTCGGCTGGGCGCCCGGCGGCGACCGCGAGATCCTCACGCGCGAAGAGATGGAGCGCGAGTTCTCGCTCGACAAGGTCGGCGCCTCACCGTCGGTCTTCGACCCCGAGAAACTCCTGTGGATGAACTCCCAGTACATCGCGCAGATGCCCGCCGGGGAGCTGCTCGCACGATCGCTCCGGTATGCCGCGGCCGGCGCCCCCGAGCCGGCCGTCGCACTCAAGGCCATCGAGCTCCACCGCCCCCGGGTGCGCACGACGATCGAGATGGGCCGGGCTCTTTCCTCCTATGCCCACGACCCGGCCGACTACGAGGCCGAGGGGCTGAAAAAGCACGTCAAGCCCGACACCGCGAAGCAGCTCGAGACCCTCGTCGCGGGCCTCGAGGGGCTTTCCGACTGGACCGCGGCCTCGACCGAGGCCGTGCTGCGCCAGGCCGCCGAGGCCGGGCAGATTTCGGCGGGAAAGCTCATCCATCCCACGCGCCTCGCCCTGACGGGGACGACCGTGGGCGCGCCGCTCTTCGACGTTGTGGAGTTGCTGGGCAAGGAGACGAGCCTGCGCCGGCTGCGTCGGTTTCTCGACACCCTGAAGTTGAAGGCCCCGCCGGCGCCCGCCTGACGGCGGCTACTGATCGACTCTCGTCCGGTAGCTCTGCCGCAGGCCGTGCAGATCCTTCAGCGCGGCCCGCAGCACCTGGATGACTCGCGACACCTCCCGCCCGTAGTAGCGCATCTCCGGATCGCAGTCGGTGAGACCGTAGACGGCCTCGTCCTTTTCGAGACGGTCCTTCTCGAACGTCAGCCGCTCGATCATCTCGTCGAGCTCGGTGCGCAGCACGAACGCGACGTCGCGAACGCCCAGGTAGCGGCTGCATTGCGGGCAATGCACCGCCTCGCTGCCGGTGTCGGGCACGCTGTCGATGACGAACTGCCGCTCGCAGCGGGGGCACTCGAAGACTTCCGGAATCATGGCTCTGGAGCAGAGTGTAAACCCCGGTGCCGGCCCCGGCCCGTGATTTTCCGGTGCCGAAGCGCCGCCCAAAGCCCGTACAATGCGCTGGGGCTCGCCCTGCCCGGCGGACCGCGGCGGGGGCCCTTCGGGGCGCCTCGACCAGGCAAAATCTCATGAAGCTCATCGTCGTCGTGGGTACACGTCCGGAGGCCATCAAGATGGCCCCCGTGCTGCAACGTCTGCGGGAAGAGCCCGGCTTCCGGGCCCTTCTCTGCGCCACCGCGCAGCACCGCCAGATGCTCGACCAGGCCCTCGGGCTCTTCGGCCTCCGGCCGGACATCGACCTCGACCTCATGCGCCCCGACCAGACGATCAACGCGCTGGCCGCGCGCGTGTTCGCGGCGCTCGACGACGTCCTCGCGAGCGAGAAGCCCGACTGGCTGCTCGTCCAGGGCGACACGACCACCGCGATGTGCGCGGGACTCGCGGCGTTCCACCGCCGCGTGCGAGTCGGGCACGTGGAGGCGGGCCTGCGCACCGGCGATTTCCAGCATCCCTTCCCGGAGGAAATGAACCGCCGCGTCGTGGACCTCGTGTCGGACGCCAACTTCGTGCCGACCCGCCGGGCCGCGCAAGCGCTCGCCGCGGAGGACGTCCCGGAGGGGAAGATCTTCCTGACCGGAAACACCGTCGTCGACGCCCTGCTCGCCATCGCCAGCCGCGACGGCGAGGCCCGGGAGGAGGACCTCGTCCTCATCACCGCGCACCGGCGCGAGAGCTTCGGCCAGCCGCTGGAACGCGTGGTCCGGGCGATCGGGCGGCTCGCCCGCGCCTTTCCGGCGACGCGCTTCGTGCACGTCCTCCACCCCAATCCCAACGTGGCGCCGGTCGTGCGCCGCAATGCAGAGCTGCCGAACGTCGAGGTCGTCGAGCCTCTCGACTACCTCGCCCTCGTGAGGTTGATGCGCCGCGCCCGGCTCATCCTCACCGACTCCGGCGGCATCCAGGAGGAGGCGCCGACCTTCGGCAAGCCCGTCCTGGTGCTGCGCGAGAAGACCGAGCGCCCGGAGGGCGTCGAGGCGGGGCTGGCCGCCCTCGTCGGCACCGACGAGGAGGCGATCGTGGCGCGGGCCTCGGCGCTGCTTTCCGACCGCGCCGCGCGGCAGGCGATGGCCGGCCGCGCCAATCCCTACGGGGACGGCCTCGCCTCCGAGCGGATCGCCGCGATCCTGGCCGGCCGGCCGTTTGCCCCGTTCGTCCCGCCCGCATGAGACCCGAGTGGGAGTCGGGCCTTCGCGGCCGCCTCTATGCCCTCGGCCGCCGCGCAGTCCCGCTCGCCTGGCGGCGCGCCCTGCGCCGCCACGTCCGGACCGAGCGCCTCTTCGGCCTGCGAAAGCCGCCCGTGGAGGTGCCCCGTTTCGACTTCGACGCCGGCCGCTCGCGCCCGGGCCGCGCCGACGTTCTGATCCTTCCCGTCATCGCCTGGAGCTACCGGCGGCAGCGGCCGCAGCAACTGGCCGAGGCCCTCGCGCGTCAGGGCCGGCGCGTCTTCTACGGGTCGCTCAGGGGCGCCGGCGAGCCCGGGGAGCCGGCCGGCGTCGCCCCGGGCGTGACGCTGCTTCCGCTCGCAGGCGTGCGACTCGAGGATCCGGCCGATCGCCGGCTCGAGGACCCCGCTCTCGCCGAAGCACTCGCAGGGCTCGTCGCCGCCCGCTCTCGCTTCGACCTCCAGCAGGTGACGCTCCTCGTCCAGTCCCCTTTCTGGGCGCCGCTCGCCGCCGCCCTCAAGGACCGGTTCGGGTGGAAGGTCGTCTACGACTGCCTCGACGCGCACGCGGCGTTTTCGACGAACCGGCCGCAGATCTTCGCGGAGGCGGAGCGCGAGGTCGCGTCCGCGGCCGACCTCGTCGTCGCCACGTCGGAAGGCCTGCGCCGGCGGATGGCCGCCTGGAACCCGCAGGCCCGCCTGCTTCCCAACGCGTGCGACTTCGAGCTCTTCGCCGGGATCCCGGCGCCCGAGCCCCGCGCGGGTTCCCTGGCCGTCGGCTACCTGGGCGCCGTGGACGCCTGGTTCGACGTGGCGCTCGTGGCCGACCTCGCGAGGCTGCGCCCGGCCTGGACCTTCGAGATCGTCGGCGCCGTCGAGGCCGTCGGCCTCGCCGTCCCGCGCCTGCCGAACCTCGCCTTCCGGGGCGAGCGGCCGCACCGGGAGATGCCCGCCTTCCACGCGCGCTTCGACGTCGAGATCATCCCTTTCCGCCTCTCGGAGCTGACCCACGCGACCGACCCCGTGAAGCTCTACGAGGCGGCGGCGGCCGGGCGAAACGTCGTCGCGACCCCGATGGACTCGCTCGAGCCCTTCGCGCGGCGGGGTGTCGTGCGGCTCGCCCGGACGGCGGCCGACTTCGCCCGGGAGATCGAGGCGGCTGCCGCCGAGGGCGACGCCGGCGCCCTGCGTCAGCGCGAGTTCGCGCGGCAGAGCACGTGGGACCTGCGCGCGGAGGCGCTCGACGGGTGGTTGACGGGTCTGGAAGGGCGTGACACCGTGCGCCGTGAATCGTGAATCGACGAGCATGAGCACAGCAGCAAGAGCGCCCTCCGGCATCCCGGTCTACGATTCCGCCCTGCAGCGGCCGCGCTGGATCGAGGAGGCCGCCAACCTCTGGAAGTACCGGGGCCTCGTCCACGAGCTCGTGATTCGCGACATCAAGGTGCGCTACAAGCGCTCGGTCCTCGGCATCCTCTGGACGATGCTCGCGCCCCTGCTGAACATGATCGCCCTGACGCTCGTCTTTTCGGCCCTGCTGAAGACGGCGATCCAGAACTACCCCGTCTACTTCATGGCGGGCTCGATCTTCTGGACGTTCTTCTCCCAGACGACGTCGACGGCAACCTCCCAGACCCAGGCCTCCAACGAGCTGGCCAAGCGGATGTTCATTCCGCGCTCGGTCTTCATCGCCGCGGCCCTCGGCGGCGGACTCGTCAACCTCGGCCTGTCGCTCGTCCCGCTGGTCCTCATCCTCGTCGCCACCGGATTCCCGCTCCACTCGACCTGGGCGTTTCTGCCGGTCTCGGTCTTCATCGGGGCGATCTTCACGGCCGGCGTGTCGCTTCTCCTCTTCACGGTGGCGTCGCGGTTCGCCGACATCAAGGAGATGTACCTCGTTCTCGTCCAGACCTGGTTCTTCCTGACCCCGATCGTCTATCACCCGTCGATCGTCCCCGGGCGGTACCGGTTCATCCTTTCGCTCAACCCGATGTACTTCCTGATCCGGACGTTTCGTGACCCGATCTACGAGGGCGTGATCCCGTCCGCGACGCTGCTCTTCGGCTCGCTGGCGCTGTCGGTCGTCGTCCTCGTCACGGGCTGGGTCTTCTTCTGCCACCGCCGCGACGACATGGCGTACTGGAGCTGACGCGTGTCCACCGCCATCCGCCTCGAGAAGGTCGCGCTGCGCTATCGGATTCCGAAGGAGCGCATCTTCTCGCTCAAGGAATACGCCATTCGCCGCATGCAGCGCCGGGTCGCGTACGACGACTTCGAGGCCCTCCACGCCATCGACCTCGAGGTGCGCAGCGGAGAGCGGGTCGGCGTCATCGGAAGAAACGGCGCCGGCAAGAGCACGCTCTTCCGGGTCATATCTCGCGTCCTTCCGCCGGCCGAGGGCCGCGTCTACGTCGCCGGCCGCATCGCTCCCATCCTCGAGCTCGGCCTCGGCTTCCACGGGGAGCTGACGGGCCGCGAGAACGTCATGCTGCAGGGCGCTCTGCTCGGCTTCTCCCGCGCCGAGACGCGGCGGCGGCTCGACCGCATCGTCGACTGGGCCGAGCTGAGGGACTTCATCGACGCGCCGATCCGCACGTTCTCGACCGGCATGGCCGCGCGCCTGGCCTTCGCCGTGGCCACCGACGTGGACCCGGACATCCTGCTGGTGGACGAGGCCCTGTCCGTCGGCGACGAGAAGTTTCAGCGCAAGTGCCACGAGCGCATGGAAGGGCTCCAGGGCCGCGGCAAGACGATGATGCTCGCCTCGCATTCGCTCAGCCAGATCCGCGACAACTGCGACCGGGTCATCTGGCTGCACCACGGACGGATCGTCTGCGACGGCCGGGTGGACGAGGTCGCCGACGCGTACCACCAGTGGTCGCTCGGCGAGACCGACGCCGTGACGCCGCGGGTCTAGTTGCGAGGCCCGAGGGCGAAGACGCATGGGATCCCCCGGCGCTTAGCGGGTCAAAAAATGGGCGCGGCCTTGCGCCGCGCCCATAACGTTGGAACCCTCGACCCGGAGACAGGGTCGCAATCTACCGGAGGCAGGCGCCGGGCCGCACCTCGGAAAACTACGAGTCGCCGGCAGGCGCGCCGGCAAAGAAAGAGGGCGCGGCCCCGATGGCCGCGCCCGCAAATTCGAAGCCGAAGCGCTTCAGGGAGAGCCCGGAATCTCCAGAACTAGAGCCCGTAGAGCAGAAGCCCGAACGTTTTGACGAGGAAGACGGCCATCTGCTGGCGTGCCACTTCGCTCGTCGGGCAGTAGAGCCCGCCGCCGCAGCCCGCCGTCACGCCCCGCGCCACCAGCTCGTTGACCCACGCCGCGAACGGGCTCGCGCACGGCACGTCCGTGAAGACTTCCGTGGAACACGCCGGCGGCGTGTACGACGAGCCTTCCTTCGTCTTCAGCAGGAACACCGCCATCTGCTGCCGGCTCGTCGGGTCCGTCGGGCAGTACGTCGTGCCGTCGCCGCAGCCTGCCGTCACTCCCCGAGCGGCCAGCTCGTTGACCCACGGCGCGAAGGGACTCGCGCAAGGCACGTCCGTGAACACCTGCGTCGTGCAGGCCGGCGGCACGTAGGCGGCGCCGTCGCTCGCCTTGAGCAGGAACACCGCCATCTGCTGCCGGGTCACGGTGTCGCCCGGGCAGAACGTCGTCCCGTCTCCGCACCCGGCCGTCACGCCGTTGTGCAGCACGTTCTCGATCGACGGGTAGAAAACGCTCGACGACGGGACGTCCGTGAAGCTGCCTCCCACGTGCAGCGTCCAGACCTTCTGGGTCGAGGTCGCCGCCAGGGCGAAGTTGCCCGCCTGCTCCGTCAGCGAGGCGTCCCAGTGCGTGGCCGGGCGGGTCGCCGCGGTCACCTGGACTCCGTAGCAATCGGTGCAGGCGGCCGTCGCGCCCGGATCCAGGCTTCCGTACGAAGCGGCGGCATCGGTGATCGTGTACGTGGGGCCCGAGGGGCCGGAGAAGTCCGTCACGGTGCCCGTCACGTCGAGCGCGTTGAATCCCGAGTTCGTCCAGGACGGCGAAACCACCGCGTTCTCCCCGACCTCGAGCACGCCGTTTCCGGCGGCATCGACCGCGAGGCCCGCCGGGGACACGGACGTCGCCAGCGCGCAGTCGTCGGGGTGGGCATCGGGAACCTGGGTGTAGATGTTGGTGATCGTCACCTCGTCGAAGTAAATGCCCTTGCGCGAGTCGCCGGAATCCGTGCCGTAGTTGACCTGCAGGTACACGGGCACGCCGTCGAAGACGCCGGCCGGATTCAGCGCCGCGGACGACCAGATGGCCGGGTACCAGAGGGTCGGGTATCCCGCTGTCTGGCCGTTCCAACCGGCCTGGCTCTGCGTCTGGCAGCTGCCATTCGCGGACCCGTCGGCGACGCTGTAGGTCCGGCCGCTCGAGGGCGAGATGACCGTTCGCTCGCCCGTCCCGGCGACGACGACGCCGACGTTGGCGCGGTCGTAGTCCGCGTCCGTGTGGGGCTCGATGTCGTACTTCACCGACATGGTGAGGGTCGACGTATCCGTCAGGAAGAGAATCGGCGACGCCACGATGTCGCAGGCGCCGTCCACCTGCGAGGAAGACGCCATGTAGGCGCCCGTTCCGTTCGCGCCGGTCCCGAGGGTGCGGTCGAACGTGCCCGAGAGCGTCGTCCAGCCTTGCCGGTCTGTTTCGAAGCTGTAAGTCACGCTCCCCACGGACGCGATGTCGCTCTCGGTGTGCAGGAGCTTGACGAGCTGAGAGCGCGTGGCGCCGTCGAGCTCGTCGGCCGTGACTTCGACGAGGAAATCGGACTCGCCGTCGTAGGTCAGGCCCTGGGCAACCACCTGGAAACTGCCCTGCGCCACCGTGCAGGTCGCCAGGCTCGGGACGATGACCGAGGGCAGCGGGGTGACGATCGTCGAAAGGGGGTGCGTGAGCGGCGTGACGTTCGTGATCCGCACGTTCGTGAGGTCGCCGATTCCCGTGTTGTCGACCGAGAACGTGATCGTGTCGAGCTCGCAATTGTCGAGGAACGGATCCCCGTCGCCGCCGGAGAGGGACGCCCCGCCCGTGAACGCGAGGTTCGCGCCGGCAATGGGAGCGGCCTCGACGCACACGCTCATGGGACCCATGCAGGCGGCCGCCGCGCCGACCGGCACGACACTGTAGGAATAGGTCCGGCCGTTCGAGAGACCCTGGTCGAGGAAGGAGAGCTCGGACGTGTTCGCGATGATCGGCCGCCCGTAGTTGCAGCCGTCGACGCCGTCGCCCCGGTACACGAGGTAGCTCGAAGCACCCGCGACCGCCGTCCAGGAAACGTTGATCGACCGATCGCGCCCTTCGAGGGTCACCGTCGGCGCCGCCGTGGGCGCGCCCGAGCACCCGCTGTTGACGGGCGCGGGGGTCGCGCAGTGGATCTCGTGGCGCTCGAAGGCGGCCCGGATCGCCGTCATGTGAGGCGTTCCGTCGGAGATGTCGCCGTTGTCGTCGTCGACCGCGAGCAGGCTCAGGTAGCCGCCCGTCGCCGAGCAGCCGCCGCCGACCGAGCACGTGTACCAGGCGCTGACCGGCTGGGCCCCGAGGTAGAGCAGCCGCGCCGCCACTTCGTGGGCGCGCTGTGTGTCGTAGTTGAACGGAGCCGCGGTCAGGTCGCGGGCCATGAGGTCCCAGCCCGTCTCGGCCATCACGTACCCTTCACAGTGCACCTCGCGGCCGCACGGCCCGCCGCCGCCGGGGCACGAGCTGGCCGATCCCGTCCCGCCGCACTGCGCGCTCGTGAAGCCGTTCTGGACCCAGCTGACCGTATGCGGCTGGTCGCAGCGGTGCTGCGCGAAGTCGACGTCGCGCACGCCGGTGCAGCCGTCCGCGGGCGTGCCGATGCAGGCGTCGCCGTACCCGCCGCAGGTCTGGTTCGTGAAGAAGCCGCGGCCCGTGCACGAGGTGTGCAAGCGCAGGATCGCGTAGATGTCGGCGATCGCTTCTCCCGGGTTCGCGATCGAGGGATCCACGCCGTTGTTGTCCAGGCCGTGGCCCCACTCGTGGTCGAAGATCGCCGCGATCTCGCCCGTGTTCCGGCAGCCCTGGCCGAGGGCCGAGCGGAAGAAGTTGACCGCCGAGCCATCCCAGAATGCGTTGCAAACGTCGTTCAGGTTCATGTTGGCGATGAGCTGCGCTCTCGTCCATGCGCCGCCGGGGGTCCCGGGGCCGAGGTGGCTCTGCGCCTTCTCGATCTGGCGGTTGAGCTCGTAGTAGCCCGACCGGCTCGACTTGGTGTCGCCGGCCGAGTGGCCGGGCCCCGGCGTCGTGCAGTCCGTCGCGTCCGGGGTGGGACCCGAGCCGAGGTCCACGCCGCCCGCACCGGTTTCGTTGATGGCGCCGCAGGTGTCCAGCATCTTGAGGTAGAGGCCCGAAAGCGCGGTCGAGATCGACCCTGGAATGCAGCCGACGTTCCCGCCGACGTCCGTGTACTGCTTGACGCCGTCGATCGTGTAGTCCACGAACGACATCGGCCAGCCCGGCTGTTCGACGCCATCGGGCGGACGCTGGTCGTTGCTGAGGGGATAGACGCCTCCCGCGATCTGGCCGGGAGCCGAACCGTACTGGTTCGTGTCCAGGAAGTTGAAGAGAGTGCCATTGGAGGCGTCGACGAGGGCTTCCCACGTGCCGACGTCCTCGCCGACCCTGGACGTCACGACCCAGACCAGGCGATAGTCGATCGCGTCGCCCGCGAGCATCGGAATGATCTCGAGATGGGGCTCGCGCACGAAGCTGCTGACCGCGAGAGGCCGAAGGTACGCGGCGACCGCATCCTTCGCGGCCCCGGCCGAAACGCCGGGCGAGCGGGGAACGTCGACGTCGGCCCACTTCTGGACGCCGAGCAGGATCAGGTTGCCATGGTTGATCGCGGCGCCGATCGAGTTGTCCCGAACCGGGACGCCGCCCACGACGCGCTGAATGTGGATGAAGATCAGGTCGCCCTTGTCGAAGACGCCGACGCGCGGCGTCTCCTGCAGCTCCGCCATGTCGATCCCGAGGTCGCCGTGGTGGGTCTGGAGGTAGGTACGCAGCGCGTCCCAGGCATCCCTGGAAATCTCGGCCTCGGTCCTCGAGCGCTGCGGCGCGCCGAGGTGGTTGCCCACACCCGTGCCCGCGATCAGAGGCTCATGCAGAACGAGCGAGTTGGCCCGCCCCGTGCGCGAGTCGAAGAAGATCGACTCGGACGGCACTTTGAACGCTCCGAGCGTCGGTCGCAGCCGATCGGCCAGGGCCGCCGGCAGCTGCTGCAGCGTCTCGTTGATCTCGGGAACGTAGAGGTCGGGGTGTCGCAGTTCCTTCTGGCGCACCGAGGTGGCGCGCGGCACGACCTGGGCGGCGGCAATCGACGGCAGGATCAGTGAAGCGAGCAGGGAGAGACACACGCTCCAGGCTCTGGAAGCTTTCATGACGCTCCTTAAGTTCTTGGGTCGGAACAGAGAACCCCCAGGCGAATCGCTTGGACTCGAAACAGGAACCGTTCTCCGTTGTAAAGACGAAACCGTCGAGAAAGTTATCGCCAACCCATGGGCGTTGCAAGAGGGAAATTTTACGAGCCGCCAGAAAGACGCCGGGGGTGGCACCCGGCGTTGGGCGGTATCGCCTGCGGGCGGGTCGAGCCCGATCGTGGTGAAGAAAGTGATCTCTCGGGTCTCCGGCCCTCCCACGGGAGGCGAGTCGAGTCAGATCGTGGCGAAGAAAGGGATCCCTCGGGCCTCCGGCCCTCGGGATGACCGGCCGCGGCGCTCTCGCGCTCGGCCGGTCAAACAAAACGGGCGCGGCCTCGATGGCCGCGCCCGTGAATCTCGAATCGCTGCGTCTTACAGGTGCGGGATGTTGAAGCCCTTCACGATGAAGACCGACATCTGGCCGTTGGTGATGTTGGCGCTGGGGCAGAAGTTCCCGCCGCCGCAGCCCGCCGTCACACCCTCGCCGTAGAGACCGTAGATGTAGTCGGCCGCGAACGAATCGCAGGGCACGTCGGCGAAAACCGCTCCCGCGGGCGTGCAGACCGGCGGCGCCTCGCTCCCGTGCTGACCCTTCCAGATGAAGACCGACATCTGAGCGCGCGTGTTCGGCGAATCCGGGCAGTAGTTCCCGTTGCCGCAACCCGCCGTGATGCCGTCGTCCGTGATGCC